>Ga0307951_1001727_pt1:7500-13478 | contig 13478 bp, 15 predicted proteins | sample OrgLakmetagen374_FD_201842 | JGI IMG/M metagenome (GOLD analysis project Ga0307951, IMG submission 201842) | Saline water microbial communities from Organic Lake, Antarctica - #374 | ecosystem: Environmental > Aquatic > Non-marine Saline and Alkaline > Saline | place: Antarctica... | reverse complement strand
TCCCAACCCCCCTTCCTGCCCCCCCCCACTTATAAAAAGGGTGTCAATCTGCTCAAAATGTAAGCAGCTACCTTCAAACATTGCCAAATTTATTTGGCAAGAGAACTGTGCAGGTTAATACCTGAAGAGTTAAAGGGCAAAAACTGAGATGTGCACGCTCTTGCACTGACCACCTTTTTTTTCTACCTGCCTCGTGATGTCATCCGTAGCACGCACAGCTTGTTTCAGACTTCGTGGTCACACCCTACGTTTTGAGACAGCGACATGGAATCAAAGTAATTCTCCCACCTGTGACCTGTGTGATGCTGATGATGATGTGCAAGATGAGCAGCATGTTCTTTTTCATTGCGCCAATCCACGTGATTTCTCTCTGCAGGAAATATGCACCTCTGCTTCCCCCAACAGGAGCTCACAATGTGTTTACTTTCTTGAGCCAGAACAATAACAAGCTTTATTTTTTTTCCATGAACTAATTGCGTTTTATGAGCAGACTAGCGGTCGCACTTCTTGACTGAAGACCTTTCTTTGTAAACCTTATGGATCAATTTGTGGCCGAGACCGGTTAGCAGCCGATCAGCCTAACAACCTGGCTGGCTAGGGGTCACCCCCCATTGTAACTTACAACCTTGTTGTAGCCTTCAAGGATCTGGGGCTTGACTCTTGAGAAGCTAGTAGCTTTCAAGCTCCATGTGCAGTCATGAATCTATGCTGCTAAACTTGTTATTACCAGACATGCCCTATCTTGTACAAACTCTCACCAGGAGCCGTTTTCAGGCCAAGCCTGCAGCCATCCTGTTCATCATTGTTTCCTCTTCCTTTCTGTGGCGGAGGAGTTTTACAGTAGTTGCTTGGCTCTAAAGTGACTCCGTTTCCTTGGCCAATGAAGAAAGTGATTTTCAATTATGCTATCTTTCTTGTACTCTGCAACAGCATATAGGAAACAGCGCACAACCAGCATCTTCTCATTCAGTGTCTGCAAGTGCCAGTTGAAAAATGTCTGGGCAACATGTTTGGTTATGCGTATAAGTAAAGAACAACATCCAGAAATTGCTGAACAGGATGTTAATTACCCAAAAGAGCTAGATCTTTGTCAAAGTTGTCCCTGGAACATGCCATCATTCCCACACCCTGTCTCTCTCTGTAAAGTAGCAACGATTACTGCATTCATGGGAGAAACTCAGCTTCAAACATGTCGTCTCCAATCGTGTCGCACATCTCCAATAGATCTGCAAATACCAGAGCAAGAGACTTGTTAAATGTTTGCAAGCAAGAGAGTAGGGGGTAGGCAGCAGCTTGAGTAGCGATGAGCAGCTTGTGAATATTAAGGCATCAGCAGGTGGTAACAGGCAAAGCAAGTGCGGCACATATGCTGCTTCCAGCACTCTCTAGCAGATCCCAAGGACCTGCAACGCAAGGCCTGCTGAGAACGAGGTCAGTTGCACAATCTCACACCTTTTGCCTGCTCCTTGAGCAGTTCATCCAGAAGGATATCAGCCACATCCTCCACCACATCCACTGGGTTCATGTTGGGGCTACTGGTACTCACTAAGTCACCATCCCTGCGCCGCTGGTGCTCCAGGAAGGCCCTGTGTTTGCGAGAAAAAGACCGTGTTTACATAGGGATTAGAGTAGGCCTGGACCATACAAAGCACAGCAGTTCTGTTAAATTTTTGATGAATAGGTGGGATCACAAGCCCACCTTCTACCCGCCAAGATGCTCTCCAGTGTACGATCGTCGATCGGATCACTGCTTTGCTGCTGGGCAGATCCATGCGCTGCATGCTGCGACGTCAGCTGTGTGGTAATCGGGTCAATGCTGTGCTGCTGCCTCGCCACGGCCGTGCCATCCTTTTTGAGGTGGGGCACATCAGCGTCTGCCGCTGCTGATCTGGAGGCTGTCTGTTCATGCTCAGCACTGTTCTTGTTACATCCTGCCCCTGCAGGAGTTGGAACAGAAGCATTCAGAAGAATGCACAAATTCCAGGACATGCCAGAGCAATTGCTGGGCGTGGTACAGAAATGCATCACGCTGGTTTGATGTGAACAGCACAGACTGTCGTGTCGTTTTCCAACTTGCATCATTGGACAACAAATAAGCAGCGACACAGTCGGCACAGCAATTATCCCTGATTTTGCGCCAATCTGTCTTTTGCATACCCATGGTGTGCACTTGGCCGTCATAAACAGAGATTGCCTCCTGGTGGTTCACACGAGGCCCAATCAGCCACTTCTGCCTGCGTGCCCAGACATGTGCACTTTGTAATGTATTACAGGTATTTCATCAGCGTGTACAGAACATTGTATCGTCATCGGACAACATGACACCCTGTAAGGTAAGTCTGATGCCGGATCTGTTTTAAGCCAGCATGTCTTACGGGGCAGTGACTGCCGTGCTGATTCATGCACAGTGCAGTTGATACTTTGCAGCCCACAGGTACCTAACACAATGCGCCACTTGTAGGTATACAATGCAGGCATCTGACACCACAAGTAACCCTAGTGCACACAAGCAGGAGTCAGGTTTGCCCACCTTAATGCGCTCTCCTGCTCTTCCATGCGCTGCAGCCGCCCCATGAGGAGGTGAACATCCACTGCGCTCAAGCTCTCATCCTGCGGCTGTTTCTGCAAAAAGCTCACGCCGCCTGCTCTTAGCTGCTGCTGATGCTGCTGATGCTGCAGGAGGAGTAAATGGTGCTGGCCCATGCCCTGTGTGATGGGGTGCCTTACGTGTTTGTATACAATGCAGTTTGCAGTGCTGCATGAAACTAGGATGCTGACATTCATGGATTGTGTGTGAGTGTGTAAAAGGGTCGTCCAGGTCCTTAAATATGCATGCCATATGCTTTAGCAGGTCTGTGCACAAAAGTATAGGGCTACAAATAGTCATACAGCGTAAGAACGGGCCAGCATTGCGTGGGTATGTGTGTGTGCGTGTGTGTGTGCGTGTGCGTATGTGTGCGTTGCTGACGCCGATCAAAAACAAAGTGGTGCCCTTCCTTGCCTGAGGGTCTAAAGCTGCTCCTGTCGCTGCTGGCAGCTGTGCTGTGGCATGCTGCTCCTGCTGCTGCTGCAGCTGCTGCTCCAGGCAAGAAGTGAGAGCAGCCAGGCGCTCCTCCAGAAGGTCCCTGAAATGAAAAAATACGATTCCTGCCAATTGCTGGACCAAAGTGCATGCGCTCCAAAACAGCTGCTCGTTTCTAGCTCGACTCCAATTTTCCTGTAAGTACTTTAAAATCCTGGCGCAATCTTCCAAGATGCCATTAATTAAAAGCTTCACAATGTCAGCCAAGGTACTGACGACCGCAAAACTGCATGCAAAAAATCATCATACTGCTTTGAAACTCTAGCAAGCCCCTGTGCACTAGCTCAAAATAATCAATCAACATCACTGTGCATGAATGTGTGATCCGCCCTTAATTGCGGCAAATCAATCAACAGAGGCTCTGTTATGCAAACCCTTACCTAGCGGTGTGCCGGTGGGCCTCTGCATCCCTGCTCATGATCTGCTGGGCTTCATCCTCAACATCTGCTTGTGGGGGGCATGCTGCTCCTATTTGCACACATTATGAACGAGTTTGAAAATACAGGCTTGAAAAGATGTACACGGTGATTTTTGTAAACAAAGAAGAAAGGTTTGATGTGCGAAGCGTTGTATGCGTCGAGCGTCAGATTTGTTTGCCCGAAGGGCGCATATTACGGAGCGCTTGTGTCGGATTTTTGTACGAGCGGACGAGACTAGTTGACGAAACGGGTAAATTGAGCCCATAACTTGAAATGAAATGTTGCGGAGTTTCTTTAACTTTGAGCGGGTCCAGGTCTTTGTTCTGTATCCCCAGCTCGCGCAGAACAAGTGAGATTAATAAAGCCACACGTACGCACACCCACCACGGCCCATCTGCTGCTGCTGCTGCTCTGGAGGTGCGCGAGAGGCACGGGTTGCCATGTAATGCTGCTTCAACGCTCGTACACGGTCCTGAAGGTGCACAGGACAGATATGAGAAAAGTAAAGTACAAGTGCGTGATCAAATTTGTGAGCCCCCTTTGCAATGCGTAGATGTACATAAGAGAACAGAATTGGCGTTTGAAAAATTAGCAGCAATTCAAAGCAGCACCTGGTTTCAACTTCAAGCAGCTCAGAGGAGGAGTTCATTAAAATGGAGGACAAGCTGGAGGTCACCCCCCCAATGAGGCCATTTGCTTTGTTGTAAAGGCTACACTCCCAAAACAAATTTAGGTAGGCTTTCAAGGAGGTTCAACCTGCTACTACTTTCAGCCCAAACATCCGTATTTGTACCAAGACGTATGCAAAAAAAAGTCCCCTCACCGGCTATTGATTTATTGCAAGGCATTTTGACCGAGTCAGATCACACACGGCTCCCCTCACCCTCAAGCGCATAACACCATGTGCCTGTGGCTGCTGGTATTGCTGCGGTGGGGACGCCCATCCTCCCTCCCTAGCTTGAGCCCTCTGAGCGTCCTTGCCCTGCATGGCGTGAATCAAACGCTGCAGCCCTTCCCCGTGTCGCTGCCCATTCTGCTCCTCCCCCCCTTGCCCAAGCAGCATGTCCCTCAGCAATGCCTTGAGCTGCACGTGTGTGTGTGCGTGCATGCGTTTGTGTATGTATGCGTATGTGTGTATGCGTGTGTGTATGTGTGTGTGTAAGAGCAGAAGCATAAGCTGCTCATTTCCCGTTCCTATTGACGTACTTATTGCCTGAGCTAAATCAATACATTCAAGTGGGTTTACATGGATCAGGTTGACTTAAATTGTTGTACAGAAGGTAGCCAATTCATGCACATCATGCACATGCGCAGCACACATGTCAATCCCCCCCTCCACACACACACACACACACACACACACACCTGCCGTCTCTGCTCATGCCGTCTGGAGTGGCTGTGGTCATGCCTCCGGCTGCGATGCCCTTCCCTTTTACTTATCTGGGAGGAGTGGCGGTGGTCTTGGTGCACAGGTAAAAAGCCCTGCCTGCCTCCTTCCTGGTGTTGCTGCGGCACATCACCAGGCAAAGCTGCACGCACAAACCAAGCTCCTGCAACCGGCTCTGGGAGAGGGGACTGCTGAGGGTGTGAGCCACCCTCTCCTAAGCTGTGGGTGATCTGGAAAGACAAAGGGTGCCTGTCGGAAGAGGGCCGTGCGTGTCTGCTGGGGAGGTAGGGCAGTGGGGGAGGGCCTTGGGGTTGATTGGTTAGGCGCTCAAGGGCAGCCTGGATCAGGGCCTTAGCAGGACAAGGAGGGAATCAGGGAAAGGAGGTGATTTTGTTGTTTTCAAGTTTGAGTGAGTGTGTGTGTGTGTGCACGCGTGTGTGCATGTGCCTCTTTGTGTTTCTGTGTGTCTGCCATCGTATTGCAGTGACGCATACTTGCAGACAACAAGTACGTCAGCTTCCCTTCCCAATCGGCAGTTTGGTTAAACATTTGTTGATGCAGTCCCGTGGATCTCGTGTCAGGCATCAAATGTTGAGGACACTCACCTGCTGCTGCGCCACTTGCAAATTGGTGGCCTGCACGGCAGTTGCTAGGCCATCATGCTTTTGCAGGAGCTGCTGTGCCAGGTACAATACCTGACTCTGTTTGAAAGGCAAACAAAATAAAGTTCTAATTCAGATGGGCACAAGCTATAATTATCATCCACGTAGATCAAAGCTCCCATTAATTGTGCTAAGTGCGGTTGTGGAAATGGTGCCACAGGCAGTACGAATGAGCAGGCGGAAGCACAAACTTCATCAATAAAAGCCTCGGCACAATGGGCAAAGGTTGCAAAATTAGAGGTTACATCATCCTTGATGATTGTCTTGGTTGGTGTTGCTTTCCGTACCCAGATAGCTCTTCTGACACCAACACAGCCCTAGCCTTTTGACTGTATAATGTATAATCCTTGACACAAACACAAACATACTCGCATGCTTGTATCAAAGTGCCAAGCACACGCACACCTGCTCAGCTTGAGCTGCCTCTC
>Ga0307951_1001727_pt1:0-2500 | contig 13478 bp, 15 predicted proteins | sample OrgLakmetagen374_FD_201842 | JGI IMG/M metagenome (GOLD analysis project Ga0307951, IMG submission 201842) | Saline water microbial communities from Organic Lake, Antarctica - #374 | ecosystem: Environmental > Aquatic > Non-marine Saline and Alkaline > Saline | place: Antarctica: Organic... | reverse complement strand
GTACGGATCCGTCTTTTTAGCTTTTTGTTTGATATTGGCCCTAACGAGTGTTTCTCTTGAAAAGAAAAAACTACGCAGGCAGCAGGCAGTGAAAAACCTTTCCCCATAATAATTAAGGAAAATGAGCCACTTTAGTACCGGGTACCATAAAACGCCTCCACCAAAAGAAAAAGATCAAGATCAATGGGGATCAGGAGGAGGGTTGCAGGCATGACCTGAAACCGACTCCTAATGAGAGTTGATAATAGTGCTGGAAAGGGCACGTCTAGTATGGACAAGTTTGGCAACGTAGTTGACAGAATGAACGTGAAGCTTGGAAGCAAATTTTGACCTCGTAGTAGGGAGTTTGCTATTTCCCCTTGACCTAGCTATGTAATACGCCAACAACAAACAGTTTTTTACCTCTTTGAGAATCACCTTGAAACAAAGCTCCAGCATGTGACTGTTATAGATGGTGCCTCTTGCTTTATAACCCTAAGGGTTTACTCCTGCAGCAACGGCGCCTGCTCATGTAGCCAGAAGTGGAATCGTTACCTAAGAAGGCCGCCTTGACTTGAGGTCTTTGCTTGAAGCACAGGAGCGACTCGTTGTCTAGTTGTAGCCACGAATTATTGCAAGCAACGGCGAATTACCTTGGTAGAAAAAGCTTTACTGGAACATGCCAAAACAGCCATTAATTAAAGAAGGTATTTTCAAGACTAAGGAACCCCTGCTTGTTTAAAGATCACTGTCAGATCAGTTCAGTCACCATAGATTAAATTAGATTAGACTTCAAAGTACAGCCATTATAAGATTCAGCACATCAACTAAGAATGATTTTTCTACCAAGGAAACCTTTCTTGGTCTCAAGGCGCCCCAAATTGTCAACAAGAGACTAGCACCAGCTTATTACATATGAGACAAGCAAACATTTTGAACTGTCAACCCGAACTGCTTGTCACGCAATTTGTCACTGCCACTGATTGGGCATGAATGACACCACTTTTTTTTTTGAGGTGTAGGAAGCTGTATTTGAAAAACCCACCCTTTTTGATACCTCTTGAGTTGCAGGACAGTCTGTCTCTCCTTCCTCCCCATTGATTTTTAACGAGCCTATGACACCATTCCAAGGGATGCACTATGGAAACACCTTAGGCGTACTCGCGTGTCTGCGCCTTTGTTGTCTGTGATTCAAGACATGTACAACCGTGATGAGTATGTCTTCAAGGATGGTGATAAGACTGCTCGTGTGCATCCGACTCGTGGGGTTAAATAAGGCTGCCCCCTGTCTCCTCTGCTCTTTCCCCTTTATATTAACGATATCGACGACATTGCTGAGGGTGTATCAGGGGCTATCACCGGAACCGCGGTTGTGCACGTCTCACCCATGTTGTATGCATGCAGATGATCTGACTTTGCTGACTAATGAGCCCCGTGATATGCTAATCATGCTGAGTCGGTTGGCTGAGTATGCCAGGAATAAAACATCTAATTGTCAACACTTTCAAGTCCAAAGTTGTGCACTTCAACTCCGCGGGTGAAAATTTTCCCGTTTATGATGTTGGCGGTGCCACCCTTCATCACAAAGATTCTTTTCTACAGGACCTTGAACATGGCTAAGTCTGCTGAACACACGGCCCGTCCTTTTCTTGCCTCTGCCTATAGGATACGTAGATTTGTGCGTGAACACGCTTTGGTAGACAGGCCACACACTTCATTGTGGCCCGCTAAAACGTATGTTATTCCTGCTGGCATGTCTGGTAGTCAAGTATGGGGTACTCATTTTTTGCAGGCAGGCAGGGAGTTCTCTAGCCCGCTGTCTATGCTTCATTTGCATTTTCTGAAGGGCACGTTAGGTGTGAAGCAGTCTACCGCCCGCTAATTGCGCTGTTCTTTGAGAATGTGGACATGAACCGTTGCAATTCTACTGGTTTCGGTCAGCTGTCAAGCTTTTCAATAGTATGCTTAATACCAATAGTGACACTTTGTGGAGGGTAGTCCAGGCTGATCTCAATTTACAGCCTCGTTCAAGTGCCTGCTGGACAGCTCAATTGCTGAGCCCTTTTCAAGGACTGCGTGGGTTTGAGTTATATTTACGAGCTGCTCAAACCAGGCGTGCTTTTTCCAAGCAAGAGTTTACTGCAGATTTGAAGCAGCCATAGGATGAGAGGTGTCTGGAGAGACGCTGAGTTGGTGGACCCCAACACGCACAACAACAAACTGGCCACTTATCATTCTTCTTGGTTTGCCACCCCTTTTTCTAGTAATGAGCGTATGCCGATTAATGTACCACGGTATTTCCATTTTGATCTGTCCAAACAATTTTTGCGCAATTTAAGTAGACCGCTTGTGCGCGCATACTTTGAAAGTTGAGGCAGCAGCGTGGCTTGAAGAAGTTCTTGCGTATGTGACCAATGTCCTGGTGAAGATGAACATGTTCAGAACGAGGTGCATGCTCTTTTAATTTGCCAAGACCATCGAGTTTGTGAGCTGAGGAAACACTTTTCCTTTCTGTTTTCAC
>Ga0307951_1001723_pt1 | contig 13487 bp, 13 predicted proteins | sample OrgLakmetagen374_FD_201842 | JGI IMG/M metagenome (GOLD analysis project Ga0307951, IMG submission 201842) | Saline water microbial communities from Organic Lake, Antarctica - #374 | ecosystem: Environmental > Aquatic > Non-marine Saline and Alkaline > Saline | place: Antarctica: Organic Lake... | reverse complement strand
CCCCGTCAATTTGCGCACACTGTGACTTACATGGATATAAGCACATCCTCGTGCAGCTTACAATATCAGCTTTCATTTAAAGCCAGGATGGTGTCAGTTGGCTGAGTGGGCAGTGTATGGCTGGATTCAGAGTGCAAAAAGGGCACATATTTGGACATTTCCCCAGTCAGCCCCCTCTGGGATTTTACATATGCGAATCGAGGCAATGAGGTACACGTATACTACAATTTTTACTAACCCTACTAAACCCTGAAATCAGGAAGCTTATCAATGAGCGGACAAATTGAGCATTGCCTCCATGCGGTTATATGCTTCCAAAGAATTGAGCCCCAACTCCACAAGGCCCAAGAGCTGCGCAGTGAGTGTGCAGACAATGCTAATTAGACGCCATGCAAACCTGAATGAGTTTGATGAGGCAGGTGTATTGCGTGCAGGGATGCAGGCCCCTTCTGTAAACCTGTTCTTACTGCTGATTGTTTGTGTGGTACAATATGTATGTACACAAAAACACGCATAATCTGAAGAACGGTGCAAACGGCTGGAAAAGCAGCCCTTACCTCAGCTGTTACTTCATGCTCCAATGGCAAATTTTGTGCCTGCAAGCAAGGCTGAATATGCAAACGGTGAATCAAGGAATTTTAGCGATCTGAGCAGAAGTAAAAAAAACGACGCATTTCTGCATTTCAGGGGCGACCATCTATGCGCCACTTCATCAAACTCAAATTAAACCAGCAGCACAAAACCAAGGTTGACATCGTAAGCAATTACTTATTAGTTATTAGGCAAGGTAAAGCAGATGTTCACATCTACAAAAGTCACCTTGTGCACAGGATGACAATGATAAATCGGATGTGTCGGACAACTACACTACAGTAATGGTGCTTTCCACATGGGAAAGTGGCATGCGGTTGCTCATCTTGCCAACCACACTGATCTTCCCACTCCATTTTGTTTCTGTTCCAAATCACCGAGACACATGTTGTTTGGTGCAGGAATGCATTTTGGAGATTTGGCAACAAAAAGTGGTGTTTGTGAGACCAACTGGCTCTTTCCCTGTAGCCGGCAGTGTTCAAGCTCAACTGTTGTTCGTGGGAGGGGGGTGCTGTTTCCTTATCTACACCTTATGTAGAAGAGAGCGCGATAAACTAGACAAGACCAATCGCTTAGCGCAACAACCATACCCGAGATGCCTCAGCAGAAGTGGAGGACAAAGGCGCGTTCCTGGGGGATGAGAAAGAGCTGGTGTCCAAGGCCAGGGGCTCCGGTGCAGGAAGGCCCATCCGGGCACGTGTGCGGTGCAGCTTTTCGTGCAGTTTGGAAAGCTCCGTCAGCACAGCCCTGCAGCATCGCGTGTGTGAATGGGAAATATAACTTAGAGACAGTACGCAGTTGTCAATGTCAGACAAGCAGAAGGCGCTGTATGAATAAGATATGTGGAATCCGGTCCAATACGTCAGTTCAAAGCAAGTAATAAGTAATATATACTAAAAAGAGCATCCCTAATGCCACAACTTATTCCACATCCTCCACACCCTCCACCATAATGGAAGGACAAGCTACACAGCAAGCAGGACGCCTAACATGCATGCACTCACCACTTTTGGCCAAGAGCTTCTGGCGCCTGGCTGAACAGCGATTTGGCTGCTGAGCGGAGCTGCATAGCATAACCGCGTGCTGACTCCACGCTGTCAAATATAGCACGCTGCTGAGCAAGAAGCGCAGCTACGTCTCTTGCTTGTGCCTCTTCTCGCCCTATCCCACTGGTACCTATGCTGCCTTCCCCAGCCCTAAAATCATGATGACTAGAAGCTTGTGGCAATGCCCTACTCTCTAACCGCCCTCTGTCTACTTTGCCCTGGTTATGCTGCAACGACCCAATAGCGCTGCCTGAGCCGTTTTCAACACCTGCCCCTTGCTCCGCGCTTGTTGTAGGGCCAGCTACTGCAGGCATTAAAGGCAGCAGGGTCAGCTGAATGGGGGGCTTGTTCCAACTTGCACTGTAACTTGTGCTAGCAAGAGCTACTGCAGGCATTAAAGGCAGCAGGGTCAGCTGAATGGGGGGCTTGTTCCAACTTGCACCGTATCTTGTGCTAGCAAGAGCTACTGCAGGCATTAAAGGCAGCAGTGTCAGCTGAATGGGGGGCTTGTTCCAACTTGCACCGTAACTTGTGCTAGCAAGAGCTACTGCAGGCATTAAAGGCAGCAGGGTCAGCTGAATGGGGGGCTTGTTCCAACTTGCACCGTAACTTGTGCTAGCAAGGGAGTGACGATTTCAAGGCCGGTACAAGCAGACATACCTGCTTGCGTGTACTAGACAATAAAAACTGAAAGCGAACCGTTGCACGTAGCCAGGAGGCATCTTGAATGAAAGTTGGTGATATCTCAGCTAGTAGGGCTAAGTACCTGAAGGAGGAGACCCTCTGACTGACAGTAAAGGAGCTGCACGTTGGTCATAAGATGTGACAGATGGTGTCTGTAGTGGCTGCCAGCTACCTGTAGATCAGTGTAGGCACACTGTGTAAACTGGGAAATGCTCTGGTACGAAACATTTGCTCAATGCACCTTTCTGTGCACAAGCACAAGGACAAACAAGCAGCCATTGCTGTGTGGAGAAGAAACCAGTCTATAGTACAGTATCCGATAGCGCAAGGGCAGCAAAGCCATATTCAGAACAAGTAGCGCTCTTAGATACATCTGAATCAGCCTTTTGCTTATGCAATGCAATCAATAGCATAAACTTGGTTGCAAACCCGTGATGCGAGCAAGCATCGGCCTAAAAATCAGCTCAAGCAAACGTTTCAAAAAGAGCAATCTTGCCTGTAGCTCCTCCCGTGAGTACCGCAAAGCGTGAGCTCATGTATGAAGCAATCCCACGTCCTGCTGAGGAATAGGAATGATCTGATGTTGCAGAGGTACCCACTGCTGTACCATAGCTATCAACTCCACTGCTTCTGCTGCTGCTGCTGCGCTGTGTCTGCTGCTGCCGTTGCTGCTGCTGCTGCTGCTCCCGCTGGTGCTGGCCTGAGGCCACTAACAACAAAGCATCTACCTTCTCCTGGGTGGCCTATGCATGAAGGCAGGTTGTTAATGTTAGGTGTTAAGGTACCCACATTGTGGCAGTTGCAAAACAAGGGTTTAGGTTACACAGAACCCTGTATCATGATTCAGTTGCCGGATGGCCAAACAGCATTGCCGTAATGCAACTACTACAAGCAGATAGTACAGCTTCATAAGTCCATGAAAAAGAACTTGACCTATGCATCCCACTCAGGCCTACAGGCGTGATCCACCACAATGAAATAATGGAAAAACGTTGGACCCCCGTGATTAAATGCCCCTCCCCCCCCTCACTCTCTCTCTCTCTCACACACACACACACACAAACACACATACACACACACAAACACACACACACGCACACACACAGACACACACACACATACACGCACGCACGCACACACACATACACACGCACCCAAACACGCACACATACACACACACATACCAACACACACACGCACACACACAGACACACACCCACGCAAAACACACACAAACACAAACACACACACGCACACAAACATACAGGCACAGGCACACACACATACACACAACACACACACACTCACACACACACACGCACACACACACTCACACACACACACACGCACACACACACACACTCACACACACACACACACACCTGAGCCAACTTGATCTTCATCTCCTTCACCATCCTGTTCAAAATTGCCAGCTGCTCTGTGCGCTCTGCTTCATCATCATGCTGGTGCATCCCCTCCTGAGGTCCAGCCTCACCCTCTACAGAGCCTACATTCATGGTACCACTACCGGCTAGTTCCCTTGTTGATGACGGAAGGGAGGTTCTTTGATCGCCACCCGCCTCAAAATGACTCTCACCAGCTGTCCGTACTGCTGCTGTGTTTTATGCAAGGTTGTCGTCGTGCGAATAAATCAGCAAGCGCAACTTGCATTGGCAGCATACAAAGCGCTTGCTTGCACCAAGTGTGTGTGAAAATGGCTGGCTAAGCGGGTTGTACCCCTGCTTGCATGATTGTGCTATGTTTCGAGCAACTGGTTGTGTCATGTATGAGCATGGCTAGCTAGTATATTACGTGCACATGGAACTGGAGGCACACATTTGTGTGTTGCAAGCAGGTGAAGAGTATGAGGTGAGTATGATGTAATAAGTACCTGACGCAGCAACAGAAGCAGAAGCGGCAGCTGCTGTTCTCCCTGCTTCTGCAGCGTGTGCAACCTCCTTGTTATGCCCTTCTTGCTGCAGAAAGGATCATTAAGTGCAGTCAATCAGAAGCATTGGGTCGAGAATTTGAATTAGACATAGCTTCTGTATTGCTTGTGCTTCTACAACACTACGACATGCTAGCAAGATGTATCATGGGTAAAATGCCTTCTTACCTGTAGGCGTTGCACCAAGGAGCTCTGCACATCCACCTCAAAAGCAAGCTGTCGCAACTCTTGGGATTGTTCCTCAACCTGTAGAGGATGGACAAGAGTCTGACTGCTTGCATAAAGGTGAGGGAGAAAAAGGGACAAATCAACTGCCCTGCCTCGACGACGAGCATGATGTCAAGGTCATGGAGCCTCACAACAAGCAACAAAAGCCAAGTACCAGCATTTACAGGTGGTATATTCAAGTATTAACTTGCTTCCTGTGCAGCGACTGAATTGAAACAAAACGTAGGCGACCAGCAACATAAAACTTTGACCGGAAAAAGTTGCAGATCAGGCATTCCAGACACCTTGAAGTAAGGCCCTCACAGAAGGAATGCAATACGAACAACTCGTTAAGCTGCCCGGAAGAAAAAGTATTCTAGGGCACTACACCAAATTGTAGACCAGGGAAGCTTCACTTTATTTCTCACCGTCTCCTCTGCCTCTTGCAGCTTTGCTCGGAGTTCTGCCTCCACCTGTGCTGCTGCACGCTCACGGTCTGCTGAGCTGGTACGCAGCAAGGCCAGCGCTGTTTCAACTTCTGTCAGCTTTTCTCGCTGGCCTGACACAGTGCCCTACAAAATTGTGAGATGTTCTTGCGTGTTTTATCAACAGCGGCATTCATCTGATTGTACGATTCAAACTAACGCACCTAACTCGCACCAATTTATTGACAAATTACACCAACGCCAGCGAGCCAATATAGAGGCGTTGATACATATCCTACAGACTTATAACTAGCACTTCATGGACAGCCAGCAGCAGAAAAAGGAAAACAGCAAACACATTGTGTCGCCCCCCTTTCCGTTGCAGCCTCTGGGCACAAGGACAGCCTTTTCCACCTGTTGCCTGCAGCTGTGTGCTCAAGGCAGATGCCTGTCAAATTGTATAGCTAGTACATGCACACGTGCAATGTTGCAGTAGCCACCTAAGAAGAGTACCTGCAGCTGAGCACTCGTTGCGGCAACCTCTTGAAGCTGCACCCGCAGCAAGCCCTCTGACTCTCGCAGCTGCTGCAGCTGCTGCTTGGCACGTTCCAGCTCGTCACGATTGAGAGCAAGCTGTTATTTAAAAGGAAACGGAAGGAAGAAGGGAGCATGCACAAGTTAGTGAATAATTCAAAAGTCACCGTACTTTCTATGGTGCATTTTGCAATGTGAGCTGCAACAAGCTTGCAAAATTGAGCAAAGTTATGGTCCCTGGAGCCCGTCACGCCTCACCTTAGCCTGCTTCTTTGCATTGGCCGTCTCCAGCTGCTTTACCTCCTCCATGCTCCCGTGCAGCTGCCGGTTTAGAGATGCTGCCTCAGCTGTCTTGGCTTCCAGCTCTTGGCGTGCCTTTATGTCAGTGAATGTGGAGCTTAATGGATGAATGCTGATGGAGTTCCTCCAAACCTTTGGCTGTTATGTTTGGTAAATTGCAAAGCGACATGCAGAACTATCCAATGCTTTTTTATTTCCTGACAAGGAGTCATTTCAGCGCACTCACAGACATCAAGCAGCCTGAATCAGGTGTAGAAAAAACTCATCATTTAAACTCAGCAGCAGAATTGTATCAGGCACATTTCAAATGTGACATTTGGTATACATTACCTGTGTCAGCTGCTGCTGCCGTTTTGCTTGTGTTGCTTCTGCAGCGTGCTTTCCTCTCTCCTCACTCTCTGCCCTACCCTCTGCGTGATGCAATCACATACATAAATTGTGCTGAGCTCCATACCCTGTGCTGCGTCATGTGCCTAAAACAGTACACGACAAACTATTCAAATTCATTACCAAACAAGGAGGAAAAAGAAGAACTTTCCATGAAAATGAGGCAGTGAAGCAGGTTCAGCATACTAGGGAAAAAGGGAGGAGGGGCTTGCCTGCCACATTGAGAGCCATGCTGGTGCTAGTCAGCCTCTTGCGCACGTCCTCAAGCTCAAGCGCAATGCTGTCTTTGGCAGTCACGCTACGGGCGCTACAGGCCTGATGGAACTCCTGCATATAAGCGGGTTCCTTGATATGTCAACAATTATGTTGTGCAAGTTGGGGAAAAGAGGAAACGTACGGAAAATGTTCCTTCTTCCAATGATACATTGACAAGTTTGCAACAACATAATTGTGAGGGGAATTAGGAATTAGTAAAGCAAGATCTCAACAACAGCTGCCTTCTGGTCCATCGTGCACATCAGAGCGAGGTTCTTTCCGGTTTCAATCAAACAATTTACAACCTTTAAGCTTGCAGCGTGTATCATGCCACACGTCGCTCTTGCAGCACTTTGCGTCGCTTGTAATGCTACATAGCAACGCCCAACATTGTAAAACCCTCCGTTGTCATAACTGGCTTCAAAATAGGTTACCCAGAGAAGAGGGTTTAACTCCAGAAATTTCTTATACCTTTTGCTATTCACCACCCTCAAAAGCATTTCCAACCATTGAAAGAACTCCAGGCCAAAGCCCTTTTGCCCAGACATGTGTCACATGTACATCCAAAACCATTATTGTACAACGAGCCTAGTACTTGGCATGTTTTGGGGAAGAGCTACATTTATACACAAATGATTGGTGTGAGCCGTGCATAGCGAAACGAACTGGAAAGCTGCACACCCAAAAACCTTGAAAGACATACTGGCGCGTATGTATTTAAATGCTCTGTACTTGGTCCTTACAAAAAAGTGAAGCAAATAGCCACCGCTAATGCCAGTATTGACGGCACGTAAAAAGGCAGAATAACAGCAGAACACAGTTAAAGACGTCGTGTCATGTCCTCAAGCTGTCTCTATCCTCACGCTCCTTTGTTGCTTAGAGGAAAAACAGGGAAGAGTTAAACCCCACCCTATACATCCACGCCACAAATTTGACACAGTTAAATTGACTAAGTACCTCAACCCAGAGCTCCTATTACCTTCTCACTCTCAAGCAGCACCACACGCTCCCGCTCCACTGTCAGAGCTGCCTCTGCACTCTGCCTTCCCCCTCTGGCAGCAGACAGCTCTTGGGCAAGCGCATCGCGTGCATCTGTAAGAGCGCGGACCTGAGTAACACCAGGTCGTAAGGACAACATCTTCTTGTATACCGTAAAGACGTGAAATGATTGCGAGGTTTGAAAAAAACTAATTGTTTAAGCCCCAATGCAAGGTGATGCAAGCGGCACAAATGAATGTTTGACACAATGCGAGCCTTTGCGAGGGCCTTTGGTAATAAGTAAAAAGACATCCTGCTTTACGTTCAGCATTTAGCACCATTGCCCAACCTAAATCAAGCCTGACCTGATTTCTATGCTTATTAACCATGCATGGTGACTGCTTAGAGCAGCCTTTGAGTGCTTGCGTCAGCTCATCTGGCCTCACCTTGGCTCTTGTTTCTCTCAATTCCACCTCTTGTGACTTTGCCCGCTCAGCCAAAACCTTGCTGTGTGAAAACATGCTGCTCCCTGTGTATCATACCGGAAGTCTGAGCTCTTGTAACCATAATTATAACAAGACCTCTGGGATCAGACATGAAGGGTGAGGTTGCACCCAGCTTTGCGACTGATTTGTGGGCAGTATGGGCAGGAAGAAAAGAATCTGAGGAGACGCACACATGCAAATATACATGGGCATCTATGCAGCGGAGATTGAACGGAAGTGTGTATGCCTTTTAAAACGGCACGTTAAATTGTGCCTGTTGCAAAAGTATGGCTCTACGTAGGAGCATGTCTACATCTATACGTGTCGTGCCTTGCCTTGCGTTTGAAGGCATAAGGCTTCCACGTCCTTCACGAGGCCTGTGTTGATGTGCATGCATGTGTACACAATGTTTATGTGTGCTGTGCAAGCACAGGCAGGCTTATCTGTATTAGGCGTCAGTGTGCGTCAGGCAAGCGTGCGAACGCACCATCTCGCTCCTCTGTAATCTGGCGGAGCTGCTTCTCCAACTCCAGCACTTGGTCACGCATAATAAACCTATATCTCTGCACTCAGGTATGATTTGTGCAATCAATATATATTATACCAACATTTGAAGACAAACAATGTAAAGGGTTACCCCTTACCCCTAACAATGTAAATTTCAAGCAAACACTGAGAATACAAAAACGGTCCGTCTAGGTAGTATACAAGATTACGATCCCAAATCTATTAAATAATAAAGCATTGAATTTGTGAGCTTCGATTTCCCCCTCCCCTTTGAGAATATTGGGCAGTCGTTCCCCCTCCTCTCTTTTGTTTCGTCGTTGGAATGATATACAAATTGATTGGTGTTTGACAATACTATTGACTTGGCTGTGAGGCGAGAGATTTTTTACAGGTAGTTTTATACAGCAGCAATTTGCCCGAAACGAAACGGCAACTTGAAAAAAAACAATAAAATTTAGCTCAGATTCCAAACGGTAAACTGCTTCAATAATAAATCTGTATCAAGGTAAAAATTCCTGCATTAATTATGAGCGCTTGGCGTCATACTCAAGTAGTTGTTAGATTGTTAGCTTCACCTCGTGTAAAATCTAATATTCATCAACCAAGTGCAGGTGGCTTCTCGACCTTATCCTCGGCATTCACCCACACACGGACGCGATCCTGTGTCACAGTGTAGGAGGATTATAACATTGCCAAGCTCTCTCTATGCACCTAACGGAGTTACTCAATGTTGTGTGCCATTGGCCCTTGTCAGGCCCAGCTCAGTAAGAGGCAGTGTTTTGAAATGCAGCACAAGGACTGTTGCTTAGGAGTTGATACGATGCCAAGATAGAAATGGATAGAGGGTGACAGCAACGGTTCTATTTTTGAGTTTTGATGTGGTTCCACAACACAACAATATTGGGGGTTGTACGTGTTAGACAATGCTTGACTTCGAGAACATTTGATTACTTTGGTTAGCCAAGTTGCTGGTGAGCATCCAGGTGCTGCGGCACACGAGTGCCTTTTTTTGGTGGGGGTCACTGATGGCCGCTGTTTAAACAAGCTGGCTATAATATCGCAGTACTTCCGACTCCAATATAATTGTGTTCGTACCACATGCAATGGCAATTCACACCAAACAGCTGCCAAGTGTGCACAATAGTAGCACCAACTATTCACCAGGTGGCAGCAGTTGCTAACGTACTGCACCTAGGGTTGCAACCAAGTGAAATAATTCTTGGATATCTCCCAGTGTGAAATGCATGAAAAATAACTGGTAAAATTTCCACTTTTACTTAGGACACCTATTCCTGGAGCTGCATATCCAAAATTTGCATCCTTGCTGATTCTGGACCTGCTAACAATTGCACTCATTCCTGTTCACCTTTGACTTCTCGCTGTTTCTAGTGCAGGGATTTAGAAAATACCTAAACCCCCGAATGAATGTGAACACTGAACAGGTTGTAGAGCACGTAGAATTACGTAATCACCTTGGACTTGCAAGCAGAAATGTGCTCAGTAATAAGGCTTCTTGCAAATATTGGACTCGCATTAATAAGTGCAGTACGGTAACAGGCATTAGTACAGGTGGTTAAGCACCTGTCCATACATACAGAAAGCAATTGCAGAAATCTGTGCCTTGACCAATCCTATAGTTGAAACACTTTTGAGCCCTTAAAACTTGTGGCACCGTCTCTTTTGGTCAACCCCAGCAAATCTAGCTAGGCTTGTGAGTAATATCATAGATCATAGTACTTAAAAGCTTTTCTTACAACAACCATCTTTGCCGTTCTGGTCTTGCCTGCTCCTTGATAAAATGTTGAAAATGCATGGGTGCGTGCAAGCCACAACACACACCTCTTTGTAGTCCATGGTTACGAATGAGCCTGCCTTGACCCTCCGCACTGCACAGCTTGGGTTCTCCTGCTTGATTGCTGCCTCTGCAGATTAAAATGGAGGAGCATGTGCAAAAGCGTCAGAGGAGAGAAACGATACGCGATAATTCCTTCAAGAGATATATAGATAGTGGGAGCCTGACGTGGGCTAGTCGCTCTTTTCAGGTGACAAAACCTAAGAGCTTGTACGTTACCTGCTTCAGAAAATGTCTTTCCCACGAGCTCAGGCCAGGAGTGCTTCCCAGTCCTGCAGCATTCGTTCAGGAAGGTTCAGCGAGGGTTCTATCGTTTGCAATTGCTGCTAATTGGTACAGGACAGCTTCACGTGGCTATTTGTCTACTTTGCGGAAGGGGGGAAGGCCTTTCTGTAGGGGTACGCTTCGGGAAGCTACCAGGAAGCACAGCCTTAGAGACAATGCATTGCAACCCACATTTGCTGCGTCCCTCCTCCTCCCTTGAACAGCTTTCCTGCTGATGTTGTGCCCAACACCAAGCAGAAGAAAAGCACTGCTACGCACTGGTGTGTTCGCATTATTTGTTTACCGTGGAAAATTAAGCTAGTTAAAATTAAATCAATTGCACATCCTTGCAACTCAATTTGTCGCCACATTCCAAAACACACACACACACACACACAAACACACACACACACACACACACACACACACACACACACACACACACACACACACACACACACACACACACACACACACACACACACACGCACGCACGCACGCACGCACGCACGCACGCACGCACGCAAACTCGCACACATGCATGCATCCCCCCAAGCACTAGCTACTCATGCCTGCTACATCAGTGAGACGTTGTTTTTGTTGTTAGGCGTGCTACCTGCTGATTTTGATCAGACGCACTGATGGAGGAGGAAGTGAGAAGCTAGCCGTATGAACACATCCTCATCTCTCATCTCCCAATGGGGGCCACATGGATTGTGGCACAAGTTCACTCCAATCACATTTTTTCTGTTTCTGCATTACTTTCATCAGTGTAGCATGAAGCAAAGTGTTTTTAACACAAAGCAAAGTGGTTTTAACACTACAAAGAGGGACAAGTCAACCCTGCACTCCTTAGACCAGCAGCCACAAATGCGGTCAAGACACACACAAGTGCTTGGACCAGCTGCCACACACTGTATACCTGCCACAACCCTAACACCTATTGCGCGTGCCTTGCCCTCAACACATCCTGACCAGCAGAAAGGCTCTCTGTTTTCTCAGATTTCAATGCCGTAAAAGTACACATGCACATCCAACACAAACTAGGTCTTAAATCAAAATAGGAAATAGGTTTCAGACCATCAATCCACAGGTGCTAAACAAAAAAACAAGAGTAATTTCTTGTAGAATAATGCAAGTACAACCTCTATAAAGAAAAAATTGTATGCTCTAACAACCAAAGTCGTGCTGCTCGGTGCAACCACATAGAAGGCTCATGGGGCATCTGCAATATTTTAATGGCACCTGCCACCTGCTGTCAGGCTGTAACCATTTAATTTTATCGCAATCTAATAAGGTGCGCAGGGCGCTTGCCTACTAGCACAAGCAGACATAGGCAGCCGATGATGTGGCAAGGAATTATACCCCCTTTCGCTGAGACACAGGTGGGAAAGATCCTGGCATGGCTTGTACCCACAAGCTTCAGCATGCAGCAGTTATTTTGAATTGGCAAGTCAGATGCAACCACAGTTATTCTGACCCAGCGACTGCGCCCTGATCAAAGCTAAGTAGTGTAAGGACTATTCCTCGACTTAAAAAGCAGAAAAGGCACAAGAACAACGTAAGCTGCTCAATAATGCCCTGCTTACTAGGACACCGCAAAACCCTCCATACCATACTACGTAGCAAAAGTCACTATTTGCAGCAGCTACGAGGATCCCACTTCACAGCTTCAGAGTTACTGATCTACATGCCACAGCATCATTGAAAAACTGAGCTTGCACGCTGTAAGATCTGGAACAAAAATCATTTAAACACAAATCACAACCTCAAAAGTCTCTGAGCAACATGTTTTGTGGTGCACAGGCCTTTGCCTTCCAACCACCTGACTCCAATTAATTTCCCTTCCCTCTTTTATTTGACAGGCAAGATTACGCGTGGCCCTGCATCTGTTGAATGATGCAGAACACAGTTAGAACCCAGTACCCGGTACCAAAGTGGCTCCTTTTCCTTCGTTCATGTGGGGAGTGGTTTTTCACTGCCTGCGTACTTTCTATTCCCTCTTCCAGAACAATCCCTAATCCTCGCCTGCAACGTTTCCACCATCTGCGTTCGTTTTCAATCCTTTCCTAGCAGGGAGTTTATCAACTCCCTTTCCTGATCCATGCCAGTAGTCACTAGTGTATACACTACCTGCATTCCTGTTCCTCTTCTTTTGCTCTCTGTCTTTATTTTTCTTGGCGACAAGGGGCTTTTAGTTGCTGACTCGTGCCGACATGCTTATTTCCAAAACAGGCAGAAAATATTCTTTTAGCCAAATATAAATTGGCAGGCTCACATGTCATATGACATATGATGTTGAGAGGCAGGTATTTTTGCAACCAGTGGCATATTTGATCTTTCTAAAACCAAGTTTGGTTAGATCCTGAACAAAAAGTAATATTGAGCCTTGTTTGCTGTATCCCTGATGTGTGTACGCTGCTGCAATGGAGCAGTTTAATAAAAGACGTAATTTGTCTTGGAAAAGGTGTGAAAAATGAACCGTTTCGGCAAAGTGCGGTAGTCAAACGAAAAACCGGTATATCGTAGCGACATGTACTCATTCCGCACCCCTCAAAAAAAGAGTTATGTTTACCGTGTCCGCACCAATCCGCACCCCTCTCAATATAATTTAGTGCTTGCCGCACCAATCTGCAGGGGTGAGATGCCCTCAGAACCGCACCAAGGGACTCAGAGGTGCATTTCATAACACATTAACATAGTTTTTGTCCAAGTGCACTGAGAAATATCAAACTGAGTCTGGTTCTGCTGAACTCTGTCATCCATTGTACATTGTACATCAACTGGCACTAGTTTTGTCTTAGGGTTTATTTAGTCTGCTCCTGCTGCTTCATTCTGGCCTTGCTGAGAATGCTGTGCATGCCGAAGGCGTCCTTGCTTGCGTGGACGGCCCGGCTTGCGCTTGTGCTTGGCTGCCTCCGCTGCACGCTGCTGATTGTCTGCACGCTGCTTCTGCACTTGCTGCTTGAACTTCTGCCCTTCCTCTAGATGTTGCTGCTCACGCTGCTCGGCGGTTGGGGGGGG
>Ga0307951_1001714_pt1:5000-13516 | contig 13516 bp, 15 predicted proteins | sample OrgLakmetagen374_FD_201842 | JGI IMG/M metagenome (GOLD analysis project Ga0307951, IMG submission 201842) | Saline water microbial communities from Organic Lake, Antarctica - #374 | ecosystem: Environmental > Aquatic > Non-marine Saline and Alkaline > Saline | place: Antarctica... | reverse complement strand
TTATTCCTCTAATTCCTTACGATCACGCCCTCGGATTGTCTTGCGCTACGGCCACAGATGCTCAACCTCTGGCATTAACGTAAGACTCATTCCTTATGATTACGCCCTCGGATTGTCTTGTGCTCCGGCCACAGATGCTCGACCTCTGACAATAACGTAAGACATATTCCCCTAATATCTTATGATCACGCCCTCGGATTGTCTTGCGCTACGGCCACAGATGCTCAACCTCTGGCATTCACGTAAGACTGCTTCCTCTAATACCTTACGATCACGCCCTCGGATTGTCTTACGCTACGGCCACAGATGCTCAATATCTGGCATTAACGTAAGACTCATTCCTCTTATACCTCACGATCACGCCCTCGGATTGTCTCGTGCTACGGCCACAATTGCTCAACCTCTGGCAATAACGTAAGACTCATTCCTTATGATCACGCCCTCGGATTGTCTTGTGCTACGGCCACAGATGCTCAACCTCTGACAATAACGTAAGACTTATTCCTCTAATATCTTACGATCACGCCCTCGGATTGTCTTGTGCTACGGCCACAGATGCTCAACCTCTGGCATTAATGTAAGACTTATTCCTTATGATCATGCCCTCGGATTGTCTTGCGCTACGGCCACAGATGCTCGACCTCTGACAATAACGTAAAACTTATTCCTCTAATACCTTATGAACACGCTGCAGATCACATGCAACATGCACCACACAGACAGGATTGACCAGAACCATTTACATACGGTATTTTTGGCAGGGAAGTTACGAAATATACAGTCATATACAGTGTATGTATACGGTTCTGGCCAAACCTACTGGCCTGCTTCTTGTATCAGTAATACAAGAGGCAAGCAATATTTTCCCCTGTTACATTCCCCCATACCTCAGCAGTGCATAGTGCCCCGTTGAGTTTGCAGGCACCCCCCCCCTTGTAAAAATTGTTTGGCGTACAAATATCATGGGCGCACGAAGAGCACATGCTCCTCATAAATGGTCGGCATGACAAATACAAGAAATAAGCAATATTTCCCCCTGTTACATTCCCCCGTACCTTAGCATTGCGTGGTGGTGCCCTGGTAAGTTTGCAGGCATATCCCCCTTGTGAAAATTGTTTGGCGTACAAATTTCATGGGCGCACGAAAGAGCACATGCTCCTCATAAATGGTCGGCATGACACAAGAAACCTGTACTTCAGCAGTGCGTGATGCCCCGGTGAGTTTGCAGGCATCCCCCCCTTGCGGAAACGTCCGGCTCACATATTGTATGGGCTTTTTCATGGGCTTGCTGCAGATTAGTTGCGACAGACATGCTCGCATGCCTGATATACGATCCAAGTCACCTCTCTCCCAGTTTATTACCGTACCTCAGCAGTGCGTGGTGCTCCGGTGAGTTTGCAGGCATCCCCACCTTGTGAAAATTGTTTGGCTTATATTTTATGGGCATTTTCATGGGCTTGCTGCAGATTAGTTGCGACAAACATGCTCGCATGACTGATATAAGTCACCTCTCTCCCAGTTTACTACCGTACCTCAGCAGTGCATGGTGCTCCGGTGAGTTTGCAGGCATCCCCCCTTGTGAAAATTGTTTGGCTTATATTTTATGGGCATTTTCATGGGCTTGCTGCAGATTAGTTGCGACAGACATGCTCGCATGACTGATATAAGTACCTCTTTCCCAGTGTATTTCCGTACCTCAGCAGTGCGTGGTGCCCCGGTAAGTTTGCAGGCATCCCCCGCTGTGAAGTTGTGGCTCACGTATTTCACAGGCACGCTAGAAATTGTGTTGTCTTCCTGGGTGGTAAGGACAAGCACAGGTAGGGTGAAGTGGGGAAGACAGTGAGTAAGGCATTGGTAAGGCAGTGGTAAGCCAGTGGTAAGGCATTGGTGAGGCATTGGTGAGGCATTGGCGAGGCATTGGTAAGGCATTGGTAAGCCATTGGTAAGGCGGTGGTAAGGCAGTAAGACAGTGGGTAAGGACAAGCACAGGTAGGGTGTAGTGGGGGAGGTAGAGAAGCACAGATAGGGTAAGGACTAGCAGGTAGGGTGAAGTGGGGGAGATGTGTAGTTACAGGATGCAGGAATAATACGGGTTGCAGAAGTAATACAGTTTGCAGGAATAGTTTAGGTTACAGGAATAGCAGGGAGGGTGAGGTGGGGGAGATGTGTAGTTACAGGATGCAGGAATAATACGGGTTGCAGAAATATTACAGTCGCTAGAATAATTCAGGTCACAGGAATAGCAGACAGGGTTGGTGGAAGTGGGGAAGGTTGTGTTGTTACAGGAATCAAACAGGTTATAGGAATAGCAGGCAGGATAAGCAGGCAGAATTGGTGGAAGTGGGGAGGTTGTGTTGTTACAGGAATCAAACAGGTTATAGGAATAGCAGGCAGGATAAGCAGGCAGAATTGGTGGAAGTGGGGAGGTTGTGTTGTTACAGCCGAGAAGGGCAAGTGTAGACACATGCATACGGTTGGCCAGAACCCTATATACACGCCGTATATTACCGTACATTTTGTGGTTTCCCTGCCAAGAATGTTGTATATACACCATTTATAGCCAACCCTACACATGCACGATGCAATTGAAAATGAGGGTAAGAAACTCCTCCTGCATTTAACTTTAAATGGCAGATATGAAGGAAGGGGAGCATCGATATAGAAAAGCGCCCACACACACACGCAACACAATTGTGACGTGCCGAAGCTAGGGATTGGAGCAGGGAGAGTGTGCATTTCAGTGTGGGAGAGAAGTGGGCGCACAAAACGGCAAACATGACATAGTTCCCCAAAGGAACCACGCAAGTTCAACTTGCAATACAAGCAACGTGCACAGCTGTTTGTGTACACAGTTTGAACTTATACGAACCCTCTTGATCCTCATCGATCAATTTCCGTTTCTTTGGTGAGGAGGTATTACGTATTCTTGGTGAGAAGGTATCACGTGTTCTTTGGTGAGGAGGTATTACGTATTTTTTGGTGAGGAGGTATTATGTGTTCTTTGGTGAGGAGTGAGGAGATTTTACGTATTATTTGGTGAGGAGGTATAACGTATTCTTGGTGAGGAGGTATTACGTATTCTTGGTGAGGAGGTAGTACGTTTTCATGGTGAGGAGGTATTACGCATTCTTTGGTGAGGAAATTTTACGTACTCTTTGGTGAGGAGGTATTACGCATTCTTTGGTGAGGGGGTATTACGGTACCCGGTACCATAGTGGCTCTCCTTGTCCCTAATTAATGTGGGGAGTGGCTGTACACTGCCTGCGTTTCTTCCTATTCTTTCTTCACCACAGATAGTGCCTCTTTTTCCTTGGTTAACGTGGGAGTGGTAGTTCACTGCCTGCGTAGTTGTTATTTTTTCTTATTTCTTACCCAAGCAGTGCTCACATTGCACTTCTTGGGGGAATTTGTGGAAGCACAAAACACGCGCAAGCAATTCAGCGCTGGGAGGGACGGGCGCACATGCAAAAGTGTTGTGGACACTCGTGCTTGGATACGAACATAAACTATGCACAGTACCGGTAGATAGATGGTTAGCGAGAGCACGTAAAAAAGCATCTCAGCACTGGGAGGTGCGAGTGCAATCGTAGAATGTGTAGTTTTGCAGAGTATGTAGTTTTCGACAACGCTGGCTAGTTGCGCCGCTACAGACCATGGCACGTGTGCACTTGTAAAGTGTGTAGTCTTCGACAATGCTAGCTCTTTGTGTCACTACAGATCATGGCACACCACAGACGTGCCCTCTGGTTGAGTCATATGCGCAACTGCAACTGCGAAACACAGCGAAGGAGCGCTCATCCAAATCCACACCCACCCACATGCACCCACCCACACCTACAACAAAATCCACGTCTACGTCCGCATCTACAGTCTTGCCCATAACCACACCCACACCCACACCCACACCCACACACACACACACACACCACACATACACACACACACACACCCGCACAAACACCCACACCCACATTCACATCCACATCCACATCCACACGCACACACACCACGCGCACTCACAAACGCACACAAACACACCACACACACGTGCGCGCGTATATAGAGCCCCCCACCTTGATGTCTTCTTGGCTGCACTTCGACTCCCGGCCACACATGAACACACATGAACACACACACACATGCGCACGTATATAGAGCCTCCCACCTTGATGTCCTCTACATGCACTTCGTCTCCCGGCCACACATTCACACACATAAACACAAACACACATGCGTGTGCAGATATTTAGGGCCCCCCACCTTGGCATCTTTCACCTGATATTTGTACCCTGCCACACATCCGCACAAACACACACACGTGCGCATATTTAGGGCCTCCCACCTTGATGTCTTCCACCTGAACCTCGTCCCCTGGCCTCATATTCTTACACACACACAATACACACACACACATTCACACACACGTGCGCATCTTTCAGGCCTCCCACCTTGATGTCTTCCACCTGAACCTCGTCCCCTGGCCACGTGCCACAGCTGAAGTCCTCGCCTTTTGTAAGGGCGGCATCCTGTTGAGTCCGGGGGGCAGCATCCTGAGAGTCGGGTCAAGGTCAACACATGCAGGCAGTGTTGACGCAGATTGTTCGAAAACAAGTGGTGTGGATTGCATTGCATTGCAGGAATGGCCACATACATGCATTTTTCATGCAGATTGCCCACAAAAACAGTTATGCCGTTTGTGCACAAGAATGTAGAATAATTGAACGTACATCACCGGAGGTTGAATAATAATAACATTGACAGGGTTGTTCAGTTCGAGGTTCGATCAAAAGTTCGGGATCGCGAACTTTCACGAACTTTAACGGATTTGATAAGTGTCGTTCAGGGTCCGGTCAAACTTTACAGCATGTGTCTGTCAAAATGACAAGGGAACAGCAGCCCCCCCAAGTTCAGTTCCTTGCAGTAAAAATAACATGCTCAATAATTAATACACGAAATTTATCTGTAATCTGTACCAGGCCAGGAGTTTCCTTGGTACTTAGGCCAAACTTGTCACACATTTCTGAACTGCTAAGGATTTATACAATGCGGCACTTGCACTGCACCTTAAGGTTCTCCTTTTTCTGCTCTACAATAATGACATGGTCTCATTCCGGCCCCCTTTTTCCCCCTATAATTATTTATAAACATACAATTGGGAAATTTTGAAGGTGGGAGCCCAAGGGCCCGTTTCCCAAAATTGCACATCGAAACTTTCGAACAGTTTGAGGGTTCTTGAACTTTCACGAACTTTATCGAACCCTTGCTCCCCAAAAAACGAATTGAACAACAACAATATAATAATAACAATAATAATAAAAGTAATAAAAATAAAAGTAAAAATATAATAATAATAATAAATGATTGAATGTACATCACTGGAGGTTGAGCATAGCAAGAGGCAACCTCCGCACTGAGTGAAAAAAGGAAGCCTTTGGTACTGAGGACCTCAATACCTATCACAGCAGACGAAAAAGTTCTTAAAATATACGGCCGCAGTACTAGCAGACTTCCATATAAATGTTGACATCAGGCACATGTTCATTCAAACATAACGCACTTTAATCCTGTGACAAATTTTTAGGGTTGGCCAGAACCATATATACACGGTGTATATACGGTATTTATGGCAGGGAATTCACCAAATATACGGTCATATACGGTGTACATATACGGTTCTGGCCAACCCTACAATTATTAAAACAAAGCACCTCTGTTGCAACATTCCCTCACACATCCAAAAGAAACGCCCAAGTAGCTAGCGCACTTGCTCGTAACATTCAGAGGCGATCTGTCCTGCGCAGCCACTTCTTGTACCAAACACACCATGACCAACCTAACATGCATGCACGCTTAATCGTGCGCACTGCACTGCACTGCACTGCGCACCTGCCTAAATTGCCGCACACCCCCTTTTACAGCACCACTCACGAATCCAATAACAACCGCACCATGACCATACACATGCACGTCAAACAACCACCATGCACACAACGCACCTGCTTCAACTGCCGCACACCCTTTTTGTGGCACCACTCGTAGGTCCACTGCCCCTGCTGCCTGTAGAGGCAGAGCCCAGCTGCAGACAGCAAACACACACACACTAAATTATAGGAAGCGGTTCACAGCAAACACACATACACACACAAACACACTTATAGGAAGCGACACTGGGCCCTGCTGCCTATAGAAGCAGAGCCCAGCTGCATACAGCAAACTCACACACACACACTTATAGGAAGCGACACTGGCCCCTGCTGCCTTTCCTGGCAGAGCCCAGACAGCTGCAGACACACATACACACAAACATACACAAACAACCAAACACACATGCAGCACAGATAGACAGTTACAGGCAAGCGATGATAGCCCCTGATGCCGGTAGAGGCAGAGCCCTGACAGCTGCAGACAGTATACACACATACACACAAGCGTACACACACACACAAACAACCACACACACACATACACACACCACACACACACACACACACACATCAACACACACAGACAGTTGAAGGCAAGCGGTGATGACACTTTAGGCATTAATAGAGGACATGGAGCCAGCAAACACACACATGCACACACACATACATACTAGGATGCATGCACTAGCATGGGAATGGTTTATAGAGAAGAGGCACCAGCATGGTATGGTCTACAGAGGGATGCATTGAGAGAATGAGAGGCAAAAAGGGCGCAATCATTCACACACACACACTCACACACACACACACACACACACACACACACACACAACATGCACCATTAACAGATTAAGGTCCAACAGGTTAACGGAACACACTCACAGGGAGTTCAACTTCAAAAACCCAATCGATCACTCTCCATTTCATCGCATTTTTTTACAAAGACACGCACTTACAAAACTACGGTACATACAGTACAAAGCGTACCATACCGTACACCGTACAGTGCACAGGCCTGAAAAACACGCACTTAGGGAGTCCAGCAGCTCGAAGGGCGACTTTGATGGCGTGGGAGGGAAGATCTGGCCCTGTGCGCACGTTAGCGTATGAAAATGCTGCTAAAAGGGTAAATATGCAGTTACGAAAAATATGCGTAGCTGAGGGTTGTGCATTGAGGCACTCCTTAATGATGTTGAGATCAGGCCCTTTACATATGCAAGCAACTTTAATGATGTTGAGATCAGGCCCTTAACATACGCAAGCAAATTTAATGATGTTGAGATCAGGCCCTTTACATACGCAAGCAACTTTACTGATGTTGAGATCAGGCCCTTTACATACGCAAGCAATTTTAATGACGTTGAGATCAGGTCATTTACATACGCAAGCAATTTTGATTATGTTAAAGATCAGGCCCTTTACATACGCAAGCAATTTTAATGATGTTGAGATCAGGCCCTTCACATACACAAGCAATTTTAATGATGTTGAGATCAGGCCCTTTACATACGCAAGCAATTTTAACGATGTTGAGATCAGGCCCTTTACATACGCAAGCAATTTTAATGGCGTGGGAGGAAGGATCTGCCCTGTGCGCACAAGAGCGTGTGAAATGTTGCTGAAGGGTGATTTGCTAAAGTGTAGTCTAAAATTCAGGAGACTTTATTGAAACATTTATGTTTGTGTGACAGCTGGGATTCACATTTGCAGGCAACTTTTAATGGGGTGGAAAGGAAGATGTGGCCCGGTGTACACAAGGTATAAAATGTGCATTGAGGCTTTCCTTATCCCGTAAAATTGAGATCTGGTCCGGTGAATACATGCCATCCCTCCGGTTGAAATCTGGTCCGGTGAATACATGCCATCCCTAAACCCTAAACCCTAACCCTAACCCTAAACCCTAAACCCTAACCCATGATGGCGAAAATCGTGCATCCAGGCATTCCTGAACAAAATTGAGATCTGCCCCTCTGCATTTGTATATACGCAAAAGCTGCCCGCTAAATCAAGGGGAAGATGCTTGCGGTCGACGGAGATACACGTGTACACAGGAATGAGGAAGGAATGCATTCAGGTATGCCTATTGCACAGTTCTAGGGTTGGCCATAACAGCATATATGCACCGTACATGACCAAACATTTGGTGATTTCCCTGCCAAAACTACCGTATATATATACGGTTTATATAGTATATATATATTATATATATGATTCTGGCAAACCCTAGTGTTGTATGGCTACCTGTGGTATGTGGTATGTGGTAGCAGCTGACAAGGCACCTCTGCAGCGCTTGCCTTGTTGCTTGATGGAAATGCATGCAGACACCACACACATATGGCCTGCCACTGCTCTATGCCTACGAGCACACACGTATAGCCTGCCACTGCTCTATTCCTATGAGAATACACGTATGGCCTGCCACTGTTCTACGCCTACGTGCCTCTTGCCTGTGATGGCAGCAGCTGATGAGACTCCTCTGCAGCGCTTGCCTTGTTTCTGGATGGAAATGCACGCAGACACCTTACACGTATGGCCTGCCACTGTTCTACGCCTACTTGCCTCTTACCTGTGATGGCAGCAGCTGATGAGACT
>Ga0307951_1001705_pt1 | contig 13542 bp, 18 predicted proteins | sample OrgLakmetagen374_FD_201842 | JGI IMG/M metagenome (GOLD analysis project Ga0307951, IMG submission 201842) | Saline water microbial communities from Organic Lake, Antarctica - #374 | ecosystem: Environmental > Aquatic > Non-marine Saline and Alkaline > Saline | place: Antarctica: Organic Lake... | reverse complement strand
GGCGTATAATGCCTTATTGCACCATTTTTTCACAACTGCCTACTCTGCTTGTGCTAGCAGGCATGCACCCTGTGCGCCGTGTTGGATCGCTTTCAGAATCATTCGTCCAGCAACGTTGCCTGTTACTAAACAATTTATTTATAATGGACTGAATGCAGCCTGGCAGATGTGGTAGGTGCCGTCTAGCTTTTGGCAGATGGGGCAGATTGGTGGGCCTTCTATATGGTTGCACTGAGCGGCACGCTTTTGGTTGTAGGGTATATCAAATCTGTGTGACAGAGCATGACATATTTCTTTTCTCCAGAGTGACACTTGCATTCTTCCAAAATGAGTTGCTGCTGATGTCTACAATGCCTTCCTTGATCAGTTCTCGGTATTTTGTGTAGCACTTTGTGGACTGATGTTTTGAAACCTTTATTTGATTCAGGACCTAGTAGTGTGTGTTGGACGTGCATATGTGCTTTCACAGCATCAAGATCTGAGAAAATGAAGAGCCTGTCTGCTGGAGGCCGCCACGGACATAAGGAACATGATTGAAATAGTACTTATTTGGCGCCGGGTATCAGACAGCGGTAGGTTGTGAAAGGTTGTGAATCCAGTCGCTAAGATCGTAATCAAATGGCAGAGAAACTAATATGTTCAGTTGCTCATCCAGCATTGCTCCTCTACATGTTGTTGAGCCTAGTGGCATATTTATTGCATGATCCTCTTTTCAAACAACACCCCCTGAATGGTTGATGAGTTATGACAGCATAAAAATAGCTTATTCTTGTGAAATGGAGGACGTGTCATGTCACTGGCAAAACTCGTGACGGCGGCCCCTCATCAGGAGGAAGCCTTCATTTAAGCAGTGAGATTGGATCTAACAAAGGAGGGGGCGATTTCAAACCAATGCAAGCAATTTACCCGTTATGATCCCCTAAAAATCGCCACTATCAATTTTTCTTGTACTTTGCGACTAACTCAATCCTCTCAAAATGGCCACCATGTTCGCCAACAAGACAATGCAGTCAGCAGCATGCCAAGGCATGCAGAAGTCATCCGTGGCACCCCGTGCACAGGTAGACACACAGGCAGTGTACTATGCAATCATGTAAACATTGCAATTGGCGCTGTTTTCGAGCTGGGAAACGCACATTCACTCGCAGGGAAGGACTATGCCCAAGGTGCAGGCACAGCTCGGCTCGTTCTCTGGCGCACAGGTGAAGCAGGCAGTGAGACCCGCTACTAGCCGCGTGGCTGGCAGCCGTGCTGCTCGTACCTCACGCAGGACCGCAGTGCAGACACAGGCCAAGGTAAGGTGAAGGATGAGACGAGCAGGAAAGGTCATCTTCCGCTGATTGGGATGTGCAACAAATAGGCCCATCTAAAACCAAGGCTCATTGGTGTTCATCCGCATGATCCACGCAGCTCGGGGATAGCCTGTCCGAGTTCCTGCTGGAGGCCACGCAGGACACCAAGCTCAGGCTGCTCGTCACCGCCCTGTCCGAGTCCATCCGCACCATCGCCTACAAGGTGATTGCCTTCATTGATGATGTGTTTCGCTCCCCCGAGCTTGCCGCCCGAACAATGTTCACCCCACTGTCACTCTCTTTCCCCGTCACTCGAAAACAACAGGTCCGCACCGCCTCTTGCGCCGGAACTGCTTGCGTCAACTCCTTCGGTGATGAACAACTGGCTGTGGACATGGTCGCTGACAAGCTCCTGTTCGAGGCCTGCCGCTACTCGGTGAGCGTTTGCAAGCACGCAGACGTGTGTGTGTGTGTGTGTGTGTGTGTGTGTGTGTGTGTGTGTGTGTGTGTGTGTGTGTGTGTGTGTGTGTGTGCGTGTGCGTGTGCGTGTGCGTGTGCGTGCGTGCGTGTGCGTGCGCGCGTGTGTGTGCGTGTGCGTGTGTGTGTGTGTGTGTGTGCGTATGCGTGCATCCATGTACTTGTGCACCTGTATTTGTGCGTTGATTTTTGATATGTCGTGGCGTTTCAATTCTTTCAGGGAACATTGTGTGCAAGCGGCTCGATGCATGGACCCTTCTTGAACAACAACAACAACTGAACTGTTCGTCATCCCTTTTCCCGCTTGCAGCACGTGGTGAAGCTGGCTTGCTCTGAGGAGGTGCCTGAGCCTGTTGACATGGGTGGATCCGGCTTCAGCGTTGCCTTTGACCCCCTAGATGGCTCTTCCATTGTGGACACCAACTTCGCCGTGGGCACCATTGTGGGCATCTGGCCTGGAGACAAGCTGGATGGCATCACCGGCCGTGAGCAGGTGGGTGGGTGGTCTGGTGTGGGTGCGTGGGTGGGTGTATGTGTGCTTAGTGCGTATGTGTGTGAGAGTTTGGGTACATCTAAAGCGCAGGCAGGTCCTGGCTGTCTCCTTGCTGGCTGGATTGGAATGTGTCGTGTCAGGCCGGCTACGATTGTGTAGTGCCAGCTGTGCCAGAGGGAGCACCTAGTGCTCATAGGAACACAGGATTACTCGTCATTCACATTTATCACAACACGTGATTTACAACACAGGCTGCAGCCTGCATGGGTGTGCTAGGCCCCCGTACCGTGTTTGTGCTGGCCATCAAGGGCTTCCCAGGCACACACGAGTTCCTGCTGCAGGACGACGGCAAATTCGTCCACGTGAAGGAGACCACAGAGATCGGTGGGTGCACTGCCATGTGCTGTGTGCTTTTCTGGGGCAATGGCCTGTAGTAAGGTCTAAAGAGTAGCTGGCGTCTGTTAGTCCTAGTTCAAAAGGATGGAAGTGGACGGCAGCAGAAGTAGCAGTCTGCATGGCCGTATGCTCTGCCTTGTTTCAGATAACCGAGGCGTGTAGTGGGAGAGGAGGAGGTGAGTTTGCCGCACACAAAGCTTGCCTGGCACACAGTACATATGCACACACGCATGTAAATGCTCACAACTTTACTTGGCTGCTTCCTGCACACACACACACACACACACACGCATGTGAATGCACAAACGAAATTACGTGGCTGCTTCCTGCACACACGCATGTGAGTGCACACACAACATAACGTGGCTGCTTCCTGCACACACGCACGCATGCAAATACACACACAACATTACGTGGCTGCTTCCTGCACACACACACACACATACACACACACAAACACACACACACACACACACAAACACACACACACAAACACACACACACGCACGTGAATGCACATTCAACATTATGTGGCTACTTCCTGCACACGCACGCATGCGAATGCGCACAACATTACGTGGCTGCTTTCTGCAAACACAGGTGAGGGCAAGATGTACGCCCCAGGCAACCTGCGTGCTGTCACCGACAACCCACAATACGAGAAGCTGGTTAACTACTACGTGCAAGAGAAGTACACCCTGAGGTGTGTGAGAGCGTGTGTATGTGTAAGAGAGATTACAGGGAGAGAAGAGGAGAGAGAGAGAGAGAGAGAGAGAGAGAGAGAGAGAGAGTGTGTGTATGTGTGTGCGTTAGCCCGTCTGTTCTAGAAATAGCACAGCATGACACTAAAGGTAAATAGCCTCTGTTGACTCACCTCTGACTAAGCGAGGGACCTGAAGACGTCAGCCCAATATGTAATCTGTGTAGCAGTACCTCTCCTTTGCCTCAGATCACCTAGCAGCCATAACAGACTCCCTAGACTAAATATCTCGAGATAATCCTGGGCTATTACCAACATAATACAAAATGATACAGGCTCAGGACCCACCATCTCATTTGAGCACCTGTTTCCTTATAATCTTTTTGATTGCCAGTGGCAAAAGTGGAGGCAGTTGCCACATTCCAAATTTACACAAATATTTACATCAATGCTCGCGTGTTTCCTTCATACACACATATTTCCCCCCCCTTTACAAACACACGCATGTTCACACACAGCTGTAAATGACGTACAATTGGTTGTGAAAATGCACAGGTACACCGGCGGCATGGTTCCCGACGTGTTCCAAATCCTGGTCAAGGAGAAGGGTGTGTTCACTAACGTGACCTCCCCATCCACCAAGGCCAAGCTCCGCATCCTGTTCGAGGTCGCCCCCTTGGGTCTCATGGTGAGGAACTGTTCTGCCGCGTCATTATTGGCAGCTGACTGGTCTCTGCCAGCCGCGAAATGAAAAAACAACAGTCTTATGGCGAGGGAAGAGGGGGAGAAATATATTTCTGTTGAATATTCCACCATCGGACTACGTTTTTCCGCACGTGTTTGGGTTTGTACCTCCTGAGCATCCTTGTTGGTCTGCGAATCCCCTCCTGGGCAGACGTCTGAGGATGAGCAGGATGCTCAGGAGTTACAAACGCAAACACGTGCAGAAAATTGCTCTTCTGCGCCTCTGTGGTGAGAAATGTTGGCAAGGAACAAAATATTACGCTGGTAGTGACGACTTCACCAACATGTAGGATGAGGAAAGGAAAGGTGGTAGCCAACTGAGGCAGCGTAGTCAGGCTTGGTAATTGCTGGGAACAATGAGGAGCAGTGAGACATTAATCTATCGGCAAAAGGCGACGAGCCTGATAGTTTCAGTCCACTTTTACCTGGAGGCTATATAGCCATCCTGGCCCTAAACTCTCAGGTGATGGTGGACTGCAGCCGTTGGTTACGACAAGTCTTGACAAAGAAAGACATGCGACACAAAGGTGTTGATTACAAACAACGATTCAGATGGAAAAGGTGACAGGTGTGCAATGGATGGAATTGTCAGCTGTATACCAGCTGTGAACTGTTGATGTTCTTGAGCAGCCACAGCATGTTTGTTTTGGTCAAGCTGTCCAGAAGCATGTGCTGTGCCTGTTTGTCTCCCGCTGAGCACCATGGCGGCCAACGGGTTATGCATGGCACTGCTCAGGGAGCACGCACATATGTGACTGCACACGCACGTGCACACACACACACACACACACACACACACACACACACAAACACACACACGCACACCTTACCCCACTCAGATTGAGAACGCCGGTGGCCACTCCAGTGCTGACGGCAAGCAGATCAGTGCCTTGGACGTGCCCATTACCAACTGCGACCAGAGGACACAAATCTGCTATGGATCATTCGAGGAGGTCAAGCGCTTTGAGGTACGGAGTCCTTACTTGTGATAAGAGTGTTTGTGTGAGAGTGTGTGTATGTGCGTGCGTGCGTGCGTGTGTGTGTACATAGGTTTCAGGGATCAACAGTCTAGCTTTGTACTGGTATCTTGCCATTTGTGAGCTTGCACTCACACACTCACACTGAACCCAAAGAGAGGAACGGAAATGTGTCCGCAAGTGCTGTATTGTTGTGAAAGGCTCTTTAGGCTGTCTAGATCCTCGTCAATTGGCAGTATTTGAAGCTAGGAAAACATGTTGTAACGCTTAGGTTGCTCGTGTCCCCATTGCCCTTGCAGGAGTTCATGTTCGGCAGCGCCCCCCGATTCCAGAAGGCTCCAGTTGCATAAGCACTCCTTCCTTGATCGACCACTTCCCAGTCCCTCTCGAGCTGTGTGTTTATTTACAAGCCCTTGGGAACTCTCGCCTTCGACCCCATGAAGGGCGTCTACAAGGCGCCTGCTTTCTCGCTAAAGTATCTTTGGACCGTGGGCTAGCTTGCGCTGGTCCCATCGTATGAACCCTCCCTCCTTCCTTCCATCTGAATGTGTGATTTCCACGAGTACACACAGCAATTTTATCAAGGCCGCAACTCGTTTGTACCGCCTATACCCTGTGTGACTTTTTTTTGCGCTGCTGGACTAAGCAGAAGCGGATTCCTGCAATTTTCTTGCAATTCGGACTTTGGAACTTAATGAACGCCCTTCTGAGGAGACACTGACAAGAATTTCCAACCTGGCTCTCACAAGGTTTACCAAGAAAGGCCTGCAGTCAAGGAGTGCGACTGCTAGCAAAACCTGCTGGCTCTAACAGGGGGTACAAGGTTTACAAGGGGTTACAAGGATGGCTTACAGCCCTAGTCTCTGGCTGATGGCAATTGGCTGGTGAAACAAAATCAACCAGTGTCGAAAATTGAAACTAAATCTGACACAATATCTACCCCTTTGTTGCAAATGTAAAATTCTCAATTATTTATGTGTGGACGACCAGATCATCATGATAAAGCGTGTTTATGGCCTCCTCAGTGGGTGTCATATAGAAGCAGGCCTTGTCTTTCTTGTACGTCCAGAGTTCTTGTTGGATGTGGGTAATGCGCAAGGGGGACAGACTCAGGCTATTGGGTTACATCAAGGAGCTTGGCTTCTTCTTTTTCTTTGGGGTCTGTGCTGTGCATGTGGTTTTATAGTTTTAGTTTAGTTTGGATTACAAAGGCATTCAACCTGGAATGGCTGCTCAACCTATGAGAACGAGGTAAACCTCAAAACAAACCAAGTAAAAAAAGGGCTGTGACGCAACTGAAAAATGCTAACCTTAAAGACATGAGAAGAAGTAGGCAAAAACACATCAAAGTGTAGACATTGGTTCACCAAAGTAGGCGCATACTGAAACATTGTTCAAACCTTTCATAAGGGCAAAACCCACACACATTGCACACAAATAAGTTGGACAAGTTGGAAACGCAGGGACAACTGGAGTTTGAACACAAGTTTGAGGCTACTGAAACTGGTCTGTATAACCTACTGCACTGGTACTGAACTGGTACTGAAACTGAGCATGGATTAACTGCTGCTACTGCTGAATCGTGGTGCCACCATCTCCCCACATACTGTGTCGACCGAGGTCTGGTAGATAAGGCACCTGTAGGTAAAGAATAAGAGCAAAAAAGCACCTTGAACTGAGTCTGCTAACATCAAGTTGCAGGCCACTACAAGGTTACAAGATTACAATTAAAAAGCCCTTCAATCAAGGAGTATGGCTGCTCGCCTGTTCATAAAAGGAAAATAAGTTCATGAATGAAACAAAGGAGTTTGTTGGTGTAAAAAAGCAGACACATCCTGTCCTGCCTGTGACAATAAGAACGCGTACTTCCTGCGGAGAGAAACCATCTGAGGGTGCGTGCAGTGAAAGAGAACATGCTTGTCATCCTGGACATTATCATCAGCCTCACATAAATCGCAAGTAGGGGAAGAGGTAGAATGTCAAGTTGCGGTTTCAACGCGAAGGGTGTGGACGCAAAGTTTAAAACGATCCACACTGCGAACAACTTCTCGAAGGTCAAGAGGCATGTATGTACCTGGGAAGCCTATAGGTAGGATGGGTAACCATAGCTCTTTGTGCAGGCAGTGCGCACCACTGGTGATAAGTAAGCGTTTTGCTGTTGTGCTCTCTAGGGCCACTTATCAGAGAAAGGTGTCCAAAACTCTAGATGTCTGTCCCTGAGGTCGACGACAAAGCGACTGAGATCAATAGGCTCACAGTTCAACAACTTTTGTTTAAACATGTAGGATTGTGTCAAGCCTTCCATGGCTGAAAGAATGTGGGAAGACCAGCATTCAGGAGACTTGGTGCTCGATTGCATGTCAGCTTGCAAAATCTTCCTCATCGTGGAACTGTTGCATTGGGTAAGGGAATTGTACAAACGCATTGCAGCGCGAAACCAGTTGAATTGCATAGGCTCCAGGCCACACTCTCGCTCAACGCACCATGAAGGAATGGTGTCTCTGACTCCAAGAATCCTTTTCAGCACTGCCAAAAGCCATTTCTGTAAAGGGTTATCCATCTCTCTACCTTGTCGTAAGAAGGAAGTAGCCCATATCTGACTCGCATACATGCTAGCAGGAAATGCGTAAGTTTTGAGGAGCCAGATATGAGCATGTAATTTGTTAGCAAGGTCATGGCTCTTGACGAGTTGCTTGACTCTGAAAGTACCAGCCATGAATGGTCGCAGAGCTGCGTCAGCCGCAATATTCAAATTCATCTGTCTGTCGCACACCATACCAAGATATTTGAAGGTGTCTGAGTAGGGGAGCTGCATGCCATCAAAGAAAAGAGGAGGCAAAAAACTTCCAGGTCTGGAGTTGAAGCACATCACCTCAGATTTTTATGTGTTTACTGTCAAGGATTTCTTTTGGGTGTAGACTCTTAATTTGTTAAGCATAGTCTGTATCTCATTCAATTGTGATCAGTAGATGTGAGGGCAAGATCATCGGCATACAGCAGGTGGGTCACTGTAAATTTGGGAATGCCCGTGATCGCGCCCTGCCCCCCCTCAGTCAGGCTGTCGACGTCATTCAGGTAGATTGGGAAAAGTAGGGGGGAGAGGGGGCACACCTGCTTGACACCAAAATATGGTCGCACATTTGCTATTTTGTCTCCATCCAGCATCGTGTATTCAACAGCCATGGAGTATGGACTTCACTGCTAACATCAAGTTGCAGGCCACTTCAATGCATGAGAATCCAGGGGGTTGTGAGCAGAAGCACTGCTTCATGCCAACCTTGGATACTTGCGATCTTATCATACCACAAGACACAATACATGGCAGTGAGCACTGCCGCTTATTGGCAATACGACACACCTAGCCAACCGCCACAAACAAAGGACTGGCTAACAAAAGTAACACTTCCCAAGTTCCAGACCCTCCCAGAGGTGACATGTGTACAAGGCACATTTGGTACTACCTGACATTTGGCACATTTAGTAAATGCTCTGGCACCACCACTCCTCAGCGCCTCATCATTTTACAGGGTGCATACAACTCTGCTCGTCACCGAGGCATACACGCCCTGCTGAGTCCCCCTGTCCAAGACCTCGCAACAGAGATCTAAGGAATACTTCACCGACTCCGACGACTTTCAATGACAGGCAACAATACCAAGGCTGAATGCTCACAATATCAGGCTCTGCGGCTCTGCCCACCCATTACATGATAGCCTTTCACAACAATGCACAAAAGAAAGAATGGCTTCACGCTTAGACTTACCCCGGAGTTCCAAGAGTTCTGGACAGCCCGTCCAAGAGACAGTTTCTGGTTCCAGAACAGATGCGTCTTCCACATAGTTCACTGGTTTCTCCATCTGCCACCCGATGTATGGTATAAACACATGCTCGAAGTAATTCAACATACAACGGCATCTGCCTTGAATAACCAAGAGGCAACCGCTACCTTCCTACTGTTTCCTAACTGGATGGAAAACAGCACCAACGCTTTTCACAAAACCTGAATGTTTGCGCTATACTTGGAAATATCCCAAAGACAAAAGTGCGCTACATGCCAATCCTATACCAGCATATCAAAACACCACCCCTGCCAGAAGCAAAATGGAACATACGCATCTTAGTAGTTTGGAACAAAGCTGCCAGGGAGCAACTTATTACAAACATCCCATCTTGGATAGAGGAAATAAAACAAGACCCATCACCTGTGGCAATCTGGAATTTTAAAACGCAGGCACAATACCTTTTCTTGAACCACCAACTTAAAGGATACTGCCAAGAACGGCAAAAATATGTAGGCTCCCCAAAGACTTGGATACCACAGTTATCAATGCAAACATTGGTGACTCAAGCGATACATTACATATCCAGGTCCCCTCCCATCATGTACAACAAAAGCGCCTGCTAGAACACAAGGCCCTTAACTGGAAAGAGTGGGCCTTCGCAGATGGGAGTTGTATTACAAACAAAGAAAATGGATCTCAGTCTAGTGGAGCTGGAGTGTACCACCCTCAACAAAGTCACCACAGAAACTTTTAGCTAGGCCTAGTTTTTGCGATCTAAAGGGGCGTCGAGTTTCTTCAAGGGGAGTTGTGCTGGAGCCTGTTTTGGCGCGCCAGTCATCGCTATGGCTTTGTGTAACATGCATAAAAAAGTCGATTTACTTATTGCTCATTCATCCGGTTAACCATTTTGGTCGCTACGCTACGCTTTGTTTGCTCTTATCCTGGCTGGCTCCTAGCTTCTCTTTCTCTCTTGCCTTTGTGTGTGGGTGCTCGTTTGGTAGTGTGGGTATCCAGGCCTCAGTCGACTCTACTTTGCTCTGCCCCTCTAATCTTCCTCGCACAGCTTCCTATGGTTTCCTTGGATCCAACTTTTTCCGCCTGGACCTTTAATCTTTTCCCTTAGGTCTCCCCCCTTGCCTTCTTTTTTTGTCCAATCGGCCCCTCTTGCTGCCCTTCTTTCTGCTGCCTACTTTCCTTTCTTTTCCAGCGTAATACTAGGGAGTTTGCTATTTCCCCTTGATCTATGTAATACCCTCAAAATCAAATCCTGGAGGTACAAGCATCAACAAAACCATAAACAGAGCCGAGCTAGCAAAAATGTTGCTGCTTTGATAAATGAACACACCCATATTGCAACAGACAGCGCTGGTGCACTAATTGGGCAAATAAGAAATAGCATCCTCTACCCCCAGCGCTTGAAATGGCATAAACATGCCAAACTCCTAGAAACCACCGTACACCACATCCAGCTATCTAAAGACACCATCCATCTTTACAAGGTTAAAAGCTCATGCTGGCATCCTAGTGCATCCTGGCATGCGCTGGTGCCATGCAAAGTGCTCTGCGGAAAATCAAAGCGGCCATGATATTCACATTAACACTGACGCCCATCCCCACCCATCCACCTTCTGGCCAGCAAGAGTGGTAGACCCTCCCCCAGCTTAACTATCAGATACACTCTACACCTGCCAACGAGGGCCTCCAGCAGAAAGGCTCTCCATTTTCTCAGACCTCGATGCTGTAGAAGCACACATGCACGTCCAACACAAACTAGGTCCGACCTGATTCTTAAATTAAAAAAGGTTTCAAACTATCACCATCAGTCCACAAAGTGCTAAACAAAATACCAAGAACTTCTCTCAGTTGAACTGATCCAGAAAGGCATTGTCGAGAAAGACATAAGTAACTCATTATGGAAAAATGCAAGTGTCACCTCCGGAGAAAAGAAAATTGTCATGCTCTGCCGCACAGATTAGATATACAACAAAAAGCGTGCCGCTCAGTGCAACCATATAAAAGGCCCACCAACCTGCCCCATCTGCCAGAAGCTAGACGGCACCTACCACATGCTGTCAGGCCGCACAATTATCAATAAAATGATTATTAACAGGCATAACGCTGCTAGACGAATAATTGTAAAAGCGATCCAACAAGGCACACAGGGTGCATGCCTGCTAGCACAAGCAGACGTCGGCAGTTGTGAATAATGGTACAACAAGGCATTATACGCCTGTCAGAGAAGACACAGATAGGATGATTCCAACCTGGCTATTACCTTCTAATCTCAATGCACAACAGCGGCGGAAAGTTAGCAAGCCAGATGCAATCAAAGTTTCTCCAACCCACGCCTCAAACACAACCCAACAAACACGTATCAAACTAGGTCTGCTAAAAATGTAAGAAGAGTTGCCCGTGATAACCAAGCATATGGCGCTGCCAGTCCATACCCCTGGCTATGAAACCAAGAGACATACAACCAAACAAACGCAATATACACTTAATCAAAACTTAATACTGTGTAGACACCTCCCCTACTCAACAAGCAGAAATGGCACGAGAACTACATAAGCTATTAATGCCTCGCTTACTCGGACACCACAAAACCCTTCACACCATTCTGCTGGGATCAACAGGCAACATATACAGCAACCACACAAGGAACCTACTCCACAGCCTCGGAGTTACTGGTTTATACACCACAGCACTCATGATAAATCAGGCCTACATGCAATCAGAACCGCAACAAAAATTATACAGATAAGACGAGACATTGAACACATCCCCCACAATTATCTGAGCAATACTCCTGGTGGTGTGCAGGCCTTTGCCTCCCAACCACCTGATCCTGACTGAAAAGCTCCTCTTATTTCATTCTCCAGGATGTTGTGTGTCTCTGCATCCATTGGGTGGTGCAGGACACAAGACAACATCCATTCCTAATCTAAGCCGGTAGTGCTTACGATATCTGCGTTCTTTTCTTGGATACTTGCTATGTCTATTTAATATATTTTGACGCAAGATGTGAATGGCTGATTGATACTTACAAAAAACGGCAGAAGCAAGATCCAGCTGCTCAAACCTTTCCTGATGGCACTCATTCTGCAGTAAAAGTAAAAGTAATAGTCTATGCTGGAAGTCACCAGCGTGCATCAAGGAAAGGCTCACAACTAGTGCTCGCACTAGCCAGAGCCCCACCGAAAGACAAATAAAGGAAAAAACAGAGACTAGTGAGGATCCGGCGGGTTGTCAGCCATGCGATCCGGCCTGCGCCTAGCCCTCCTGAAGCCAGCCGCTCTACCAGTAACCCCCCTTCCAGATCCCCCATTATCACTGTTGTTGTTAAAGTGTATTTTGTGTCTTGTTTTTGTGATCTTGTTTAAGATTTTTATTGCATGGCAGTGTAATTTAGTAGCTAGTTGGTGCATTTTGTGCATGGGGACGCCTAAGTTTAGTAAAGGAGTTATGGTGTACTGATTGTAGATTGTGCCCCCGACTCCAAGAAATATAGCATGAAGTGTGACATGGTTGTTTCGAGAGATGCCTCGGAGGCTCCTTGTTCATAGATGCTGGATAAGGGGTATTTGCTGGTTGTGCGCTTTTTCTAATGTCTGTTGCGGGTTTATGTCTGAGCAGAATTTGAATTCTACAAGATGTATGTCTCTGTCCCTAGTGGGAATCTGTTTGTGATCCAAGTGCCTGCCTCTTCCCTCAATGGGCATAACTAACACGCCATCTGGACGGCTTTGATGTCTAGTTGGAAGGTTTTGTTGTGTCGGGAAAACCCAGTCAGGAATGTTTCTTTCAATGTCATCGGGTGGTTCAATGTTAAGGTCAGATAACATTTCACTGTTACAAGCATCTATTGTAACAATTGCTGAGTCCAGCTTGCCTTTACTGATCTCTTCACCACAAAGGCTAACTGCGTGGTGGTGTCGGTTTATATGCATTCTTTTCAGAGTATGGTTGTTGCACCTAAGAAGTATGTGTGGACAAAGGGCATGTGGCAGGCCCTGTCGTGTGGCTAAACCGTTTGGTGTGCTTGTCTGTGTGTATCGTGTCCGTCCTGTACTTAAGGACTTGTTCCTGCTCCTTAAAAGTCACATTTGGCATGGACCAGAATGTGTTACTGAGCAAGGGGCTTTGCATTAGGTTGCTGTGTGTGAGAGTTGGGCTGTGCTGCACGCTCGGGCGTATCATGCAATGTTTGCCAGAGCTTGTAAAGCAGTGTATCTGTGTTAGCTTCACTAAGGTAATGGTGGGCGTGCATGTGATATTTTAACTTGCCTTGCAGGTTAGTCAAAACTCGTAGCTCTTCTGCATGGGAGCCAACTTTGTTTGGAACGCTTAGCCAGAACAGGCTGTAGAAGGGGTCAGTAGCTGGCGGGAGGGAAATTTGATTGACTGCTGCTTTGTGTGCTAGGTGGTCTGCACCCTCATTGCCAATAATACCAGAGTGAGGTTTCACCTTGTAGAAAGTGACGGTAGAAGGTGAGGATTGGATAAGAATTACAATGTCCTTGAGTAGTTCCCTGTGCAAGTGGTGGAGTACAGCCATTGGGTTCAATAGCTGTTTTCTAGTCTGAAAGAGGGATGAGGCACTGTCTGTAGCAATTTCAGTGTGGCCTTCTTGTACTGCTACTAGCACAGCTGCAAGTTCAGCTCTATTGATGGTGAGTGTGGG
>Ga0307951_1001703_pt1 | contig 13557 bp, 13 predicted proteins | sample OrgLakmetagen374_FD_201842 | JGI IMG/M metagenome (GOLD analysis project Ga0307951, IMG submission 201842) | Saline water microbial communities from Organic Lake, Antarctica - #374 | ecosystem: Environmental > Aquatic > Non-marine Saline and Alkaline > Saline | place: Antarctica: Organic Lake... | reverse complement strand
AAAAGGATGATGTGGAGAGTAACGGAGGCTCCTTGGAGAATGTTGCAAAGGTCTTTGTGCTGTTCCTTTGCGGCGTTCAGCTGGTTCTGAGGTCTGGTATCCTCACAGTAATTGATCTCGACAAGGTGGATGTCACGCCGAGGTTTGCTGAGGTCTTTAGGTCGGTGCTGTCTGGGGTTGGTGGCTCTACTGGTGGCTGGCGGTGTTGCTGAGGTGCTCCCAGTCTCCCTCAATTGCCCCCTGCCACTTCAAAGAACCCATCCCCCTACATTAGTTTGTTGTTTTTGTGTTTTTGCAGCGATGGAGCAACGAGCACAAAATCTGGGCGGCTGGAGGTAAATCTGTCTATATCTGGGAAGCGGGGTGGGAAGAGCCATTTGGGAACAGTTCTACTTTCAGCTGTTTCAGGAATCTGGAGGTTTTGCATGGTCATCCGTTCGTTGCTGCCTATATCTTTGGAGGCACGGCAAGACAAGCATAGCTATGGTTGTGTGTGTGTGTGCTTGCGTGCGTGCGCGCACCACTTGTGTTGCGTGAGTAGGAATATGCATGTGTTTGCGTGCTTCAGCGCGTGCTGGCGCACGATCAGGATGTGTGTAGCGTAGCGGCCCAAAATGGTTAACCGGATGAACGAGCGATAAGTAAATCGTACTTTACTTATGCATGTTACAACGTGGCATTGTAATCAGGAGGCAGGCGGCACACATTGGTTTCCTTATCCCTCCCTCTTGCCTCTGTGTGGTCGACTTTTGCATGACTTTGACAACGATCTTAGTGTGTGCTAACTACCTCCCTCCTTGCCTCGGTGAGGCCTGTAGAGTCCTGTGCCATTGCGTGCACTCGTTACTTGATTATGCTTGAGCCACGTACAGACTCCTACACCTAGCCTCTGTGCGTGGGCATCTGATGCTCGTTTGCATATCTGTGCTTTTTGTCGACCATGCCTCAGCGCCAGCACATGTAAACTCCTGCACCTATCTCCTGCGCGTGGTCACCTGCACGTCCATTTGTGCACCTGCATGCATGCGTGCGTCAATTAACGGTATTTCAGTACGTGCAGGCACCTACCTCAAGCCTCTGTGTAGTCAGCTGAATATCCAGCGGGTGCTCCCACGCAACGAAGCTCTCCTGCGTGCTCATGGGCCATTTGCTGGGCACACCCGCATTGGCCACGTGCGTGCACCCTGCCTGCACAAGGAATTTGGGAGGTGTTTATAAGGCTTACGTCATTTACGAATGGAGATGTGAACATGAGTGTTCTGAGGCAGGTTGGCATCAGGCTTGCCTGTGTTGTTAGGCATGTGCATGTGTGTGTGACGCGTTCAGTATGGTTTATACGTGGCCGACCTAGTACTTCCCTGATCTACCAGCAGACGGGGGGCTATGCCAAAAAAAGACGAGCGTTAGCAACTTGATCTACATGTCACGTGACAATCTTGTTGGTGCACAGCAAGTTACATTCAGAAGCAATTAATGGCAGGTATCCGGCTTTTCCTAACCCTTCTACCACACCGTTTTTAACACCCTTTGAAAAAGGGCCACACAGTGGCTACTGAGATCTCCCTTTGCTTTCCTCACCTGCAGGCCCCGCACCACCGCCCACGACTTGTGGCTGTCGTATACAAGGCGCCACTTGCAGGACAAGGCTGGCTGGCTGGATTTGAAGCCGGTTGCACCTGATATTTCGCCTATGATGTGGGTGTCAGCGCTGACCAAGGCTGGGCGGTCTCGGTCTCTGCGGCTGCGAACCTGTTTAGGCGCACGAACAACGGGGGCGCAACAGATTGAGGCATTGCTATGAATTGTGCAAATTTGCGCGTGCATATGTGGGTACTTGGCCAGTAAGGGTCCAGCTGCGGATACTATGAGCCTATATCTGCTGTACTATGTGAGTCTCTGGAAATACTTTGTTTGTCACAACCAGCTTATTATTCCACAATCATGTACTCACATCTTTGTAGCTGCTCTCGCTCCCCAGTTGCTCTCTAGGACTCGTAGTAATTCTGTGAAGCAGCATTATGAATGGCTGAAATGCAAAGGGTGAGAAGCTCACCACCTGTCTCTTCTTGCAAGCGGACGCACACGCACACATTTACACGCACACGCACACACACACACACACACGTCCTTGTGCCCTCCCCCCAAAAATACACACACTCCAACAATCCACCTTGCGCCTTGAGTATCTGAGGTTGGCAATAGCAGGTCTGACTGGTTTTGACTCGTCAAGACAGAAAGCTGTTTTGAAAGCTTTGACCAGCGTGAAACACCAGCATGATCAGTTGGGGGCTCTCTTGAAGGTAGCCCAGGCATCCTGGTGCGGGCAGGGCTCCTGCGCGTGCACCAAGTTCAATTGACAGCTGACATGCCGAATGCTGAATGCAAGCACAGAGTGAACATGCATGGACACACACCCACCCCCTGTCAGCGGAAAGAGCCTGGGATTGGAGTTCCCCCTGATTTTGATTATACTGCTGACCATCCATACTCATGCCTGCATAGTTATAAAAAGGGATCGAAATAAGAAATGCTGCAAAATATAGTACACAAACTGAAAATGAAGGGCATGCAGTTTTAACAACCGAAAAGGGAAGCAATTGTGAATTTTTCACATTCGTTTACAATGACCATCATGATAATGTTTTAGAAAATGGGCGTGAAAAAGGGCAAGAAGGAGAAGGAGGGAGACGGCGAACTGGAGGGCGATGATAGAGACGCGTTGAAGGGCGATGTCGCAGCACAACTGCGCGAGCTTGGGTTCGCTGCTGCAGGTCCAGGGGGAGGAGGTGTGTGTCAAAGCGTCAAAACTGAGTTCCTCGCACTACTCCTGGTGCTCTGTCTTGTGTCCCAACAATCAACACATGGATTGCACAGGTCACAGCTTTGATGAATTTGCCCCACCCAAGGCCGCACAAGAGGCTGTGAAGAAGCCAGCAGACAAAGTGAAGAAGAAGAGAGATGGTGTGCCCGAGCAGCCAGATGTTTCTGCAGGGGGCAAGCAGCCGTCACCAGGGAAGGCAGCCAAGGCACCCAAGAACAACGCAGACGGAGCAGGAGCCGAGGAGGAGGGAGCAGAGAAAAGGGATTGGAACGCTGGTGCAGGCCCAAGGCCAGGTATGTGTGTGTGTATGTGTGTGTGTGTGTGTGTGTGTGTGTGTATGTGTGTGTGTTGCTTACAGTAAGCTTGCGATGTTTGCATGCGAAGAGGTGGACATGCAGCCGGCGGCCCTTTTTGCTCTCATCCCTTTTCACTCCCTGCATCCATGTACCCACACTCTCCACTCTCACGCACTCAACACAGGTGGACTAATTGGTAAATCATTGCTGGCCAAGGACCAGCCGAGTGTCTGGTACATGGCCGCTGCTGCCCTGCCATCTCTCCAGGTAGCGGACGGGATCGACAAGCCCCCGCTCAACGACGAGCAGGTCGATCAACTGCGCATGCAGTGCGACACCATCATCGCCAACGAGGTGGCCGCGTTCGACCGGGACTTGAAGCGCAGGAATGCGGCGGACTACAAATGGATCATGCAAGTGAAGCGTTCTGGAACCACCTCAGACAAAGTGGCTGCCATCACGCTGCAAGTGCAGGTGAGGAAGAAATGCCGTTTATGGTGTGTGTGTGTGTGTGTGTGTGTGTGTGTGTGTGTGTGTCAAACAACCTCTCAGGGTGACGCGGGCGTGCTCAATTCTTTCTTGCATGCACTCTACACTCCCTCGTGGTGAGCCCTGCTGTGGACCATGGGTATTTGATGTAGTGCACATTGATGAATAGGGCCAGAGCATTAAATAGGTGGCAGCTGGCAATCACGGCTGCCGCCACTTCTGCTGTGGCCCTACAGCATTCATTACACAGCTTATGGACATTTGTTTTCCATCCCTACTTGCAGACGCTGTAATGCATGCATCTTACTGTTCAAGTTCATCTTGTCCAATCTGTGTCGTCAACAGGCGCAGCCTGCACCGTTTGCCTGCTTCCTTCCCTGTGCTGTAACAAGGGCTCTCCTTCCTGTGTGCCCTGGCTCTCACCACCCCTGCAGGAGTCAGTCGTAGCCAACCTCACCAGCCTGGATACTTTAATAACTTGGGTCCAAAAGCGCAAGGGAGGCCGTGAGGTTGTGCGCCAGGCCGTCGAGGCTTTGCAGGAGTTATTTTGCACGGTGCTGTTGCCAGACAGAAAGCTACTTCACTTCGAACAGCAGCCCCTGCAGGTACAAGGCCAGCGCGTCAGGTTATTGTTGTTTCAGTGCAGACTGAGCCTGGCTCATGCAGGTGTATACCTGTTGGTAAACTCCTGCTGGTGTGTATACCATGCCCACCCTTGGTATACACCCCAGCAGGAGTTTAACAAGGGTGATATACACCTGCTGGAGGTAGAAGTCCATGCAGTGTTATGGAAATTGTGACGAATGAAGTTTGATCCCCTGTCCTTGCTTCCTTGACATTTCTTCTTGCTTACCAAATCATGGCAGAATTCCTTCGCTGCAAAGTGCATGAATGTTCTTGCCCCGCTTTTTCTCTTGCCTGCAGCTGTTGCCTGGTGGGACGGAGGCCAGCAAGTACCTGCTGTGGTGGTACCTGGAGGATCAGATTAAGGTGAGTCAGCCCACCCTTTCTCTAGGACAAGCGTGTTTGAAGTATCAGGGCGAGGGCTTCTGATGCCTGATATCTCAACCCGTTATGGTTGAAGATACAAGACCTCAGGCACAAGTCGAAGCCATTTTGCCAGATTACATATAAGGTACCCTCAGCATGGAAATTGTGAGTACCAGTCATATGCGGTGTAATGAATTAGTCCTGGGTAACATATTTGAGTGGTTCAGGTAGGCAGTGAAGCTTCCATCAAGATCACTTTACTGCTCATGCCACTCATACACCGCTAAAGGGGTTGATTAGAGGCCTACTAGTAGCTGCCTGTGCGCCAGCGCTGACCGCCTCTTGCTTTCAACTCCTGCTGCTTAAGATGCGTGCTATCAAAGCTGTGCTCGTGGCCAGGCTTATTAAGTTATATTTATTATTAATATATTTTCGAACTGATGCACCTGACCTGCCGTGCTCCTAGGTACGCTACAGCCTGCTCATCGCTGCGCTGGAAGAGTGCAGCCGTGATAACCTGGACTTCTTGAAGGAGAAAGCCACTAAGGTGAGAAGGGGGGCGGGTCACGCAAAATCTTGCTGTTTCACCTCCTCTGTCACCCCTACAACGTTGCCTTGTTTACTTAACTGGCGTACGTTGCAATCTGCTCGGTGCTTTACTCTGCTGCTTTAAATGACGTGATAGCTGTGTGCTAGTGTTGGATTCGTGAGTCTGGCCAACCAAATTCTAGTACTCGTCATACCTCAACCTCTTCAGCTTCAAATATTTATATGTATACAATGCACATTACTATGGTGGGATTAAGGCGTTGTTTTACTGTTAGGGACCCAGTGTAAAAAGTGAGTGCCCCTGGTTCTTCTCCTCCCACCTGACAATCTCCCATGTGATATTAGGGTTTGCTTACTTTCAGGTTGATCCATCTCCTTGTACGTAAGTTTAGAATGTATGCATACAATATACATACATTCTGCACAAATATCACATGGAGATTGTAAGTTGAGAACAAGTTTCTCTCCACATACAATATCATATGAAGGTATTTCTCTACTGTAAACCCATACCAGGAAAGCAGCTTCCTCGTAAGCAGCAAGAAGGTGCCTGCAATTGACAGGTTGGGAGACCAGGGCTCGATGCCAGAGCTTCGTACGAGTTCGCACAAAGCTGTTGCTTCGAGTGCTGGTGATAGTGTTAGGGCGGTGATTCCCGTAAAATGAGTTGCATGCACGGCCCTGCCATGACACACTTATTGAGCACCCCCTCCCTGGCACGAACGGCCTGGTGTACTGGTCCCACACCCTGCCACTTGCAAGCACCTCATGCGCCGTCAAGCTCCTCAACACCAACGGCTTTGTGTGCTGGTGTGCTTGTAAGGAAGCTATGTCCTGTGGAATTCACAGTGCATGCATCATTATATTTTGGTCTATATGCTTACCATTTTCAGCGCTGTATATTACTATACAAACATATGCTCAAAATGTGTGAGGTGCTCGCGCTTTCAGCCATTGTCCCATCTTGTCATTACTATACTCCGTCCTGTCCGCGCAGGCCATTTACGAGTTGCTTGTGAGGAAGCCAGAGGGCGAAGCCAAGCTCCTTGGTGCCCTGGTCAACAAGCTGGGCGACCCCAACCGCAGGATTGCATCCAAGTCGGGATACCTCATGGCCCAGCTGCTGCTGCAGCACCCTGTGATGAAGCCCATAGTTGCTCGTGAGGTGCGGTGTGGCGTGTGTTGGGTTCCAATGTGTGACTCATAGATAAAGTCGAAGCAAAAAATGTAGCCGTTACAATGCAGCACAGCTGCAGCCCCCATGATGAAGCCACCTGGTGTGGAAGCAACAGCATGAGGAGTGCAGTCATCACAACATGCCTTGTTGATCAGCTAGCCAGCTCCATGGCAGACGCAGATCAGGAGGGCTTTGTTCTTGCTGCTGCGGGTTGCATGCAGTCGCTCTAAGTGCTGATATATTTGATGTAAACAGAAAATTCACCTGCCTGTTTTTCGAAATGGCTGTGAAATGGCTTTCACACAAATCTGACACGCCGCCACTAATGCCACTCAACCTCCGGTCGCTAATAATTATGTGCAGTGCTCGGCAAGAAGTTGCAAACATTACCTTTACTTGGTGCTGCCCATTTATGCGCAATGCCTTCATGTGGTACTGTGCTGGGCGGCATGAGTGTACAAACACAATTACTGGTGTGATTCCCTCATGCTTGCATAGCACTAGCTATACACAAATGCCACTCAACCTCCGGTCGCTAGTAATTATGTGCAGTGCTCGGCAAGAAGTTGCAAACATTACCTTTACTTGGTGCTGCCCGTTTATGCGCAATGCCTTCATGTGGTGCTGTGCTGGGCGGCATAAGTGTACAAACACAATTACTGGTGTAATTCCCTCATGCTTGCATAGCGCTAGCTGTACACAAATGCCACTCAACCTCCGGTCGCTAATAGTTATGTGCAGTGCTCGGCAAGAAGTTGCAAACATTACTTTTACTTGGTGCTGCCCGTTTATGCGCCATGCCTTCACGTGGTGCTGCGCTGGGCGGCATGAGTGTACAAACACAATTACTGGTGTGATTCCCTCATGCTTGCACAGCACTAGCTATACACAAATGCCACTCAACCTCCGGTCGCTAATAATTTTGTGCAGTGCTCGGCAAGAAGTTGCAAACACAAAACTACACTTAGTGTTGCCCTTTCGTGCACGGTGCCTGCATGTGGTGCTGCGCCGGGCAGCACAAGTGCACAAATACATGTTTAAAAGAGTTGGTTTGCGCATATCAACCAGATGAAACTGTACTTTACATGAAGCCAGCAAAGATTGAATATGCTTGTGCTGCCTGCTTGTACAAGCACCCTCGTGCTAATTCTCCGTGCTGCATACATGTAATTACGATGCCTGCTGGCTTGCCAAAGCAGCTCAACCTCCGGTCGCTAATAATCATGTGACGTGACCGGCAAGAAGTTTGCTGACATAAAATTACACTTTGTGCTGCCCAATCGTGTGCAATACCCATGTGTGGTGCTGTACCGGGCGGCATAAGTGCACAGTCTCATGGGAATTCTCGTTCCCCCTTGCACACTACTTTGCTGATGTATAATAGCAGGGGTAAGGCCGTATGAGGTTTCTGTCTACTCCTCGTTGATGTTATTATAATAGTTGCACTCGTCCATCAGAATTGTTGATGCACAGATAAATTAACGATTTTCATTCAAGGCCAATGGCCCGCACGGCTTGTGGCATCTTTATGCCATCTCAGCGCAGCTGTCTGCATGGCCGTCTGCCTGCGCTCAATGGATTGTATTCTTACCTGGTGCTTGCAGGTGGAGCGCTTTTTGTTTCGACCCGGCCTGCAGAGTCGTGCACGCTACTACGCGGTCCTGTTCCTTAACCAGCTTCCCCTGAGTCACAAGGTAAGGAAGCGGCTTCAATCTGTCCAGCAGTATGTGTCATCGGTGATGCAACAAAGGATTTGAGGTGTATGGTTGGAGGCAAATAAATGCATGTAGCCTTGTACAGTATGACGTGGTGCAGGTCACCTCTTGCTCACGCATCTGCGCCATTTCACTTTCATAAGATGTGATGCAGTAAAAAGCGTGCTGCTTTCAAGCACTGTATGCAGTTTAGGTTGTTTTCCATCACAATTCATGAAAAGCGCCTACCTGCTGACACAAACCAGCAGAAGCTCATTCCCATGTCAAAGCCATACTGCGCAGTAGAAGAGACCCGGCTGCCTTTTCCTGTTTTGTGCAAGCGTGACATCACGTTCGTGTTGACACGCATCTAAATCTGCCATGTTGGTTCCCAACGCGTGCGCTTCCACCTCTCGCTTTGATTTTCAGGAGGAGGGCGACCCTGCCCTGGTTGGTGCATACGTATCTTGAATCACGTGTGTTGAGACATCTAAAGTAGCCTTTGTAATTTTCAGTATGCTCCATCCAACTTACAGGAGAAGGAGGGCGGCCCTGTCCTGGCTCGCCGGCTTGTTGATCTGTACTTCACCATGTTTCGTATGATTGTGGAGGGTCAAGTGGGCTCTGCTGCAGAAGCCAGCAAAGTTCAGGTGTGTGTCGTCAAAAAATGCACAGGCCGACCTCTGAGCTTGACAATGGGCGCTCCTCAGAATGTAAGCATGCGCAAGCCTGTGAATGAGGTGCACGTACTCTCAATTGTGAGTATTCCAAAGTTAGGCGTGGCCAACAAGATATCTTTGTACTCCTCTGTCGGAAAGATGAACGAAACCTTAGCAGGCCTGTGAAGGAAAGTTTAAACCTTGAGTATATTGTATGCTGCGATTTTAACAGTATATATACACCGTATATGACCTTATAATTGGTGGTCTCCCTGCCAAAAACACCATATACCGTAGGTTCGCGATCACTTTATAGATTAAATATTATTTGGCAAAAAAACTTATAATTTAAGGGCCCTCTCCGAACTGAATTCGGAGTGATAAATTTATCATTTTAATGGTTTTGAGGTTCAATTAAAAAATGAGCTCCCGGCGTGCCCTGATTGCGAACCCTGACTGTCCGTGTTCTTGGAGCCCCTGTCCCCAGCTGAGAGGCTGGCCGCTTAGCAGAGGGACCATGAGAAGCTGCAGAGGGAGAGGCAGCTAAGGGAGCTGGCAGAGGCAAAGGCAAGGGGCACGGCTGTGAAGATCTCTCTAGAGGCCCGTGGGGTGCCCATGCATGCTGCTCCAGATGCAAGCTTCCTCCTCTCATAGCCCCTTCAGGCCTTTCTTCTGGGGCATCCTCACAGAGTGAGTGAAGAGTGGCAAGTGGGTAAGAGAAGGTGCTTCTCTGATTGAGGGAAGCACACGTGCAAGCACTCACAGCTGTCGTTCTCCCCATGCAGGCAATGGTCAGTCTACCCAGCAGCCTGCACAGCAACAGCAGCAGGGGCAGCAGCAGCAGCCAACAGTGGGGGGCTCTCGAATTAACAAATCAACTCTTGACGGGACCCTCACGAAGTCCCTTCAAACTCAAAAAACTAATTTCCAGACCCCCTTGTGAGCTAAAAATGGAATTTTTATTTTCAATTTTGGTGTCACGTGATCACAGTTGCGGCAGAGATGTGTCAAATGGTCATTTGGGACGTTCATTACGGTAAATTACGTGATAAATATGTAATACATTTTTAAGCAATTTCGGAAGTGCCAATGTATTATGTGTTACTAATATACTATTTAATAGCATTTGAAGCTCACTGAAAGACCGTTGTTGGGACGGAAATTGCCTAAACAGGCCAAAAACAGCAAATCTTGCAATTGTATAATACAGCCCAATTTGCTCAATATGGTAGAATACGCGTTAAATATGATGCGGCGTATTATACGGTTACGCCGTATGACACATCCCTGATCTGCGGTATATATGTGGTTTGAACAGCAGCTGCAGCCAATGATGATTCAAAACGATAAACATGGAATTACCGTCTGACTCCTTTGAGGAAAACATCGGCTTTAACAACACTGAGGCTCGCAGTCTGCAATTTGCATTAGCATGCGATCTTGTCATCGCTTTCGTTCAATTTGTAGGGATTGCTCTTTGCTAGGCATAGGCAACGCGCAATAAGTGTAATGAGATTGAACTGCCAGTAAAGCCAATACATACCCTCTACAAACCCTCTGAGTCTTCTTACGGCTTCCTTTAAGATTAGGATTTGTATTCCTATATGTATCGTTTCATTCTGTGCATCTAGCTCCCTCTATTATATCTTGAGTATGCCTTTTACAACGTGCTGCAACATTGGTATCAAAGCGCAGTACACTAGAATCTGCAGATCCCATACACAGATTTACCTTCTTGTGGCAAATTTCTTGACGCTCGAGCAATTGCTGCAGGAACTAGGTTGCTACTTCACGTGCCATACATTTGAATAATTGCAAATATGGCAACGCTACCCCTCAGGCTGAGCGCTACAGAAAAGAGGTCGCTACATACATGCGCCAGAAGAAGCGTCAGGATGAACAGGCACCGGCACAGAAACGAGGGTCCAAGGGAGGGGCAGCTGCGGGCATTAAGTCCAAGGCCAAGAAGCTGCTGCCACCCAAGAAGTCCAAGGCCGCAGTGGTGAGTTGGATGTTTACAGTTATAAAGGAATGTTGGGCAGCTTTCAAATGAAATGGGGAAGAGTGTGCTGCATCAGGAGTAATTTTGAATCTAGGAAGCTGCCTCCTGCTGATAGGCTCAAAGCAGTGGTAATCACAGAGGTATATGTGCGCAGAAAAGTGGAAGGAGGACTGGGAAACAGGTGGAGTATTTCCAAGAGAAGTGGAAAAGATGTTGCTTGCTTTGTGGCTTCCTTGGCCTGTCTGGCGTTGTTCTGTTTTCCTCCCCACCCCCCTTCTCACACGTGCGCACACACATACGTTTTCCATATGCTGCAGCCTGAGGAAATGGACGCCCGCCTACTCTCTGCCCTCATTGTGGGCATCCGCCGTGCTTTCCCTTTCGTTGCCGCTGAGGTGAGCATTGTACCATTTCACCTCAGCTAAGTACATGCTCAGGTCCGACGAAAACTGCTGCCTCATCTGCTCTTAAAAATGAGTTGAATGCAGGCTTGCACCCCGTACGTGCTGCTTGCAGCTCCTTGTACTTGTGCAGCTCATTAAATGCCCTCACGTTTTGGTATGCAGGCATGACGTGATGCAACGCGTCTAGCACTTGACCCAATTGCGAGCGTGTCCCTGTGTTTCAAGACCCTGGTCCCCCTCATTGATTTGCATGTGTGTGCGTGCCTCTTTTGCAACAACTTGCCAACAAATGCTCATTTTTAGGATTGATGGTCGGGGCCATGTCTTATTGCAATTGCTTGGATAGTATGTATGTGTAAGGTCACATGGCATTTATTCTGGCCGATCCCACAAGGTTTAAAAGGTTTCAGAGGGGAAGAGCAACTTGGCCTACTAAGCTTCTAAATGCTGGACTGCAAATTCACAACCTGACCAACTCTGCTTGCTTAATTCGTTTAGGAAGTGGAGCCCCTCGTGGACCGCAACTCCCAGCAGCTGTTCCGTCTCGTGCACGTGGCCCCCTTCCCAGTGGCTGTGCAGGCCCTCATGCTCATGTGGCAGTTGTTCTCCACGCAGGTGGGACTGCGCACTTGATAGACCCTTGTGCAAGTGATGTTTAAAAAAGGAAAGGGAACGCATGATCTCAGCCCCTGTACGGTAAATAGAAGTTTCGATCTCCTAGTTTTTGTAGTATGTATGTAAATTGAATCACTCACGAAAGCCTGGGTCGGTATCACAAGACTTAGACGTCTACATGTGCATTGGAAGCAAACAGGATACATCCATTGGGCCAGTCTTGGGCCTTTCACTTTCCTTAAGCAAAGGCAAGGCTCGCTTCAGAACATCCAGCCCAGATTAAAATGCATTGTCTAATCTAGCACCTTATTTGGCACCCTACAATAACACGCCTGCATACCTGCAGGCCACTGTTTCAGAGCGCTTCTACCGTGCCCTGTATGCTGTGCTTGGGTCTGACGGCCCTACCACTTCCTCGAAAGCCCCCATGTTTCTGGCCCTGTTGTACAAGGTGTGTATATCTGTGTCTATGTGCATGTGTGTACGCATGCGTGTCCGCTTGTTCGTCTAGCAAGAAAGCGCAATTTCCGTTCAATGCGTTTTCCGTTTTTGCATACGCTGGAGCGTCATGCGAGGTTCTGACTCTGCTGTTTGAAAGGGCACATCAGACAGGCAACCAACCAAGCCAGGATACCACATGAGCCATCCCCTCTCTTACCAGCATCGGATTCACCCGGGTTGTGTACACCGAGCGCAAATTGTGTCAGAGAGGCCTATATACGGTCATTTATGACCGTTGTATATAAGCTTCTGGTTAACCCTAGCTATTTGCCGTTGTCCTTGCCCCAGGCAAGGTTGCATTAGGGTGCTAATTCACGCGAACCCTAAAGGCTAATCCATTTTGCCCATCTTTTACTGCATGGACGGCCGATGATGCTCTTAAAATGAATATTTGCATTGAGCAATTGCTATGAACAAATCATACCACCAAGATATGAGGCCAAATGCCATGCTCCAGTTAAAATGTGGTTTGAAGTGCACCCCTGTTCCTTGTACATGCTGCGCCTTATATTCCGCTTATGTACCCGTTCGTGCCAAGTATTTTTCATTTTAAAGCCCACGCAAGCTTGTCATGGCTGTAGACATAGTTGTCACAGTACATTTATTGAATGCAAGCTGTGCTGCTGAAGTTCGACTGTACCAAACAATTTGTTAGCTTTGGGTTGTGATTAAATGTGTGGCTGTGACAACTCAGAAGTTGGGTTGACTCAATCCATTGGATGTATATTAATGCATGCTTCCAGCCGGGGCTGGCTCATCAAATGCCTGCTACTGTCAAAAGTTCATTGCAACATGGAAATTCAGGTGCCTCATTAACAGGCTGCTCAAACAATTAATTTTGCTCATGCCGTCGGAGGGGCTTCACAAATTTATAATTAGTGTCTCAGACAATGCATGCTTCCAGCCGGGGCTGGCTTATCAAATGCCTGCTACTGTCAAAAGTTCATTGCAACATGGAAGTTCAGGTGCCTCATTAACAGGCTGCTCAAACAATTAATTTTGCTCATGCCGTCGGAGGGGCTTCACAACTTTTAATATAATTAGTGTCTCAGACGATGCATGCTTCCAGCCGGGGCTGGCTCATCAAATGCCTGCTACTGTCAAAAGTTCATTGCAACATGAAGTTCAGGTGCCTCATTAACAGGCTGCTCAAACAATTAATTTTGCTCATGCCGTCGGAGGGGCTTCACATCAATAACTCGCATCACAACTTCTTGTATTCTATCATACATCGTAGGCTATGCCAATAATTGAAGCTGCGCATGCACACACACTCCCACCCTAAGGAATACCCTTGAATTTAATCTAGATCTATTCATGACAAGTGCACAATGTCACACACATCAAACGTACCAAAACG
>Ga0307951_1001692_pt1 | contig 13594 bp, 17 predicted proteins | sample OrgLakmetagen374_FD_201842 | JGI IMG/M metagenome (GOLD analysis project Ga0307951, IMG submission 201842) | Saline water microbial communities from Organic Lake, Antarctica - #374 | ecosystem: Environmental > Aquatic > Non-marine Saline and Alkaline > Saline | place: Antarctica: Organic Lake... | reverse complement strand
AGGTGATTTTAGCAGCCTCTGTCACGATCTCTGTTGCATCGCCAACAATCACCACAAGGGCGCAGCAGCCTACACAACCCATAAGAAATAGGTTGGGCAGCTGCTAGACGTGCTGTCCATTCTAACTTATACACATTATTTGCGCCTGCATGCTCATGTCTACAGCCCACTAATTGGCAGTGCTGCAGGTGGTTTTAGCAGCCTCTGTTACAATCTCTGTTGCATCGCCAACAGTCACCACAAGGGCGTAGCAGCCTACACAACCTGTGAGAATTAGGTTGGGCAGCTGCTAGACGTGCTTGCAATCTACGGCTCATGCTATGTACATGGAAACATGGACTTAGTTTGCTCAACGATTATAAAGAGTCCAAAAGGCTTTATAGATTTCATCACAACCTTGACTGACCCCAGGCACCATGATTAAATCCAAGTTTGTCAACAGAGAAAGAAGCCTATAGAGAAAGGGTTTAAGCAATAATAAAAGCACCCTTTCTTTCGGTACTCTTTTGGTCTTCAATTGGTGAGCATGTGCTGCGCAGCTGTGCATGGCTCATGCGTGGAGGTGCAATTGAATGTATATGTGTATACACACGCATACTAGTGCGTGAGTGGTTGAATGCATGTGTGTGCGTGAGTTCCTGTGCATTGTTTAGCAGCTCTCACCTGGGTGTCTCTAACTTCCATGGCAGCAGATCCACTTGCCTCCACCATAGTGCCCATATCCCCCACTTGACCACCTGGGCACATGTAATTGTGCGCACAGGGTGGTCGGAAGTTTTGTGCAAGGGAAAATGATTCAATGTTCGATTGATCGTGCATGTGGCCCCGACTTGCTCAGCTATACTTAGAACGGTCACCTGATTAGGGGCATTGCAAAAGGTTATTGGATATTCACCGTTACCATGGCCACCAGCATTAATCCTCCTTGCTTTCTTTATGTTATTGAGCGGCAGAGAACCAAACAAACACAAAAGAGATCAAAGGGGAGGATAGGTGGAGTTTTAAAATTGTCACTCCCACACCGACCCTCAGATGTGTTTCTTTTAGGTGCACAGACAGGTCAAACAGGGCAAGAGTAAAAAAGCTCAGGAGAAAGGAATTGCTTGGCCAGAAAATATGTGCGCAGAGACAAGCACAGGCATCAGTGGGGAGGCGTTTGGCCTAGGACATGTACCTGAACCAATTAAGGAGAAAGCTTAAACAAAGCACTGCTGAGCGCTTTGCAGCATGCATAAGTAATCACGTTCTTGGAGGCGAGTGTAAGCAAATGTCAGTTGGAACTGTTTTGCCACAGTTTCACTGTGGGAACTATCTTTCTAACGCTTGATCCTTGTCAGCGATTACGTTTCTTGCATTGTCTTTGAAGTCAGCTTTTTGATGATTGGCCCGTATAAATTCCCCTCGTACATTGACACGCATGGACTGACACAAACGAACACAGATACACACACCAGACTCTGCGTAGTATGACGTGCGGTCCAGCACCAACCCAAAAGGCCCAGCAGCCTCAGAAGTGCTCTGTGGAAGCAATGAATGTCAAATGACTTCAGTGGTAAACAAAAGCAGGCATAGAGCAAAGCTGCTGCGCATCATTGCTTGTCAAAGAGGTATGGCGGCAAGGTTGTGAGTATAGTGCTTCTAAAGGTTGTTCTGAAGGTTGTGAGTACAGTGCTTCTAAAGGTTTCCCAGTGTTTTAGTAGCAACAACAATTATTAATTGTATGACAAGAAGAATCAAGCACAATTTTGATGAGCGCCCAATCCGCACATGCAAGACTATTTGCACAAGGCGCAACCGTAAGCGACCTTAATGCACCTGTACGTAGCCTGTGGGTGTGAGGATGGCCTTCACGATTGCTGTCACGTCGGAGTTGATGTACTTGTGGCTGTCATCCTGCGTTTAAGTACAAAACATGGATGCAGCTTGCACGTGTAAGTGGCTAAGAACTCGGTCGGATTGTACCTATTATGCAGATAAATGCACAAGTAAACAATTTTTTACCAGCAAGATTTTGTCGATTTTCAAGATGATGACAGGAGGCTCATTCCATGCCCGTTCACAAGCATCTGTATTTTACAATAAACAACGCCAAGTGCATCATCACTGACACATTCAGTGGCAGACAGGGCGTTTGATCACACCTTGATACATGTATCTAGAACACAAAAATTACGCATGCAGTATAGCATAAATTACACACATTAACATACCGTGAGGGGCACGCTGTGCTTCTGCAGCCAACCTGTGGCTTCAGCCTCAAACTTCAAGCTGGCCCCTGCCGCCTTCTTGCCTCCTGCACGTGACCTCTCCTTGGCCTCCGCCATGGCCACCTCGAAACCTAGAGGTATGTTTGTCCGTGTGCATGTGCATATGCGTATGAACATGCAATCCACATGTTGCAGCAAGTGTGTAGATTTGCACTGGATAGAAAGCTAAAGACAAGGAAGGCCTGCAATTACTCGATGATGCGTGCGAGGAGCACACCTGGCTTCTATAGCACACAGCACGCAGCTTGTTAGTCCTGTACACGGAACCGTCCCTGTTTACAGACCAAGAATAGATCCTCTGCCATTGAGCTCCTTGAAGGTGCAAATAGGGTAAGCCCTTTCTAACACCCATTCTAGCATTTGACAAGCACTGGGACTGCTGCCTCCTCTGCCATGAGCTCTTCGTACTCACATATGATTGACGCTTAATAGAGCTTGATAACGAGCACTTCAGCACCTCACCTGGCTTGTCAACGCTGAGGCCGCGCTCTTCAGCCATGAGCTCTGTCAAATCTACAGGGAAGCCATACGTGTCCCATAACTCAAATGCGTCTGAGCCAGTGACCTGCACGAGGCAGAGAGTAAAACTCACAAGAGGTGAAATGTAAGGAAATGTAGGGGGAGGGTGGGCAAAAGCAGGCAAATTGCGAGGAAGTGTGGGAGAGGAGAGAGGAGGTGCGCACACGTACACAGACCTGCGACTTGCCCTCTTTCTTCAGTGCCTCTGCCTGCTTCTTGAACCGGTCAATGCCCTTGAGAAGGGTGCGGCTGAATGATGTCTCCTCTTCGGTGATGCAAGCGTGGATGAGGTTGCGAGCGGAGCGCAGCTCTGGGAACACGTCGGAGTAGTTGTTCACTACCACATCCACCAGCTGCGCACATAAGAACAAGCACGCCGATAGAACACTGTGAGGACAGATGCAAGCAGACGTGGGGTCCACGAGCTGAGCTACACAAGTCTTTCAGCTCTGGTGAGACAAGACGTCTGTCATGGAGTGTTTTGCGATCATGATGCGAATAAAAACATTAAAACAGACTTGATGTTTCAGGTTGTACAGTTGAGCAAGAGGCGCATGAGGAGAGATGAGCAGCTGCTTATACCTGCTTTCATGTTGGTCATTCATACGCAGCATTGGCCAGAACGATCTTTTTACGGTGTATATGCAGTATTTTGGCGGTTGTGTACAATTTACACATACGGCTCTGGCCAACCCTACTCGTACAAATTCGCCTTGGCATATGATACATGCAGTCATTTATCTCCACCTTCACCCCCTCAAAACAATAAATTGCATCCATTGTGCATTTTGTCTAAATATTACAACGAGGCAGAAAGCTCCCTCTGCATATTCAAACATCTAAGCTTAGTACACAAAATTTACTGACATAACCACACAAAGCAAGTTGACAAAAGGTGCACACCCACCTACACAGCCCCACCTGAGCAAAGAAGCCCTCCTTGGCACCCAGCACCTCCCGCCCGTAGCGCACAGCACGGCGAAGCACGCGACGCAGCACATAATCTCTGCCCTCCGCCCCGGGGCGTGCGCCATCGGCCATTGAGAAGCACAGCGTACGGATGTGGTCAGCCACCACGCGGTATGCCATGTCCTTGCCGTCCTCATCATCTTTGCCAACCTGATCGATGGAGCCACATCATTGTCTGCGTGAACTGCTTTGCCTTACATCATATGTTGACAGCATGCCATGTCCTTGCCGTCCTTGTCGTTCATATTCCTTTTTAGCCACGCATGCTTAGAGATGCTGACAGGTGCGCATTAAGTAGAATGCACCTTCTCTGGTAGTTCTGGTACCCATTCTTCAATCATGTGGATTGTTGCAACAAAGCATTTAAGAAGTAACAGATGCTGAATGAAGCCGCTCTTAATCAAACACACCTTGTCGCTGTAGGGCCGGGCTTTTGTGATGCGCGTGATCTCTTCAAAGATGGGCGTGAACAGGTCTGACGCATAGTTAGACATCTGGTTCTGCATGATGCTGGTCACACGCTCCAAGCCCATGCCTGTGTCTACGTGCTTTGCAGGCAGCAAGCGCAAGCTGCCGTCAGCTTCCCGGTTGTACTGCAACAGTTGAAGGACGCAGCAGTGGGGGGTTAGCGTCCAGGTGCGTTTGCAGGCAGCATGCCCTACATGCCAACGCTTTCGAGTCATTGGAATAAGCTGGTAGAATGCTTCTATGGCAAATGGTGGATGAGCGTGTGATGAGCTCCTTGTTGCTGTAAATCCATGCCGGCCCAGCTCCACGACTAGCAAGCATGCAAGTGGGTGTCCTTACCTGGATGAACACATTGTTCCAGATCTCAAGCACGTTAGGGTCGTCCTCGTTCACCAGCTTTGCAGCATCACGCCCTCCCACTCTGCACGCAGGCCAGTAACGCCCGAATGTTTTGAGTCAAGCTTAACACCGCAAACAACCCATGACCTCCAAAAATACGAAAGACGCATGCGTGGGGGCATTTCACGCCGACTGTTTTCGACCCACCACATCCCTTTTCACACTTAATTTTGACCTTGCACAATACCACAAAAACACGCACCACCAACAGGACACAGTAAAAAGCACACAGCTAAGTCCAAAACAGTCCAAAGTCCAAACAGCAAAGTCAAAGTGTAACTCGTGGCTCAATACCCTGCCAGCACACCACACACACCTGTCGTAGTGGATTTCAGTGCAAGGCCCGCACGGCCCTTGGTCACCCATCTCCCAAAAGTTGTCTTTCCCACCACATGCCAGGACTCGACTAGGGGGCAGGAACCTGCGTGTGTAAGTATGTACGTTCAATTGTGCTTGTGCACGTGTGTGTATGCACGTGTGCTCTTTCCAAAGCCCGCAATGCGGTCTACTCACAATCTGTTGTATTTACAAACACACACTGTGCATCCTCTTTTCTGCATGTGTGTACAGTTCACAGATACATAATCGGATAGAAACTAAGAAGGCGACCTAGCACGTGCTAGCAAATGAATAAAGTGCAGCAGGCTGTGTTGATAGCGTACGTTGTGGGGTGCACACAGTGCGATGCAAAAAGCAGAGTGCACAATCAGCTCCGTTTGCTCCAAAGGGACCTTGAGGATGAAGGCAGTGCACTGTTGCGTTCAGCCATATTCCATGCCCCATTACCAAAAAACATTGCCTGCACGACCTGAGCGGACTTGCAGGATGAAATACGCGTTTTCCTTTGCTTGAGGACTATTATAAACAATCTCTTATCTGAGAACACTGCCTTACTAAGGCTTAGTGTGCCCTCCTCTCAAGATATCTCAGCTATTGACAACCCCATCCGCAATGTATTACAAACCTCAACCAAATTTCACGGGCCTCATCATCGGCTGGCAAGCCAGCCTTTGAGTCTCCCTCAAAGTAGGTGGCATACAAGCGGTCGGCAGGGAGCCTGAACACCTGCATTTACTCGTGTGCATGTGCATACATGAGCACTTGACGTTTAAACCTCTCGAAAGTGCGTGGCATACAAGTGATACACAATGAGCTAGCACACCTGCATCTGCATATGTACTTGTGTAAACAATTGCTGCCTGCTATCAAAGCACGTGAAGTTAATTGTGCAACAGGCAGCCACCACTTACACAGGGAGCACTGATAAGCACTCACAGATACACACACGTGCAATACATGAACAATCCCTGAATATATGTATATAATCCAAAAACGCAGCCCCCCCCCAAAGGTAGTGGCTGAGCTAGGTCGGCCGCAACGGCGACAACAGTATAGGCTCTTCAGTTGGAGCTGCTTAGACTTGCAGATGGTACATAGATGGTGAACTGGCATTGCAGGCAACAGGGCTTACACGCTTAGAAAAAAAAATGCACGTGCCTGGGTGAGCAGCTCCCAAGCCCACGAGATGGCTTCCTCCTTGAAGTAGTCCCCAAAGGACCAGTTACCAAGCATTTCAAAGAATGTGTGGTGGTACACATCCTTGCCCACATCATCCAAGTCATTGTGCTTGCCACCTGAGAGTTGGGTACGTTTGCACGTTTTACTCGCGTGTGCGAAAGGCGTGTGGGCGCACGAATTGGTAAACGCAGAGCTGGGTCGTCTAGCACAACAGCGTACGCATAAAAAAGCGACTTCAATAACACTCTTGACTGCCTTACACCAAAAATGCATCACCCTGGCCGCAATCCATAGATGTGTGCTATTGCCCTTAGTATAGCCATGTCAGCTTGAACAATGGGTGACCCTTGTCTCTGCTGGTCAATTCAAACGCACGCAATTAATTCCGAGTGTATCAAGCACACACACCCAGCCTACCTGCACGTATGCACTTTTGTGAGTTGCAGGCCCGCTTGAGCTTGCCCATGTCACTGTTTGGGTCCACGATGCCCAGAAACACCTGCATCACGCCAGAGGGGGGTGGGGGAGGCCACGGTTGCAAGCAAGCCTCCTCTTTACAAACGCACGCATGAGCTTTTGTAAGTGGCGTGTGCGGGGGTCACAGATTTACAGGAAGTGCAAGTATGTTGCTCATACGTGTGCAACTCTGGATGTACTGCGCAGGAGACGTATGATGCTGTAAGGCATTTTGCACGGGATTAGGGCGGGAGAGACTGGTGCCTCCCAGTATGATTGTGGATATGCGTAATTATCACTCAACAGCAGTTAGCGTGTGGGAGGGCTGCTGCAGGAGCTGCCAGGCTAATCGTGCACTCACACATGCACACACTGCCTGCCAAGTCTGAAAGAGAAGTGAAGGTAATAACGATGACTCGATTATGCTTAGAATTGGACGCTGGCTTATGAGCAAATAGAAATGCACAAGGCAAATAGGGGGGTCTTTCAAGCTTGTATGCCTTCATTCAAGCTAGTATTAGTGTGCCTTAATTCACATCAGTAGAACCTCTACAAACCCACCGGCTTGTATTGGTTCATGCCAGCGTTGATGAAAAGCAGGGTGGGGTCGTTATGGGGAACCACGGGGCTGGAGGGCCAGTTCCTGAAACACACATTACGCCAAGAGCCGGACTATCTGTCAGCAGCTATGAGATCAGATATTTTGTCTGGTGTGTCAAAGATGCTGCCTTGGAAGCAAGAGGGCCATGTGCAGGAAAGAACAAAAAGAAACTTGGACAACACAACCATCTCTGGTGCGTGTCCCACAGAGGGATGCGCTTCACACGCTACCTGACAGCATTGCCTAGACACACAGCTTGCATGCTAAGCTTCCCCACATTACGCCCTAGCCAAAAGTATCCTGACCTACAACACCTCGCACAAAGTCGCCCCAAAATATACGGCAAGCAGCGCACAGCACTCTATAGTTACTCGGTATGGCTCATTCCAATTAAAGGGTATGTGCAACAACAAATGTGCCATACGCCCTGCTGCGTGCGCTCACTCGCAGCAGAAAGGTTCTACTAGTGTCACACGTTGCCCTAGATCAAACAGGAACAACGCATGCAGGACCACCCTTACGTGTGGCCCTTGGTCTCAAAGAACTCAGTGAATGCTGCACGCACGCGTGAGCCACTCCAAGGTTCGTATATCATCTGCACAAGGGCAGAAGGAGTAGACAGAGGCGGCTTGTGAGAGAACGTAAGCGAGGCAAAATATGGTGATTTATGGGTCAAAATTGTGCATTGTTGCGACTAAGGGGGATTGACGGTGCTGTTGGCTGTGTGCAGGCCGTGTGCTGTCTATAGACTGTGGCCTACATGCATCTTGCACAGGCATTCTGCAAATAATAAGCCTAAATGGAGGACAACCTGTTGACGAGAGTATGATCACGTCACTTAAAGCTGCTACATGCCATATCTTTCACAAACATCTGCCATTCTGACTCCAGATCCAACTTTTTAGTTCCTGATTCAATCAAAAAGGTAACCTCTATCTTACGTGTCCTCAAATGCGACATGTGCGCAGCTTGTGTGTGTGTATGTATGCGTGTATGTACGTGTATGTGTGTTTTATGTGCGAGAGTGCGTGCGCATGCTTTTGTGCGTGAGCATGCGTCTACAGCTGCCTCTGGTGTACTTAAGATGCATGGAATTATGGTTGTTCTTTAAGCATCCCCTGATGAAGAGCTGATGTTTTCACAGCAACACAATTGACAGGCTATGACACGACCCAAACAAAAGGGCCCACTCACCCCCATAATAGGTGCCAATGGGTGGGGTCCCGGCCCCCAAGGTTGACCCGTGGCGTGGTAGGTCGCACGCTTTGCAGGCGCCATCATGGCAGTACCCTGCATAGAGCGCCGTCAGCTTCCGTTTTGTTATACCGTGCAAGGGACAAAACAGGACACTTTGCTGGAGCACCAATATGGAGTAATTTTACACAGTGCGTGCAGACACCCCCATACCTACACTCACACCACAACATATACATCATGTACACTATTCCCCACTTTTTCTCCTCTTCTACCCACGCATCCAGCCTCCCACTCCCCCACGAACTCACACATACACACAGACGCACACAAGCGAATACACAGTGAACCGACCTTAAAAGTTTTGAGGGTAATAGGGTGGCTGAACACGGTCTGCAGCATTTTGGTGAACCGAGGGCGAGCTGCACGAATGGGATCGTCCATCATGATCAACCACCACATCAGTACCTGGGAGGCCACCACGAGCTCCTGTAGTAGTCACACATCATGAAGATCAAATAAGAGCATGGAGGTCAGAAGTTGAAGATTTGCGCGTGAGAGCATGGAAATGACCCTAAATAGGACATTCGACAGCGGCCTCGTGGATAAAATCACGACAAGCTGTCATAAATGTCAATGAAAGTTCCTCCAAACTTATTTAGGAGGGAGGCTGCATGGTAACATGAATATGGTGAGCGTGAAGTGAAAAATGCCAGAAAATGATTCTTTGGCTTGATTACTTAAAGCGTAAATTAGAGGTCCACCTCAGATCTACCTACCGCCATTGTAATGGTGTTGCCTGTGAGGAAGGGCGTGTTCTGCTGGGTGAGGTGTTTTTCGGCCACATCCAGCAAGGACTCAAATGTAGCAAATCCTGCTGCGTACTGCTCTTCGGAGAAGGGCTTCCTGCAGGCACAAGGACATCCTAGGCTTTGCACTTTAAGCGACGCGTTCAATGATGGGTGGTGAGCTTACAACTGCATGACAGTGCAGTATACAGTGTGAACGCCCATGTCCAGCGCATGAAGAATGGAACGAAGAGCAAAAAAACACAATCTGTAGCTTGCAGTGCTTACCCCGCATTCAAGCCAACTTACCCCGCACTAAAGCCAACGATGGCGTACAAGCTCTGTCCGTTGGGCGTATCAAATGCATTTGCCCAATCCATCCACATGTCTATGACTGCCCTGCTAGTGTCCTGCAGCGTTTTTTTGAGCAAATTAAGTATCCCATGGTTGACGAGAAAAGCATCTTGTGTTTGTTTAGTCTTTTTTTGAATTTAATTCAATCAGGTAAGCAAGGGGGGAACAGCCCCACCTCCTCCCCCCGCCCCGCACAACCACCCACCCCACACCCACTCCCACACCCATATACCCGTAGACCCATACATACAAATGCATGCACATAGATGCTTACTCACACACGCATACACACTTACCTCAGGAGAGGAGGGCTCGGGATAGATGGAGGAGGGTTGCGGCGAATGCGTGGAGATGAATCGGCAGATGGCATTGGACTCAAAAATGGGCCCCCCAGGGGTGACAAGTAGGGGGAGCTTGCCGTTCGGGTTCATCTGTAGACATAGGAGGGTGATGGGGGTGGTTGAGACTGAGATCAATCGGGCGACCCACCAGGTTAGCTCAAATTGGGGGGGCTTTTGCAGAAGTGCGGTGCAAGCTTTGACGCTCGTAAAGATGTGAAGGATGGGAATACGTGTTTTGTTTGCCCGTGCATACATCAAAGGTCAATCTAGCGGTGCCAGCAAGGCAATTTGATGTTTATTTGCTTGTGAGGGTCTTGTGGTCTTCAAGACAGCCAGCTTAGAAAAGGTCCCTTTTGTCAACTTCTTTGCGCATGCTCTTGCCAGAAAGACTTCAGGGCTTGACAAGTTGGAAAGACAGTCCCTCATAGCACAATGTCAACAGTACAAGGCTTCCGGACGTTCAGCATACCTTGAGATACCAGGGAGTTTTGTTGGTGATGCCCAGTGTGAAGGGCGCCTTCTCAACCTCTACGTTGGCGAAGGCAGCCACTAGCTCGACCTGCGTGGCAAGTGCATGGGGTCATGTGTGTGATGCATCCTGGAGTGCCTCAATTGGCTGAGTAACGTCCATGCCTGCCTCTTGTCGCCTTGAAGCACAGCGTGACATTCTGAACCATTTGACTGGCAAGTAGTAGTATTTGAGCGAGCTGCACACACTTAGCCATCATATCAGGAATTGTTTCCACCTTGGCGGCTCTTGGTCCCATCCCGTACAGCTTGTAGGGCGCCATCGCAGAAGGAGCACTGTGCGTGCCTCCTGCTTTCCTCCTTGCGGCACGAGAGCACTTGCGTGCCTGCCTCCCTCAAGAATCCTGCAGGGAGAAAACTGTGCAAGGGTGAGTGTGCATTGCATGGGGTCTTTGCTTTTTGCCAACCGGCCACCATGTGCGAGCACGGGTCGCACGTTCTCATGCTCTTAGCTCTCATGCAGGGATTCCATGATCAGAACACATCAGAGCTTATATTCCCCTTTATCTCTACTCCTAAACTCGCAAGGCTTACCAGACAACAAGTTCTGTCGAGAGAGGCCTGAGCACCAGCAGCGAAATAAAACAATATTATTTTACCAAAATTTACATGCAAGGATAGGTAGCCGGTTTACCAACACAGAGTACAATAAAAATTCCTTTAAAATGTTCAAACAGGCAGGATCCCTCCTGCTTAGGCAAGCTGCAGCATTGAACCAGCAGCCCGCATTGCCCGCCGGAGTCGCGTCCTACTCCAGCAAGGCTTTCACGGCCACCCTGTTTCCCGGAGATGGTGTGTTCTTTTGAGTTTGGAAGGAAGGGGGACTCGTAACTTGTATCCCATTTGAACACACACGTCCGAAATTCCACCTGATGACACAGGCGTTGGCCCCGAAATTGCCAACGCCGTGAAGAGCATTTTCAGCGCTGCGGGCGTGCCCGTAACCTGGGATGAGCAGGTCGTGGGCAAGGAGGTGGACCCCCGCACCAACTCCTTCGTCACACGCGACAACCTTGATTCCGTGCTGGTGCGTGTGTTTTGGTTATGTCTGATGAACAACGTATATTGAGCATGCATTTGCTCAGTAAACCCCAGAGTCTCACGACATGCTCTCTTTCTTCCCTGCCCCTTCTCCCTTTGCAGAAGCACAAGGTTGGACTCAAGGTGAGTGTGGGGGGCATTGTGGGAGGGGTGTTGCAGCCACTTGGGATGCAATTTGTTAACAGTTGATTTCTGCCTCCCCCCTCCCCTCCCCTCCCCTCCCATCTAACAGCGTCCACACTCCACACAGGGCCCGATGACCACTCCCATTGGCAAGGGCTTCCGATCCCTGAACCTCACCTTGCGCAAGGAGCTGGAGCTGTTCGCCAACGTCCGACCGTGCCTGAGCCTGCCCGGCTACAAGACCCGGTACGACAACGTGGACCTGGTCACAGTGCGCGAGAACACGGAGGGAGAGTACAGCGGCCTGGAGCACGAAATCGTGCCCGGCGTGGTGGAGAGCCTGAAGGTGAATGGTTGGGGAGGTGAGGGGGCACCTTTGTGTACACTTTGAGCTTACTGGGAAGGAGAGGAGCTTGCTGGGAGGAGAGGAGGGAGGTTCTTTCACGGAAACGTCTTGGTGTGTGTGCGTGCGTTCACAGTAGAGCTCTTCATTTCAGGGGAATCCGCGAGCTCCACAGCAGGCACGCACCCAACCACCGCGCTACTACTGTGCACGCACACACACACACACACACACACACACACACACACACACACACACACACACACACACACACACACACACACACACACACACACACACACATACACACACTTCCTGACTCAACTGCAGATCATCACCCGCAAGGCCAGCACGCGGGTAGCTGAATACGCCTTCAAGTATGCCAAGGATAACAAAAGGCGAGCAACAGTCCCTTTCTGTCTACAGTGCTACTAAGCGGTGTGGCCTTTAAAGTTTCAAACCGTATAAACTTGTTGTTTTTCCCCTGTCGCAGGCAAAAGATCACAGCAGTCCATAAAGCCAACATCATGAAAAAAGCTGACGGACTATTCTTGGAATGTTGCCGAGAGGTACGTGGAGGTTGGCAAGTGTGAACATTAAGCAGGCCTCCTCCTGTTGTGCTATACTCAATACTGTCCTAACCAAGACGTAATGCACACTGGTGGCTTCTCTTAAATTCAATGGCCACAGCAGGCCTACAAACAGCACAGGCAGGTCAAATCCCCAGCCATGCAAAAGGCATTGCTATATTCTAAGCATTTAACAGCGCGCTTTCGTTGCAGGTAAGCGCAAAGTACCCAGAGATCCAATACGAGGAAGTTATCGTCGACAACTGCTGTATGCAATTGGTGAGTGTAAATGTGTACATGTCTTAATCTATTTGTAATATCGCTAGCCACTTGCTCTCACTCACCCATGCCTTCAAAACATAGGCTCTCACTAACACGTACACGTGCATGCCAATACCACGCTTCCTCAAGCTCACAATCAGCATGTGTGCACGTTCAAGAACACACACACACACACACACACACACACACACACACACACACACACACACACACACACACACACACACACACACACACACAACACACACACACACAAACACACACACATTGGTTGACACCCAGGTCCGCGACCCTGGACAGTTTGACGTCATGGTCATGCCCAATTTGTATGGAGACATCATTAGTGACTTGAGTGCTGGCCTGATTGGCGGCCTTGGCCTCACACCCTCTGCCAACATGGGTGGGTTACTGCTGATCAGATTTGCGAGTGCAGCGTATGTACTGTAAAGGAGAGGGCAGCCATGCACTGTCAAAAAGCCTCGCGTTATCAACGCGTTTCTGAGCTTCAGAAACGCGTTTCTGAACTCTCGCGCTCTGCACGCTAACAACGGCTGATAAGCGCGCGTTTTTGAGTCAGAAACGCGCGCTTTTGGGCACTGCAAGCGCGTTTATGAGTGTGATGAGCGCGGTTTTAAAAATATAATCGGCATTTTAATGGGTTGAGAAGCGTATTTGTGGCGCGGGAAATGCCAGCTGCAAATCAATTGAGGCTCTCTCTCCTGCCCCACGCCAGCCCCCTGCACGCACACCTGCAGCAAATGACACGGCATGCTCATAGCGTCCATGCTGTGGGAGATAGCGCAGAGCAGGAGGGAGCATAGGATCAGAAGAGGA
>Ga0307951_1001665_pt1 | contig 13683 bp, 20 predicted proteins | sample OrgLakmetagen374_FD_201842 | JGI IMG/M metagenome (GOLD analysis project Ga0307951, IMG submission 201842) | Saline water microbial communities from Organic Lake, Antarctica - #374 | ecosystem: Environmental > Aquatic > Non-marine Saline and Alkaline > Saline | place: Antarctica: Organic Lake... | reverse complement strand
GGCTTGCACAGTCCCACATTGCTTCCATTTCTTCAGAATTCCGCTGACTATCTCATGCTGGCACAATCCTGTAAATTTGGGATGAATTGCTGCTCCATTGGCTTGACTCACCCCGCGGCCTGCACCCGAGCGCGTGTGCCTCTGACTTTGGACATGTCCGCAGACCCCCCCTAAACCCAATTTGCCTAAAAAGGGTCCCAATTGACTGGGCTTGAACAGAGGATTCCAATGATGTATTAAAACTTTATAGGAGTGACCCAGTAAAGTTTTGGAGAGGGTGTCCAAAAAACTCTGGACCCCCCAGGACCACCCCCCCTTCCGATTGGACCCATATATATACCAAGCGATAGCTCTCGACACCAGGATTCCGAATATATAAATTTTAATCGAATTGACACGTGCCGTCCAAAAGTTATACACCCTCTTACTTTGAGGTTGATTTCACTAGCTCACTATTTATTTGGCTTATCATCATTCGTGGGGGGCTGGGCTTATAATATTTTTTGTCTTAAAGGCTCAGCGGTTGTTGAATGGAAGAGCATTTTCATCCAGCTGGTGAAGTTTCCTTCTTCTCCCCAATGATCTAGCTATAGAGCTGAGTCTTAGAGAAACGCACAGTGGTTTTCCTTCAAGACTATAGCCTGGGTCCTGCTTTTTTGCCGTTTAGGGGCGACCAACTTGGATGGACGGGTGTTTAAAGTCCCAATTGTTGCCTGGCACTCTATTTACAGGCACAATTGTTTTTGGATTTCGGGACGGGATTGGGAATCTTGTGATTTTAACGCAGGAAAGTTTTGGCATCGGTAGAAACACCGGGATTCCTTTTTCCAGTCCCTCACAGCTCAAAGCCCCCTCCCTTCCCAGAGGGCCTCAGTCCCTTTCCTTCCCCTCCCTTGCCATTCCCTTCCAGTCCAACCACTGTTGGCCTGCCATGCCGCAGTTGATGACGGGCTAGTGCTGGCAGTTTTGAGATCATGGCAGGTGACCTCCCGTAGGCAAGAGGTCATGCCACATGCGGATGCCCTTCATATGGGCAAGAGGCCCAGGCTCATCCCCCCTAACTTGCTAACATACCTCTGAGAAGCCAGTAACAGTGCTTACAGTGAACAGGCACTGTTAAGCTAATTTTCAGAGCGATTTTGATATCGGGAAAATTTTATGGCTGTTTTTTAACTCATTCGAAATTTCCAGGAATTGTTTTTGCTATTTTCCAAGTTATCGCAATAACAGCCAGATTTCGATACAGGTCAGCAAGATTACACACATAAACAAGAACAGCACAGTAGTTCATCTCGTTTTGAAATTCTTTTCATAATCTTTTGCGTTTACCTCCACATACTTTACGAGCTCCAAAACACCAACGACACACAACTTTTGTTATGCCTGATTGGTAGCAGCAGCGTGTTGTATGACAAGCCGTCAGTTGGTTTCATCCTAAAATGAGTATTGATTAATGTGACGATATACTTTGTTGCGGTGGTGGTTTGATTTGACAAATGAGGCCGTGGGCAATCTCATGTGAAGGTTAGGCAGCTATACACCAACTAAATACGTGCGCCTGACTTGCTGCTTTCAAACTGCTTTGAAATCTACCTGACAGCGCTATTTAAGCATCTAGCAGCCAGGGCGCACAGACTTACTCCGAGAGCTCTCCAAATCATCCTTTTGGGCCAGGTACCATCTGCACTTGTACTTAAGAGCCAGGTCAGTGAGACACCAGCAGCACCAAGCTAGTAAGTTACTTTAGTTAACTTACACAGGCATTCAGCCTGGGCTGGCTGCTCAACCTATTAGAACGAGGTAAAACCTAACAAGCCAAACGAAAACTGTAACTGATTAAACTGAAAATAGCAGTATGTATGTAAGCTAACAAGGAAAGTGCTACACGGAAAGCAGCTGTGTACAAATGATGACGTTTGGTAATAAGTAGTAAGGCTTACAAGGTTTACAAGAAAAGGCCTTCAGTCAATTCATGTTGAAAAATTGAGTTTGTTGTTGTTCTGGTGCAAAAAAGAAACATCCTGTGCTCTTGCCTCTGCAACTCTGAAACATCCTGTGCCTCTGAGAATAAGGACTTAAATCTCCTGCGAAGATACACTGTGCGTGTGGGGGTGTGTGCAGTGGAAAATAGCATGCTGTTCATCCTGGACATCATCAGCCTCACACAAATCACAGGTAGGGGAGGACCTGGGGTTCCATGTTGCGGTCTCAAAGCGAAATGTGTGGACACGCAGTCTGAAGCGGGCAACACTGCGAATGACATCTCGTGGGAGGTCTAGGGATATGTACTTGGGAAGGCTGTAGGGAGAACGAGTAGCCAGAGGTTTTTGGGGGGGCAGTGCACATCATTTGTTATATATAAGTGAGAATTTTGCTGTTGTGCTCTCGTGGGCAGCCATCAGAATAGGGTGCCCAAAACTCCAAGTTTGTTTAGTTTAATTTCAAAGGCCTCCAGCCTGGCATGGCTGCTCAACCTCTAGGTCCCAACAAATAAATCAATCAAAAAGATCGACAGCTGCACTAATAAAATTGTCAGTTATGTTGAAAAACAAAGCCTTTGATATCACCTTCATAAATATGATTAAATAAGTCGATAAACTGGTGCCGTAAATGTTCGGTACCGATACATGAAAAAATAACGTGTTTCTCATCTTAAATATAATCCCAGTTTTCACATAAATTGCAAACACGTGCACTCTTGTCCGGACTCCTGCCGTATAAACCAGTTTCACACTTCAACCCATGTCCTCGAATCCTGAACCGAGCTACGTTCCTCATGACATTCTTGCTCAGAGACATCTTCAAATACTCCGGCAAAACAAATGGTGCACGTGCATCAGAAACCGGTCTCTCAGGCAAAGCAAACCAGTTGTGATAAGCCACGGACTTTTTTAAACAAGAGCAAGGATCTTGACCATGTGCCTCTCTCCAAACTGCCTGATGCCTGAATCTCAAGTCTATGCGCAAATTAGGTAAGGTAAGGTAAGGTTACATCGCTATGTATGCCTCTGGTGGGCATTTGAGCGGAAGCTTGGAAAAAAGCCTGTAACCAAACCAAAAAACGCTAGAAAAATAAAGGGAACAGGGCTAGGCACTTAGCTACAAAAGAGGCAACACCAAAATTATCAGGTTGGTTCATAAAGGTCCTCAAACGAGCTGGGCCATCCTCAAACTGAGGTGGGAAGATAAGCTGTTGCTGTGTGCGAAGTCTGACTAGATGTTCATGCAGACAGTCCAACAAAATGTGTTCCTGAATAGTGCGCAAATTAGAAATATTCAGCTTCCTGCATTGTAATAAGTCACTTCTGTATACAGTGCCATTTTGCAAATCACCAAAAGCATCCTTCATCTGTCTAGTCCAACAATTAGAAGCATCAAAATTCCCAAAAGAAATATCTGCTTTCATTACATCGCATAAAGTATTGCTGTGTTAGACGTTAGACGTTAGAATCAACCATCCTGTTCCAAAATTTGACAGCTGACCTGAACCAGTAGAATTGCAAGGGTTCCTGCGCGCATTCTTGAAGCACACACCAGTTTGCAGAAGTAAATTTAATTCCCAAATTCCTCTTTAAAAACGCCATGTGTGCGACCTGCAAAGGGTTGCTGAAACCTTTGTCATGCTTCAAAAATTGCGTAGACCAAATCTGACTGGCATACATGCCAGCTGACAACGCATAAGTCTTGAAAAGCCACAACCTCGCATGAGGCCTGTCAGAAATCCTCTTTTCAATATTAAACTCTTTCACTCTACGTAAAGCTGCATTAAAAGGCCTCAAAGCATGGGTCGCAGCATGGTGTAATTTCATGTGCTTATCAAATAACATTCCCAGGTAGGTAAAAGACAAATCTCCAAGTGTCCCTCTCTGACTTTGTTAATAAGTAATACTTTGGTTAACCTTTCTGTAGGCTTGCACCGAGTGACTGTGTGGTGGAGAGCACGGCAGGTTCAGTGCTGTAGGCTTGGCTATGAGACTCAGTAGTTTTTGTGGATTGTCAGTGGCCGAGATGGTTGGTCATCCCTGTAGACCCTTACCTTAGCTCTGCAATGTCTGTGCCTGGTGCTCTTGCTTATTTGAGGCTGGTACTCCAGTCTCTTTGTGACTTTTTTCCTCCTTCTGGTATTCTGTTGGACCTCTCTGACTGGGCCTTCTTTGTCTGCCGGTAAAGGAGTTTACGGTACTCGGTACCAGAGTGGCTTACTTTCCTTAACTTTATGTGGGGAATGGCTTTCGCTGCCTGCGTAGTTTTTCTTATTCTTTTTCTTTCTAAAAGTAGTAAGGAGCCAAGGGAGAGTGACCAAGGCAACCCGCAGTATATAAATATATATCCGCCTTTTCCAGACTGGAGCACCGACCCAAAGATCTCTGCAAAGCCACATGGCGTCCGCCTTCTTGAGCACTCGAGCACTGTGAGGATGGACACCGCCAGCCCCCATAATCAGCTTCACATCGTGAAAAGAAAAGGAAAAAAACAACGCAGGCAGTGAAAACCACTCCCCACATTAATTAAGGAAAAGGAGTCACTTTGGTACCGAGTACCGTAAAGCTCCTCCACCTTGAAAAGGAAAGGAAAAATATATGGGGATCAGGAGGGTTGCAGGCTTGGCCTGAAACCGGCTCCTGATGAGGGTTAATAATTATCAAATATCAACCGTTATAACAGTACTGGAAAGGGCACGTCTGGTATGGATAAGTTTAGTTTAGTTTAGTTTGGATTACAAAGGCATTCAACCTGGAATGGCTGCTCAACCTAAGAGAACGAGGTAAACCTCAAAACAAACCAAGTAAAAGGGCTTTGACGCAACTGGAAAATGCTAACCTTAATGGACAAGTATAGCAGCAAAGTTCACAGAGTGCACATGGAGCTTGGAGGCAAACTTCTTTACTCCTCAAAAATCAAGACCCAGTTCCTTGAAAGGCATAAGAGTGTGAGTGTTGTAGATGGTGCCACCCACACACCCACACCCAAAAGGATGATGTGGAGAGTAACGAAGGCTCCTTGGAGACTGCTGCAAAGGTCTTTGTGCTGTTCCTTTGCGGCGTTCAGCTGGTTTTGAGGTCGGGTGTCCTCACACTACTTGATCTTGACGAGGTGGATGTCGCACCGAGTTTTGTTGAGGTCTTTAGGTTGGTGCTGTCCGGGGTTGGTGGCTGTACTAGTGGCTGGCGGTGCTGCTGAGGTGCTCCCAGTCTCCCTCAATTGCCCCCTGCCACTTTGCGTAACAGGAATAGCACACACAGCACACCTCATGCTTCAGTTAGCCTTCATTATTGCCTCTCCATATCATCTTTTTTGATGTGAAACCAACAGCACCTTGCAAAGATGTGTTTGTTCTTCAAAGGAAAGGCACTGCATTTGACCGAGGTCTTGAGGCAAGCAAGCTCTACGCGTGCTCGGGTCAACCTAGGCCAATTATTGCACAAAAGGCCTTCCCAGTACTGCTACAAACCCTTAGCAGGAGCCGGTTTCGGCCAAGCCTGCAAACCTACGTGACCCCCTTCTAGCACTACAATCTCAGTAACTGCTTGTGAGGACGCGGCGTAGGTTTGAACACCGCCATGATGGCCGCGGAGAGGGGACAAGGGTCCTCTCGTAAAAGGGCCATGGAAACAGCTCAGACTGAAAGGTCTGACAGTGAGGATTACAGCCCAGCTGTTGGCCAGGGGGAGATGGAGAGCTCATCTGAGCACAGCGAAGGCTTTCAGCTGTCCCACAGAATAGGATGATGAAGATGTGTGTTCCTTCTTGCCCCAGCTTCTTTAAAAGCCTGCCTAGTCAGGTTTGACTGCTGCTCATCCAGCACAATATCCACCAGCTCCTCGACAGCTATCAAATGTTCTTCCTGCTGTTGTGCTTGATGTCTCTGCGGCCTTGCGGTTCAGTGACTTGCCCACCATTCTGACGCGCTACCCTAACAATCGCCCCCACTGTGTGTTTGCGTGTGTGCGTGCGTGTGTATTGAGCAATTGCTCCACCTGTCCTTTCACTTGGGTGTTGTTTGTTTATAAACAAGCAAACACTGGCCCTCTAGTAGCTGTAGCTAAGCACCTCTACTAAGTGTACAACACGCTCCCAAGTCAAGACTTGCAGGTTATATGGGGAGCGCTGCCAGCCAAACAACGCCGCGCGTCCTCATAAGCACCAGTGTGTTTTTCCTATTTTTTAGAATTGATTTTTTAATTTTTTCACGGTGCAACGTGACCATAATAAACAAGCACTTATTTTATAATTTTAAATGGCGTTACGTAATGTGGCTGGGAGGCTCCTTGGCCCCCTCTCCAGCTCTCTTCGGGCCCTCGAGCCCGCCCCGCTCAGCGAGCTGACCCGACAGATGGGCACGGAGCGCAGACCGGGCTTGTCGGGGGCTTGGAAGCAGAGTAAGCAGTCCGAACGCTGCTGCATCGTGTCGTTGTATGAAGAGCACACAAACCAAGTGTGACGGTTCACTCAACTGTACCCCCTTTCCTCCCCTCTCTCCTCAACACTTTGCAGTTGACCGTGACAAAGCCGCTGAGCACTGGGAGAGTGACCCCACGTTCAAGAAGCCTCCCAAAAACATGGCAGAGGGTAAGAAGAAGGGCTAATATCAGTTCATCCTTGCTATTCTTACCTCTGACTGACGATCTATCCCCCAACCCCTGAACACGCACACGCAAATACACGTTAGCACACATGCACGCACGCACACATACTCACACACACACACACACACACACACACACACACACACACACACACACACACACATGTTCATGCACGCATAGACGCACTCACGCATACTCGCACGCACGCAAATCTCTACTCACACACACACACACACACACGCGCACACACGGACAGTCCTGGACGATTCAGCATCCGTGCTCTTTCTCACTGACATCATGCGTGGCATGTCCTACACTCTGGGAGCTTTTTTTGACAAGAAGGTCACGGTGAGTGCTCTGCCGTTTGGCTTCATGGATATGTATTCAAGGGGTAGTGTCTCCCCTCTACGTGTTAAAAAGATTAGCGTTGTAAAACAAAGGGGGGTGCACATGTGCATTTGCGTGCATGATACCTTACCTGCGCGTGTTTGTATTTGTGTGTGTGTGTGTGTGTGTGTGCACGTGCATGCTTGGACGCATGTGTTTGTGTGTATGTGTGTGTGTGTGTGTGCGCATGCGTGTGCGAGTGTATGCAAGCGTGTTATTTGCATGTGTGCGCACCTGCATGCATGTGTGAGCGCCTTAAGCAAACATGTCTGTGCGTACCGTACCAACGCTTGACCATTGCGCTTTAATTATCTTTTTTGGAGCAATGGAGACGCGCAATGAATATTTTGCTACACTTGAAATCGGGGTGCGCAATCAGGTGCGCAAGCGGGAAATTATTCCGGTGAAAGCCGGTGCGCAATTGTGCGCAATCGCAAAATTAATTAATGTTATAAATTCTGGGTAGGCAATGGATAGGTATGTGCGCGCCATCCCGCGGGAGAAGCGGGAGGACGATGTTGCGCGCGAGCAGCAGCGTCCAAGCATGCCATCCGGGATGCAAGCGTTGAGGCAGCTGGGCTGAAGCGCAAGCGTGAGGAGAAGTATGAGAAGGCCAAGCAGCAGCGCAAGCTAAAGGGAAAGGGACCCGGGCGACCTCCAGCTGTCAGAGGCCCTGTGAAGCAGCACACAGCACCTCCCGTACAACCACAGCAGCATGACAGCAGCACAGCAGCAAGGAAAGAGAAGAGCAGGAGGAAGATGGGGCACAGCAGGAAGGGCAACGCGCGTGTGCGCCCGGGACAGATGAAGCGCAATGCTGGTACCTGTAATTCAAAGCCATGCAAGCTTGCTGCTGGGGGTCTGCGCAATGGGGTCTGCGCAATGCGCAATGCCTTTGAGAAAGCTCTGCGCACCTCAATTGCTGCGCAATTGGGGGTGCGCAATGGCAAACTTTTCCCACTGAAAGGGGTGCGCAAACCCCGCGCAATGCACTCAAACAATTCATGAAAAATCAGGGTGCGCATTGGTCACGCGTTAGTACGGTATCTATGTGTAGGTCTTGTGCCTATGCGTGCGTGTTGTTCCTTTCCATATTCTTTGTAGAGAGTCACTTGCCCTGTCCGCAACACAACACAGATCATGTACCCTTTTGAGAAAGGAGCCATCAGCCCCCGCTTCCGTGGCGAGCACGTGCTGCGGCGCTACCCTACAGGCGAAGAGCGCTGCATTGCCTGCAAGCTCTGTGAAGCGGTGAGAGCTCTTACGGAGCAGCCAGTTTAAGCCATAAAGCTAGTGCAGTCAGGACACACAATTTCCCCAACAAGCACTTTGTACCTAAAGGTTGGAACATGTATGTTATCTGACTGAATGACTTGGGTGTGCGCAGGTCTGCCCAGCTCAGGCCATCACAATTGAAGCTGAGGAGCGAGAGGATGGGAGCAGAAGGACAACAAGGTTTGTGGGTGTATGTGTGTGTGCGTGTAAGTGTGTGTGTGTGTGAAAAACAAGGGCTACAACAACGTGTACTTTTAAAGGACGTGCTTTGGCATCAGTGTGTGAAGGTTTGGGGCAAGAATTCCATCCCTATACTTACGCATTTTTTGCGTACTCCTGGAAATTGTGTTGTGGTATGCTCAAGTGGGAATGCAATATTGCACATCAAACGCATGTGTGTATCAGTTTCCTGCACCTTTGCATAAATGCTCGTATACATTGCAAGGTACGACATTGACATGACCAAGTGCATCTACTGCGGCCTGTGCCAAGAGGCTTGCCCGGTCGACGCCATTGTGGAGGGGCCAAACTTTGAGTTCTCCACTGAGACACGAGAGGTGATCATTTTAGGAGAAAATTGTCTTGGTTGCTGCTGGCCTCTCATCTCACCTTCTATTAGGTCGACAGGCTAACGGGCAGCGATGCTGGCTGGTGCACATTCCTGTGTCAGTTCTCTCTCTCTCTCTCTCTCTCTCTCTCCCTCTCTCTCTCTCTCTCTCTCTCTCTCTCTCTCTCTCCCTCACTCTCTCTCTCTCTCTCTCTCTCTCTCTCTCTTTTTCTCTCTCTCTCCTTCTGCGCGCGCGTGCTATTGCGCACCCCTGCGCTCTGTTACTCTTTCTTATGCGCTTTTATGCTCGCTCTTGCTCGCTCTTGCTTATGCTCTTGTCTGCATCGGTCTTGGATGACAATTTGAGCTTTGCATGAACTTGACAGCCAATTAATTAAGGCTGAAGACTCAGTATTTGTTGCAAAAATACCCGTTGGCTTTCTGCTTTTGCGCTTTCAGGAGCTGTTGTATGACAAAGAGAAACTTTTGGAGAATGGTGATCGCTGGGAGCCGGAAGTAGCAGCCAATCTCAGGAACGAAGCCCTTTATAGGTGGGTAGGAGGGGGGTTTTGTTACAGGCTGCTCTAGGCTAGGATCTTATCATTGGAGCACACATCGCATTATTTACAGTGTTGTGCACTTTACGGTTGACGTTGTCAACCGTCATTTGACGGTCAGGCGTAATTTACGGTTTTGACCGTCAGAAATTAATCTTCAGGCATATTTTACGGTGATTTTAAATTTTGACGTCTGACGGTCGGCTTAACAGTTATTTACGGTGGGAAACCGTCAGGATTTAGTTATTTACGGTGGGAAACCGTCAGGAATTAGTTATTTACGGTGGGAAACCGTCAGCAGCTGGCCAGGCCGGGCCAGGCTCGACTGACTCAGGGCCACACGAGCCCTCTTGGCCTGATTACCGGAGGACATTTTATATCTAAATCTATATCGCAAATTGCAAATCGCAAATGTTGTTTGTGGGGAAATCGGAGCTTGAGTTGGCACTCTGAGCCACTGATACCTGACGCCGCACCGTTACTTACGATTTCCCACTGTCAGTATGAATTTCACCGTTAATTACGGTTATGTGACGTAGACGTCATTTAAGCACCGTAATTAACGGTGCCATTTGTGATTGACGCCGTATGTGCACAGCACTGATTATTTTGGAAAAAGCATCTCATTGAATGCCAACTGCCTGCATGCACAATGGCGTGAGTCTTCTTGCATTCATATTCTTTTGTGGGCAGGCGTCAAAATGAAAGTTTGCAGGTTGCTGATATAAGAACGGTCATCTTTGTTGTACGTCTTTGCCCAGCTTCTCTGGCTTTCTCTGTTCTTATTACCGTACTGTACTTATATCACCGCGCTACGCGAACTTATTTGACCCCCTCGCGGTGTGTCGGGAGCAATTTAAATATCTAAGTGGCAAGGGCCTCGCGAAGCTCGCATTGTAATTAATTAATTAAATTTTAGCATGAACGGGGACAGGCCAGGAATTCCGTCTCCCAAGCCGCCCCTCAAGGCCCCCAAGGTGGACAAACAGCTTGGGAGGTTGGCCCTCTTTTGGGGAGGAAGGACCAAGAGAAGGGCGCCTTCACTCCCTTCACATGTGCACGCACGCACACGTACCCGCATGCACACACACACACACACACCTACGTGCATGCACACACGTACACACATGCATACATGTACGCACGTGGACACACACACACACACACAAAAGTACACAACGCACGCACACACGTACGTACGCAACCGTATACGCACGCACGCACGTACACAACGCACGCACATACACACATACGTGCACGCACACAAACAAACACGCACGTAAGCGCACGCACGCACACGTGCGTTCGCGCACACACACACACACACACACACACACACACACACACACACACACGTACCCGCATGCACACACGCACACACACGCACACACACATACGCACGCACGAAGTACACAATGCATGAACGCATGTAGGTACACAACCGTACACACACACGCACGTACACAACGCACGCTCACACGTATACACATACGTGCACGCACACACACACATATGCACACAAACACGCACGTACGCGCACGCACGCACACATGCGCACGCACGCATACGTTCGCGCACACGCGCGTGCATACGCATGTAGGTGCAGCTCGTAGGGCCAGAAGGCCCTCGCATAGGCCCGCTTTGTGTTTATTAATTATGTGTTGCCCCCCTCGCATTGCTCGCATTGGGGCTTATTAATTGGTTTTTTCAAACCTCGGATTGGTCACGGTACCCTACAGTAGTTCAATAGTGCAACAATTTCACAGCTCAGGGAAATGATAATTAATGCACAGTCTTTTGGTCAACCAATTGACTGCTCCAGTCCTTTAAGACAGGCTTTTGCTGTCACATGCAGGTAACTTGTAAACTACTGCGCCATCCTGTGCGTACTGACTGACCGACCGCCCCCTCACTGCTTCCTCTCTTCCTCAAAGGCGTTTATAAGGCACTTGTTGTCACAGCGTGAGAAGTCAGGTCTGCAATCATGCTGAAAGGGTTGAATTTGTTTTCTGTGCCCTTTCCTATGTTAGCTTATACATGTGAGTGACTACTTTAGCTCCTGTTGGACAATGGCTCAACTGGGTCAAATGAATATGGAACAGTGCCTTATGGCTCGTCTCTCGAAACTATTTTTTGCAAGCTGACTCAAATTGAATGCTGTGTATCGCATCTGTAATAAATTGTGATGCTTGCTTTACAAGGACAGGAACCTGAAATTAGTGAAGCGATGTAAAGGGTCATGAGCACACGCTGGCAAAAAAATGCATTACCATGTTAAAGTAAACTGGATAGTGTTAGGAGCACACCCAAAAAAAGAAAAAAGAAGAGAAAAACTACGCAGGCAGTGAAAGCCACTCCCCACATTCATTAAGGAAATGGAGCCACTTAGGTATTGAGTACCGTAAAGCTCCTCCACCGCGAAAAGGAAAATCAATGAGGATCAAGAGGGTGGCCTGAAACCGGCTCCTGATGAGAGTTGATAATAGTACTGGAAAGGGCACGTGGTATGGACAAATTTAGCAGGCCGCTGGCTGGCCAGTCCACTTTGATCTCAGAAACGCCATGGAACATTTGTATAATATGCCTAAGCCCAGGAGGCTGCAAGAAGCATAACTTTAGGAACACCCCTGTCCACCCTGCGGAAAACTATATATTCGGAATCCTGGGATTAAAAGCTATCGATTGGTATATGCATGGGACCGATCCGAGGAGGGGGGGGGGGTGGGTGGTGGGTGGTTGAGGGGGGGTTCGACTTTTTGGGACACCCCCTCCAGAATTTTCCTGGGCCACTTCTACAGAATTCTAAAGACACCATTAAATTCCCGAGTTCAAGAATTGTCTATTGGCACCCTCTTTTGGTAAATTGAGTAAAGGGGGGTCCTGTGTGTATGGCTGGGAGTCAGTGCCATGCGCGCAAGGGTGTGGGCGGCAGGGGGTGTACATGTAAAGGTGAACATGCAGCAAATCAGTTCAAACTTCCAGGATAGCGATAATGTATGATGTGATTATAAATGATGAAGTCAGGAGGGCAGTTAGTGGACTTGCAAGCAAGTTGTGGGTGCCTGAAAGGGCAGGTATGCATGGGCGTCCGCTGCTCAGTTTTTGTCCCATAACTCTGCTGCATCTTACTTTTTCAGTATGGTGAGTATGTAGATGGATGGGGAATTGAAAAAGGAGCAGACTGATACCCTTTTTGTCCGCGTAGGGTTACTGCAAGGGGGGATTTGGGGTGGATGGGTGGTTCAGAGGGGGTCCCACCCATTTTTTGAGCCTCAAATGAGCCTGAGGGGCGTTCCACTACTTTTTTTTTGACCCTCCTGCTTGAATTCTTGTCCGTGGCAGTTCAATAAGTCTCTTAAAGTGTATTCTGCCTTCTATGAAGTCAGCCTCGTTAACACCGTAGACTCCTTTTTTTAAATCAGGAACCTCCTACAGTACAGTTGTCTGTCCGGGCGCTTGTTTGCCTGCAATGTCATAGTCATAGCAAATCACTGTCACTCTGTAAATCCTGTAAATCTTGTGAAAGGATTTGGACAAACATGAGTTGAGAATTTCAGCAGGTTCAGATTGCGTGCACATTATTTAAAAGTGGGGTCTTGCAAATGGCATGGTGGTTCTAGCATTTGTGATAAATGTGAGTGTGGCTGGAGAAGTTCAAGATGAGAAGCATGTGCTTTTCTTTTGCAAGTGTGCTGAAGCAAGTGTGCGAGCTGCGCATGAGATACAGAGACCTTTTTGAAGGAATGTTTAAGACTCTGCGTGCGTTTGCTCCTTCGAGCTCTGAATTTATTCCTTACTTGGCTTGTCATCACAGTATCACTGATTTTGAGATCAATGCATTCCTGAATCAAGACTCCTCAAGTTTGTGTCAGATTTAGTTTCAATTTTCGACACTGGTTGATTTTGTTTCACCAGCCAATTGCCATCAGACAGAGTCTCGGGCTGTAGGCCATCCTTGTAACCCCTTGTGACCCCTTGTAAATCTTGTGAATCACTGTCACTGCAAAGTATGAGACTCAGCACAACAACCATTGACTCGAGGCTATAATCCATTCTTCAAGAAACTGGCTTCCCCAGCTTATTGAATGAGATTAGGCAAAATAACCTCAACTGAAAAACCAACTAACCAAATCACACAAATCGTCACTGCCAACAATTGGGCGTGACAGCAACAAAACAGTCCGAATTACCAGACAAATATATCAGACGAAGACAATTTCTGAATTCTCAGGCAGTTTGAAGAAAGGCACTCAGTCATGACCCTTTTCCTGTTTTAAAAAGCCTGTGGCTTTACTTTGCCGCAAAAGAGTGAGTTCATTGACATGTGTGC
>Ga0307951_1001658_pt1 | contig 13702 bp, 18 predicted proteins | sample OrgLakmetagen374_FD_201842 | JGI IMG/M metagenome (GOLD analysis project Ga0307951, IMG submission 201842) | Saline water microbial communities from Organic Lake, Antarctica - #374 | ecosystem: Environmental > Aquatic > Non-marine Saline and Alkaline > Saline | place: Antarctica: Organic Lake... | reverse complement strand
AATTCCCCCCCCCCCCCCTTTTGAGCCCCTCAGAATCGACCCATTTATATTTCGATTGACACGTTGACGTCAAAAAGTTATGATCCTTGACGCCTCCTGATGAGAGCCTAGATCTGCAAATGCTGTGTGCAAACTATGATCAGCGGTAGTACGAATATGGCCTTAAAACCAAGAGCCCCTCTCCCTTTCCCACGTGTTTTTGAAACACCTTTGCTGTAAAAAACAGCTGAGTAGAAGCCAGCGGAAACCGTACTTTGGTGTCTTGAACCTCACACCTCACAAACAAGAGATAATGCGTGCACACATGCACAAGCACGACGGCCGTTATTATGTCCTAGCTCAAAATGCTGCATTCGCAGCACTGGATATTGTTCTGCTGAAAATTAACATTGCGCATTCCTTCAGGAGACACACAGGTGCTCCTCCTCAGAGCTGGTCAAGGAGTGCCTGGACCTGCTGGACACACCAGCAGAGGGTGGAGAAGTGAGGACTTTAGATAAAGTAGCCCATTCCTACCTTTTGAGAACAGGTGCTCCTCCTCAGAGCTGGTCAAGGAGTGCCTGGACCTGCTGGACACACCAGCAGAGGGTGGAACAGTGCGGACCACCGGGTGAAGTAGCCCAGGATAGGAATTGCTGGGGTGGTGACCAGCGCTGCTGCTGCTGTGCACTTCCTGCTGCTGCTGCTGCTGCTGCTGCTGCTGCTGCTCTGGCCCTTGCAGCACAGACAAGGGAGGAGTGGCAAAGTGGGTGCCCCTAGAACCACACACCCCTGCGAGGGAGCTGGCTGAGTGCATCCCTGTGTGCATGGGTGGGACGGCATAAAAAGCACATGCTCTTACCTTACACACGTGCATACTCCTATATGATCGGTTCATGTTTCAGTACATCAGGTAACAAGTTAGATCAATCTTTTATCAAACCCTCTGCAGCGTTTAGGATTCAGCACTATCAATGCACAAGTTTGTGTGCAAGCGCAGTCCATTGTGCAGAGCCTGGCAGACCTCACCTGTGAAGGCAGAGCCCCCGTTCAAGGATCCTGCACTGGAGTGGCTGGATGCGCTGGAGTGGCTTGTGTGCATGCTGGTATGTGTGTGGTAGCCGGAGTGAGCACTGGTGAAGTGCTGCTGGGGCATGGCGACGGGGGTCTTATATTGTTGGGTTCCCCCTCGATTGCCGCCAGATGTGTGCTGCAAGGAAAATACGTTTAGGGTAGGGCATTACTTCAAGCACCTGGGTACATTCTGCGTATGATGGTAGCGTTGAGCAACCTTGCCAAAAAGTCTGCAAGTTCATGACAATCGTATGGAATGTCTTTCCTGCCAAAATATCTGTAGGTTCTCCGTATGCCCATTTGAAGCAGGCTTTGTGTGCCTTGTTTAAGCACATTGTGTAGCGCATTGCAAAAATGAAGCAAAAACCAGGATGCATTGGGCATGAAGGGCAAAAATCCTCTTCACACGCATGCACGTGCAGCCACGTAGACACATGAGCAGGCACTGAGTTCAATGGTGGACAGCAGCCGTAACAAAACGAGGCGGGATTGCGGGCTTCTTTGCTATGGGAGCAGGTATCAGTAGAAAGGTGTGGAAGGGGACTGTACAGACACCTGGAGCTGTACAATACAATGAGCCTGTACAAAACACCTGGTGCTGTGTGGCGGGGTCGTGCTGCTGCAATGAGGGAGGGCCTGGGGTGGTGGAGGGCACGTGGCCACGTGCTGCTGGTAACCCTTGTGAATGAGGGGTCTTGGGGTGAAGCATAGGCGCTGCAGCAGGGGCAGCGGGTTCCAGGAGCTGAAGGGGGGGCTGAGCCTGGCTTTTGAGCTTTGCCTTGAGGCTTTGTAGGATGCTGCGGTAGAGTGGAGGGAGGAGAAGCGTGTTGCCAATTAATGCATGTGTCATACCAGGTTTAGGACAGACTTAAGTGCAACACGTATACCATAGGGTGCCGGTAGAGTGCTCTGTGGATTGATGAGCATGAGCACGAGAGACACTCAAATATGGGCGTTTGCTGATCTTTCCCCTTTGGTATAGGTATCACAACGGTTACCTTTTGTCACGGCCCCCTTTAAGCTGATCGTGCTGGGATGCGTAGAGTAACAGACATTCCAAGGTTAACGTACGCACCTATCTGGTTGGGCATTATCCTTGATGGCCTTGCCAAGAATGTCTAGGGCCTTCGTAACATTGCCCGACTTGGCCTCCAGGGAGGCCCACTCGTGGAACAGCAGCGCATTTGAGTCTGCGATGTGCTGATTCTTCAGGGTCTTAAAAGTGTCTCGGGCTTCGTCCTCATTGTGTTGCCTGAGAGAACAGTTTGCCAAGGATTTGCGGTTAGGAGACGGCATTTTGCACGCGGTCGGCAGAATTTGTGGACCGTAAGAAACTGAGCTCTTCAGAGAATCCAAATAAGGATGCATACACTCCTTTAATGTTGTGCGGTTCAATGTACCATGGGCATACAGCTGTCAGTGCAAGTCAAAATGATTACATGACAACAAATAAACCTAACAAACTTTACTGCTGCATTCTACGAGCGCCTCACCATTGGAGGCGGGCGTATCCCACCCAGATTTTGACGTATGCATCCAGTGGCGTCCCCTTGCTGCGCTGCACGAGCTCTGTGGCCTTGTGATACAGGTGGTACAAGCTGACCCCAAGCCCCTTGCCTGTGGAGGCAGCATTGGGGCTGAGGTCCTTGCAAAGCCCAGCAGCTCCGATGCATGACTCCTCGTTCCTTAGAAAATTGAACCAGGCATCAGCTGAGCTGGGGTTGTCCAACACGGTGTCACTCAGCACCTGCAGCACGCCCAAGCACGTGCGTGTATTAGCGTGTGTTAGCATGTGTGTGAGTGTATGTGTGTGTTTGTGTGTACGTGTGAGTGTGTGTGTGTGTGTGTGTGTGTTTGTGTGTGTTGTGTGTGTGTTGTGTGTGTGTTGTGTGTGTGCGTGAGAAGGCAAAGTTTTGTGTGTGTGTCTGCACGCTGGTGGGTGTAGGGCCTGTGTGATTTGTAAACGTGGTGCTTATAGACGTATCATTTAGACGTATCAGGTTGCAGATGGTGGTCAACGGCAAGAACTTTTCCAGCGACGTGTGGCCTCCCCCTGTTCCTACACTTGCATACTTGCTTCTGTTATCCTAAAAGAGAATCCAGGATGCTCAACAAGCACACAGCATGAGCAGATGAGGACAGAGTGACCCACACTCTGTAACTGCTTTGACCGCCCACTCTTCTGCCTCCTGTCCGATCCCTCAGCTCTCCGTGCGTATGCAATGCACATGGTAAGTCATCCTCACGCACCTTGCGATTTTTGGCTTCGTGGGGAGAAGTGCAGGATGCCTGCACGGTGCGGACATAATCTTGCAGGCAGATAGCCCAGCCAAACCCCCCCGTTGCCGTTCTATTTTCATCATGCGACATGCGGATCCTTCAAGCCACACGCTCGCCCTCTACGGTTTCAACACATCAGGCGCACAGAGGCTAAGCAAATTCAAGTTTTCACAGAAATAAATTACATTTTATGGTGTGCATCCCAACTAGAATCCAGAATTACCTAATTCAATATTTTTTATTTGGAAAATGTCTGACAAGAGTATCGTACCCCACAAAAAGGTGGACAACACCACACGTAGGACCTGGGACAAGGAAGCGTACAGGGAGCAAGCAGAGGAGAGAAACCGCAAGGCAAGTGTGGTGTGTAGTTGCAGAAGAAAAGAGGGAAGGGCGTGCCATGCTCGCTCCTGGTGTTGTGCTTGTGTCAGGCGCATGAGTGAGTTTGTGTGTGTTTGTGTGTGTGTGTGTGTGTTTGCGTGTTTGCGTGTGAGTGTTTGCATTGCACGTGCGTGTGTGTACATGCACACGCGTGTGTATGTGTGTGCGTTTGTGCGTGTGTGCGTTTGTGCATGTGCATGTGTGCACGCACGCATGTGTGTATGAGTGTGTATGTACGTGTGTGCGTTTGTGTGTGTGTGCATGTGTGCATGCACGCAGGTGTGTGTGTATTTCGTGTACATGTGTGCGTGCATGTCTGCGCGTGTCGTTTGCATGTTTGTGCGCCCGTATGCGTCATAATTTTTGTGCATGTGAGTGTTGAGTGCATATTTTTTTGCAGGAAAGTTGAGGAAGCTATCATTTGTGGGTGTCTGTGGAGCCAACTGTTCGTGACCACATAGTTTTAGAGTTTTAGGTACTTATCTCATCCTCTAAGTAGCTACTGTTTCTTCTTCTCCTTTTCAAAATCAATGTGTTTGTATGTGTGTGTGTGTGTGTGTGTGTGTGTGTGTGTGTTTGAATACGTGCATGTCCTAGAATGAGCGTTAGGCTTGTACAAGTTGTTAAATCTGTGAACAGCAAACTTTCTATGTCTTCCCTCATCTTTGAAGCTAGCTGTTGGATCTCACCCACTAGTGTGCGCTACACGCTCCTCCATGTTCTGTGATCCTCACTATTGTGCGTGCATGTGTCTCACTTGTAGGAGAAAGAGGCAGAGAAAGATGGAGACACTGCCCTGGACGTGCGCAAGCGCAAGCGCTTGGAGCGTGATCCTCTCCACCAGGGTGTCATTGTAGAGCGCAGTCAGCTCAAGGGCAGGGAGTACCAGATTGACCTAGCCGCCAGGCTGGGCAAGACGCAGGTGTGAGCGGGCTCGTGATGTGAGTGGTGTTGCATTAGGGATAATGGATGTGTGGTTGTGGTGCGCAAGCGGTTTATACTCACATTCATAAGATGTGTGAGCATGCACCCTGCAACATCGTCACTCTGTGTTATGTACAGCTGTGTTACGTGTTACGCAGGAGTGTGGCATTTTGGCGGCATATTGTCGATAGTCGTGTATACTATTTCATGTGGAGGTGGTGGCAGGAGTATGTGCGCATTTGGAGGATCCCCTGCAGAAGCACTACATACCACACAATTCATGCACTTCTAGCCAACCCTTCCCCTCTGGCAGGTCGTTGGTGTGAACATGCCTTTGAACCAGCAAGCCGGCTACTTCTGCAGCGTGTGCGATTGTATCCTGCGAGACTCCCAATCCTATTTAGACCACATCAACGGGAAGTGGCACAACAGAGCGCTCGGGATGACTATGCGTGTGGAGAAGAGCACGGTGGATCAGGTGAGTCACATCGTGCATGTCCTGTGTTTACCCTGTGGTGTTTATCATTGTCATCATAGTGGGGTGGGGGGAAATGGGGACAGGGTACTGGAAGCCCTGGCTGCTGAAAGCAAGGCTGCTCATGAATGTTGTGATAATGCGTTAGCTAAGAATGAGTGGGTTTTGGATGAAAAGTGAATTCCGTTGGCTGTTAGCCAGATTAGCCTTTTTCCTTCTACAGCGTCCAGTGTACATTCAGAAGGTTTAACCCGCATTTTGGCCACCCGCCTTCCAGGTCCGCAAGCGCTTAGAAGAGAACAAGAAGAAGAAGGAGGAGAAGAACGATGATGATTACCTTCCTGATGGAATTGACAGGTCGGCTAACGCTTGCGTTGATGCAATTGTTGATAGCCGTGCAAAGTGAGCGCCCCCATAACAAAGCCTAGCCCAATGAAACATTGTTTGTAATGTGATGGCAAGACCTAGCAAAGTTTCGTGAATTACGCTTCTGCTAATTGTACGTACGTGAGAGATGCAGACCAAACTTCAATATGCCTTAGAATCCATGGGGGCAAATATGAGTAGAAATGTTTCCCCCCTTACGTTAACATTATTCCGTCACGCTTTTGCTGTGCAGACGCATTTTAGAGGCCGAGCAAGCAGAGGAGAAGGCCCAGGAGGAGAAAAAAGCCCGTAAACTGGTGAGATGTTAAAATTGTCAGCCTCTTACTTAGCGCCTGGGCCTTTCTCACGTCAACTCGCTCCTTATGGTCGGAAAAGGGGAGAAATTTAGGTGGTTTTTCAACTGCCGCATTAAGTGTTCATATAATTGCCACCCTGCAACAACGTGTGCATACAGGAAAAGAAGCAGAAAGAGCGACAACAACGGGAGGAGGAAGAAACTGCAGGAGCCGATGGGGACATGATGGCTTTAATGGGTTTTGGAGGCTTTGGTACCAGCAAAAAGTAGGGGTACAAGTAGGAATAGTGCCACATTGTGGCTGTACAGTAACATGCACTGGATTCATCATCATCCAGGTGCTTTGACTTTCAATGACTGTCATTTATGACTGGCTGTTTTGGCGGCAGCCATCTATGACTGGCTGCTCGAGGTTATTTTATTCCCCTAAGTAAGGTCTAGCAGGCTGGGCTCAGTACAACTTCAGAGGGTCAATTTGCCATTTTGCTGTACCGAATCTCCTAAAGCCCGCGTTTAGGGCATGCAAATGAATAACAACAATGAGCAATCTTCTTTTTGGGCGTGACGAGTGACAATTCTAATCACCACATACAGCTTAGCAACTGCTAAGTTATATCGCTCCCCCTCGATCCGTTAAGGACCTTGCAAAATGCCATGGTGTAAACACTTCCGGTATGGATTACGAAATAAGAGTACTGTTATGGGTTGAGCCATACAGCATCCCAGCCACTGTGTCAGACAAAGGAGAGAAGAAACACAGAAAAAGTCTCAGGCCCAAATTCAGCAAAAAACGTTGAGAGACCGGTGCACACGCTGCTGTCTGACAGTCCAACAACAAAACAAGGTCTCCTGCAAGGCAACTCCTGGAGAACCTAAGCACTCCTCTTTGAAAGGGAGGAGCAAAAATCTCAGCCCTGTAGAGCCGTCCTATCACTACAGGCACAGGGCGCACTCCACATGCCATGACCACCACAAAGAGAGAGGCATTTGCCCTGTCCTGGGTTGGTTCTTGTCATGCCCAATCAGTGGCAGCGACAAATCGTGTGACAGAGCAGTTAGTTGGTTGACAGTTGAGAGTTTCTGTATGTCTTGTTCAATAAGCTGGATGTGCCAGTCATATTGATAACCTTCATCTTCTGGATTTGATAGTTTGGGTCTCTGATCCTATTGTTCGCCTAGTCATATTAACATGTAACACGATGAGGCCGAGAATGTCTGAGTAAACGGTCCCACCAGCTCCGGGAAGGGACAGTGGTGTGGCAGCCAACCAAAGATCAGTTGTAGCACTAGCAGATAGACACACGAGTATGAGTAGAGAGCGCACAGGCGTGGATGTACGGAACTGGTAGAAGCATTAGGGACCATTGCGATGCAAAGAACTCACTCCTCTGCTGGATGGTTTTTCCACCTTGGAGGCCTTTCTTGGTCCGAAGGCGCCCCAAATTATCAATAAGATTAGTAGATGTGCTGAGTCTTATACTTTGCAGTGACGGTGATTTGATCTGACATTCTGCCTTGAAAGACATGCTAGTTTCTTCGTGCACGTAACCGTAAACACCCTTGTAAACATGAAAACTATCACCTTACTTGTCCCAGGGAAAGTCGTACGAGTTATCCACGCCACTGTTCTCCTTCTGGTACTCTGTTCGATCTTTGTTTGGGCATTTTGGTCTGCTGGTATAGGAGTCTCACGGTACTCAGGACCAAAGTGGCTTTCTTTCCCTTAAACAATGTGGGAAGTGGTTTTCACTTCCCTGCGTCGTTTTTCCTTTTTTACGTCACTGGTTGCCGATTTTGCCATTATACCTGATTTGAAGGTTGAAATCCACGGTGAACGTGCCGACCAAATAGGTTACAGAGGGCTACAGACACCAATTCTTAATGAGGTAAACAAAATTGCACGGGCGCAAGCACCTGCTACCATATCTCTCTATAAAATGATTAAAAGTCTGAATGCCACGGGGGCAAATAGCCATCATACTGACCACATTGTGTATTTGACATATGCCAAAAACAGCAGATCGAAAAAATGTCCGGTTTCGTCAAAATGGAAGCAAAAAAGGTTAACAGTCTAAAACCTACCTAGTTTTCTAGGAGACTGGCGTTGAAGCCTGATATTATACAAGGTACGACCGACTACAAAGTGCTGCTTTTACAAACCTGGTCATGAATTAAACCCTGACCTTCAAGGTGGTCACGTTTTTGCAAATGCACGATAAGTCAATTCAATTGTTAGACATCTAATTAGCAAGGGCGGTCAAATTCACATGTGACCCATGCTTTGAACCAGATGGGAGAGGCTGCTTAACGGTAAACGGCAAGTCGCCTGCATACATAAAGAACAGGGTGCTGTGTAGCATGGGTGGTGCGTGACTGTGGAACAAGTATAAGTATCTATATGAACATCACAAAGCGCACGACAGGTTTAATTATCCCAATCTTTTCAGCTTTGCCTGCAACAAAACCACCCAAAGACCCATGTTCCTTACAGCACCTGCAAAGTTGTCTCCTTCCCTGACTTGAGCGCCGGCCACCCAGACCTCAGCAATGTTGCGGTCGTCACCCAAGTTGATGAATTTTTCAAATCGCTCCTCGAAAGAGTCACCTGAGAAGCAACAGTGTATGGGGGGAGATAAACTGAAAAGCCGCTATGATTCAACAGCTTCAAAGCAAGCACGACCATTCAGAGCACTTCACCACACAAGAAGCTTGTTCAAGCATCTTGCTCTTTTACATGTCGACTCTCAGGCTTGCGCGTAGACCTTCCTACGCCAAGGTATACATGGCATTGCACAACGATGCCTGGGCTGTGGCTTACTGTCATAGTGCCTTCATGCACACTCACAGTAGAACACATCAAATGGACCTCCAGCGACTTCGGGTTTGATAAGCAATGCGTCAAAGTCCTTGCCCTCCTCAAAACTGCCCACTTGGTCCTGGAAGCAGTTAATTCAGGCAAGAAAGACGTGAGCGCTTCAAAACAGAATAATCTACGATCCTTCATCAGATCCTCATTGACAAAGCCTTCAGCTGCAATTTCACAAACCAATGTCATTTGTAGCACAACAGCACAACTGTCAGAGGTTTCCACCTGTTGATGCGCAATATCTTTAACGACAATTGCATATTCAGGCAAGGTTCTCATATCCCACGCAAGCAGGTAGCACTGGGCGTACTCCTTCACGGCATTTGCTTCCCATTACGACTCAGCAATTATTTGAAGGTGCAGCAGTGTACAAGTTCTGGCCAAACAGGATGCTTTGGTACCCTTCCCCAGAGGAGATATCTGAACAGTGCGCAGCAACACCCCTGACAGAACTATTACGATTACATCCTACAATTTTGTGTCAGATTTTTATTATTATTCTTGTGATAGTGAAAGCTGCATTTACGACTTCCTCGTAGAATCTACAGTATTTGCTCAAAAGATTGGCCTGGCTCACCTCAATGCCCAAAGCCTTTGCTCCTCCCATGGTGGCCAGGTACAAACCCTCCCTGAAGGTGATCACGTCTGTCTCCATGTCGGGTGTGACCTCAATCCCTCCCTGTCACCAAGTGAGAAACAAACAAGTTTCATTATAGATGGCTTTATCTGTAATCTCTGTAGAAACAAAATTAGTTTTATCAGGGACAGCTTAACCACACCAGAGTCACCGGCACGCAACATTAAACAACTGAAGCTAGCAAAAATACGCCTGTTTGATTGTCGTTCAGCAGTTTTGGGAAGGGACGTTTCGACGCGTCCTGCTCAAACAATGAGAAAATGCTTGCGGATACTTGGCTGACGCATGACTGACACGAAACTCACTTTCAGAGCAAGCTTGTGAGCACGCAGGCAGCGTCCGTTAACCACAGCCATCCGGATAGCTGCGTATGCACAAGAAAATAAGACTGACACCTGTTCTCAATTTACCTGTGCTTCTTTGCATGCCTGTTATTACCGGCAGTAATAGCAGGGGAAGCAACATATGTAACTCGCAAGAAACAGGTAGAGGGAAAGGAGGCTGCCCCCATGGCAGTTCATGGCACAGCAGAAATTGAGGGGTGTGGTCACCGTTTTTCTGTTTTTCTACATTAACACTGTGTATACGTCTCACCATGAGAAGATATGGACAAATTGCACAATGTGGATCAAATCACCCACACTGAATGCCGAGACAAGAAAAGCTGGGCTTCAAAACTGGGCTTCAAAATTGGGAAAAAAGGTAGCACAGACGGCAAGTCCCATTCCTTCACTTTCCTTTTCTACGCCGACATGAATGACACCACCGCTTGCGTAGTGACGCTACACCACTTGTATAATGTCCCTCTCTTGGCTGTGCAGACCCCAAATAATAAGTTGAGCTGCTGAATTTAACGCCGATCACAAAAATCTCACAGACATCTGTATCTGTTCTTACTGACCTGTGAGCATGGAAGGAGAGTAGCCCCCCGCCACGTCCGTTCCTAGCCCCACTTTAAGGCCCAGCTTCATGGCATTGTTCACCCTATGGCAGGGAAAGACAATGTTGTTAACCATGGGGAAAGGCACAAATGGCTAGTGACGTATGGGTCCTGAACTAGGCGTGGGCACATAGCTAGAGTCTGTTAAAGTCTGTAGTACAGACTCTGTACCAACTTTCATGGGCTTTCAAGACCATTCTTTGAATACCTCCCATGACTAGGCACAAGCGAAATTTCTGCTGTGATTTTTTTGAAGGTCAGCTGCTGTACGTTCAGTGGAACAGAAGGTTTGGGAAGGCACAAAGTCAAGGTTTGTTGAAGCACTCGCTCCTGCATTTTCTATTCTTTCAATTGCTTGCTTTAATCTACCAGGATTGCTTGCTTTAATCTACCAGGATGGCTTGCGCCATGACTGGGAAGGCGAACTCAGTCACGGATAACCCACTTGAAGCACGCATCTCCAACAAAGAAGTTTGACAACGGGCAGTGCGCTACGCCGACGTTCTTGGTTGCGAGGAAGGAAATGTCCTCGTCGGTGAGCAGTGTGCCGTGTGCCATAAGCGTCTGCAAGGAAGGATGGGGGGCTGTCGTCAGAGGCATGCTCACCTTTTCAACCCGGACATGTTAAAACCCTCACTCCAACTTGGGTAATGAAGGCTGAACTTGTATTGAACAGGATGCTGAAGGACGTGTGCCAGGCTTTTGCGACACTAGACACATTTAAACAGCAGAGTTTCGCAGTAACTGCTGAGGAAACTGTTGAGGCTTAGCGTGCAGGGTTAACGGCAGAGCAGGTGCCCTCCCAGCACAGTAAGGCAGAGTGCAAACAGTATGTGAGACAAAGGGGAAGAATGTGTGCATATGACAAAGCAGCGGCAGGATTCTTACCTGTCTGCCAGCATCCAAGAGGCCCACGGAATCAAACACCGCAGCATCTGTGGCCAGAGAAAAAGGAATGTAACAAGGATGGTGCAACCACTTTCTCCAAAAAAGGTGAAGGTGGATACGCTGATTTTGGGTGTCTGCAACACCCGATAGAATGTAGGAAATAGGTAACACACAACATTGGACTAAAGAAACAAGAAAAGGAAGGGTTGTTTGTGGTTAGTGTTAGCACATCAACAAGGAGCATGTTGACCTGTTACTTATTTCTAGGATGGACTGTGTTGAGGGCACTCTGGTATGAATGAGCTTAGCCATTAGCCATGGAACATTTTTGTGGATGGCAATGCAATTTTATACCAGTGTTGTGGCACCTGGAACAGCACAATCTAGGCTGTGTGAGATCTTTGTAAGCCTGCTGCAATATTACCTGTGGCAAACTCTGGGTGCAGGTGCCGCACAAACGCCACCTCTCCACAGCACTCGCTGATGTGACTTTGCACGTGCACGTTGTACTTGCGGGCGAGAGCTGCCAGAGCTGCACATACACACGCATGGAAGGCAGTGGGTAACAAAAGTAAATGCGGTATACAGTGGATACGGTGAATGCAAAAAAGGTGCATGTTTCAACATGTACTTTGGGTATGATGCTTGCTTAAAATTTTGAAGATGCCGCACCTTTCATCATCTTGACTGAGCAGGTGGGAATGAAGCGGGGGGTGATGCAGGGGTACAGGCGACTGCACTGTTTCGCTTGGGTGTACAAAACAAACTCCTCCGTCTCTTGTAGGCCCTGTGTATGTGTGTGTATATGTGTATGAGCGTGTGTGTGTATGTGTGTGTGTGCGCACCACACAGCAGGCACATGTGGTGCATTTTTATATTGTTGTGTAACAAGGATCCACAAACCACTTCTGTGTGTATCACTGACCTGTTCAAAGGACTCTACGTAGTGGTCTGGCGACTCACGGTCCATGTTCACCTGTGCAAATACAATACGGAAGCCTTGCCTCGTTTGCTCATTTGTCATTTCACATGCCACCACAAACTAGTACCTACTTTTTCAGCGGAAATGTCAATTACTGCCTAGACAGCACCTCCGTTCCTCTTGACTACAGACACAAACACAGGCTTAGGATTGTCTGCAAGCTCTTCTGCAAGCTAGGAAAGGAAGGAAAAAGAGGCGCTCGGCAATTCACCTTGCCAACCACAGCACGCTGTCCCAGTCGACAGATCTCGTCCACAAGGACTTTGTTTGGCTGAAGGTGAAGGGATCCAAAGTAGGCCGCAGTGGTGGTACCGTTGGCCAGGAAGCGCCTGACCAACCTGCCGTAGCGGTACAGGCTGTGCTCTGGGTCAGAGTGGCTGCTCTCAATCGGAAAGGTGTACTTTTGCAGCCACTGCAGAAGGAGGGTAGGTATACAGAGTAGCGCGTTGTCTGTGGGGATGTTTGCACTTTAAAACAGGTACACTTTGTACAACACTGCTGCATTCTCTGCGTCTGTTGTTCCTCTCAATAAACGCCTCCTGTTACCTGCATGAGGGGCAGGTCCGTTCCTGTTCCCGTGAACTTGTACTGCGTGAAGAGGAGCAGGGTTGGAAGGAACGTGAGTTCACACAAGAGCGAACACACCTGCAGCAAGGCACTCAGCATCCAGCTTGGAGGGCCTAATGCTTCCTAATTGCGCTGCTGATGCTTACGAAGAGAATCAGTCTGTGATACCGCAGCATCCCAATGGACGGGACGTGTGCCACTCTGTGCTTGCACATACTTCAATTCCACAACTGTGCAGGCTGTCTGCCTTGGCAAGGCACCTGTCTGCCTTGGCAAGGCACCTGTCACTCAGAATCACGTGGGCACAAAACCCTTGCCCGAGCATACACATACATCCTTCAACATACAAGCACACCCGTTATAACAACGATCGCACCTGGGGAGCGTGGACGTGCGTGTCTATCAGCCCAGGCATCAGAAACTCGCCCTCCGCGAGCCTTTTCACAGCGGAAGATGGGAAAGAATAGGCTTGCAAAATTGCCGGTTCCTCGGCTCCAGGCCCCATCTTCACAATCTTCCCGTCGGAGACCTGTCCAAAGTACACACACTTTCAGCTCCAAAGCATCCTGCCCTGCTGCACGTACGCACACGCACACTCCTTAATAAACGCAACAAATTACTGTACCACGACAATATAGTCATGAAGGATGTCGAGCTTGCCGTAGGTGGGGGTGTGCACCTGGCGGGGGGAGGAGGGGAGCTGTGAGACTGGGAAGACCAATTGGATTTGCAGCAGTGGTCGGCACACGTCCAGGGATCTCTCACCAGGGATCCACGGAAGACCACCAGGCGCTCCACCCTTGGGCCACGATCAGTGGGAGCCATTCTTACTCCACTGATTAATTTATAAATTTAAATTTGAATTTGAAAGCTTTGGAGTTCTAACATACATACATATATTAATAATATACCTATACACTACACACACACACAGGCACACACACACGCAGGCACACACGCACGCGTGCACACACACACACACACACACACACACAAACACACACACACATGCACACATGCACACATG
>Ga0307951_1001657_pt1 | contig 13702 bp, 19 predicted proteins | sample OrgLakmetagen374_FD_201842 | JGI IMG/M metagenome (GOLD analysis project Ga0307951, IMG submission 201842) | Saline water microbial communities from Organic Lake, Antarctica - #374 | ecosystem: Environmental > Aquatic > Non-marine Saline and Alkaline > Saline | place: Antarctica: Organic Lake... | reverse complement strand
GAGCGAGAGAGAGAGAGAGAGAGAGAGCGAGAGCGAGAGCGAGAGAGAGAGAGAGAGAGAGAGGGAGGGAGGGAGGAGTTTTTACGTATTTGCTTGCGTTTGTGTACACCTGAACTGATTTCCTGTACTCTACCACGGTGCTTCATATGCAGTTGCGCTGTGGACTCCCTTGCAGCTTTTCATAGGTCTCTTCTTCAGAAAGCACAGTTCCACAACTGTGCACCCATTGAACCAATTTGCCGTTTTCTCCTTCCCAGTTTATTTTAGGGTGGACTATTCCATTCAGGGATGTGTCATACAGTCATTTGGGACGTTCAATACGGTAAATACGCGTAATCAGAATACGCGTATTATACGACCGTATGTTGAAGCAATGTTGGGAGTGCCGATTTTTGACCCAGAATGACCCGGTTCGCCCCAAAATCACCCAAAACGTCCCCAATTCTTTTCTAATATAGTAATACATTGTACAACAGCAATGGAAGCTCTCTTGAAGGCCGTTGTTGGGGCGGAAATTGCCTACAAAGGCCAAAAAACGGCAAAAATGCAAATTTTGCAATCGTATAATATGGCCCGATTTGTTCAATACGGTAAAATACGCGTTAGACACGATACGGAGTATTAAATGAATACGCTGTATGACACATCCCTGATTCCATTGATACCTGCTTACCTGCCCAAACTGCCCAAACTGCCAAAACGTTGTTCCTTGCAAGGAAGCACGTGGTGCCACCACCTTTCCCTGGTTTTTCATCTGAAGAATATACCATTCAATCGATAGGTGCTCACCCTCACATCAAGCACAACCTTGATCCTCCTTGCGAGACAGAACGTTATTCCTCCTCCTCTCCTGTCAGCTTTTTGCGTGAACCTGCTGCAACCCGCAGCCTATAATGTTTTGATACATATCGTAATGGCACAACCGGTCGCACACTGATTGCTCTGATCCCACCCTGTTAAAAGTGTGCCCCTGAGAATTGGTACCCCACTTAAACGTTGCACCCCACTTAAACATTGCACCCCACTCAAACATTGCACCCCACTCAAACATTGCACCCCACTTAAACATTGCACCCCACATAAACAATAAACCCCACTTAAACATTGCACCCCACATGAACATTGCACCCCACATAAACATTGCACCCCACATAAACATTGCACACCACATAAACATTGCACCCCACCTAAACATTGCACCCCACCTAAACATTGCACCCCACTTAAACATTGCACCCCACTTGAACATTGCACCCCACTTCAACATTGCACCCCACTTCAACATTGCACCCCACATAAACAATAAACCCCACATAAACAATAAACCCCACATGAACATTGCACCCCACATAAACATTGCACCCCACATAAACAATAAACCCCACTTAAACATTGCACCCCACATGAACATTGCACCCCACATAAACATTGCACCCCACTTAAACATTGCATCCCACCTAAACATTGCACCCCACTTAAACATTGCACCCCACTTAAACATTGCATCCCACCTAAACATTGCACCCCACTTAAACATTGTACCCCACTTAAACATTGCACCCCACTTAAACATTGCACCCCACTTAAACATTGCACCCCACTTAAACATTGCACCCCACTTAAACATTGCACCCCACGTAAACATTGCACCCCACTTAAGCATTGCACCCCACTTAAACATTGTACCCCACTTAAAGAAAGCATGGGCACTTTTTGCTGCCGCAGACCCAATGGTCATTGCCCAAGACCCACCGCTTGTGTGAGCGCCCCTCTGAGAGCGTGCATGGGCACTTTTTGCTGCCGCAGACCCAAATGGTCATTGCTCAAGACCCACCTCTTGTGTGAGCGCCCCTCTGAGAGCATGCAGACCTTGGATTTGGATCTCCCGTGCAGTATTCATGTGTGTGTCAATAGCTCCAATGCTGGCGCTGTACGTGTGCACGTTCTCAACGCTGTAGTGGCCACCCTGTGCGGAGGAGTGGGTGTGACAGCTTTGCACATAATCAACACTGCGGTGTCCACCCTTCGAGAGAAGTGTGGTCGTGAAAGCTTTGCATTTTATCAGCACTGCGGTGGCCACCCTGTGAGGAGAAGTTATTGTAGCAGCTTTGCACATTATCAAGACTGCGGTGGCCATCTTTTGAGGAAGTGGTCGTGACAGCTTTGCAAATTATCAAAACTGCGGTGGTTACCCTGTGCGGAGAAGTGGTCATGACAGCTTTGCACATTATCAGCACTGCGGTGGTTACCCTGTACGGAGAAGTGGTCGTGACAGCTTTGCACATTTTCAACACTGTGGTGGCATCTTTTGAGAAAGTGGTCGTGACAGTTTGTGCATGTGGTGTGCCTGCGATGGTGCACATGTGGTGTGCAATGTGGTGTGCATGTGGTGTTCATGTGGTGTGCCTGCAATGTAGTGTGCGATGTGGTGTGCGATGTGGTGTGCAATGTGATTTGCCTGCGATGTGGTGCGCATGTGGTGTTCATGTGGTTTGCCTGCGATGGTGCACAGGCTTGCCCTCCGAGTAGAGATGTACGGAATACCCTGAGCGGAGAAGTGATTCTCATTTGATGGATTGTGCATGGTGTGTTGTACGTGGTGTGGTGTGCATGTCGTGTTGCACAATTTGTGTTGCACATTTTGTGTCGTACACACTGTGTTGTACGTAATGTGTTGTATGTGGCAGGATGTGTACGGTGTGATGTACGTGGTGTGGTGTGCATGTCGTGTTGCACAATTTGTGTTGCACATTTTGTGTTGTTCGTGGTGTGTTGTACGTGGTGTGATGTGCATGTCGTGTTGCACAATTTGTGTTGCACAGTTTGTGTTGTACACAGTGTGTTGCACGTTGGTTTGTAGTCTGTGTTGTATTGTTCACAATGTTCTGCATGTGATGTACGGTGTATTGGTTGCGTAGACCATAACTAAGGTTGGCCAGAACCATATATATACGGTGTATATACGGCATTTTTGGCACAGAAACCACCAAATATACGGTCATATACGGTGCATATGTACGGTTCTGGCCAACCCTAACCCTAACCTACATACCCAGTTTGTAAACGGTGGTTTTGACAGGATGGTGTTGGATACGTGTACAATCACGCTAGGTGTAAAAAACAGTCATAGCCAACGCTTGGGATGTGTGTGTGTATGTATGTGTGGGTGTCCACAAAAACACTGCCCACATCAACACACGAAGGAAACCTTTAAGAATACAAATGTGACTGATTTATTAGCAAGCATTGAAACCTTGTGACAAGGAAGGCGCCTTGTTTGTGAAAATGAAACACGACACTCATATGCAGGCAGAAATACACACACAAAGGCAAGTGCACAAAACACACACATACCTACACAAAAACACCTATACTCACACAACGAAACACACCAACACCCACACATACACAGCTTCCTTTGCACCCAAACAGCACTTACACACCCAAATCCAAACGCGTACGATACCAACTAAAAAGCACAGGAGATCTTACCTCTTGGAAGGTGCGCAGCTCACTGCTAACGAAAACTTCATTAGCGTGCACGATTTGCTGGCAGCTGGCAGCCACGAGCTGCTCCAGCTCAGATTGCTTGGCTGCAAATGCACACACACGTGACACAAGAGCACAAGATGCGTTGAACCATGTCTGTACTTGTAATGAGCGTTTGTATTGATGCACAATCTGCAGGCAGCTGGCGGCTACACGCTGCTCCAGCTCGCATTGCGGAGCTGTGGAAGCAGGCGTGCACACCTCATAAATAGGGTTGGCCATAAACGAATATATGCACCGTATATGACCGTATATTTGATGATTTCCCTGCCAAAAATACCGTATATGCACCGTATATATATGGTTCTGGCCAACCCTACTCATAAACACACGTAATCAAAGGCTGGTCAATGCACACAGAAACAAAGGCGCATACAAAAACAAAGGTAGGTCGACGCATACAAAAACAAAGGTGGGTTGATCTGTAGATCTGGCTGATCTGTAGATCGCAGGTTATGCCCTTCTCTTCTTCCTTGCAAGCCCCTGTTTAATGAGACAGTGGATTAAGCTGGCAACCTGCGGCTTGCAGGCTTTGCTTAAAACATTGCCTACGTTGTTTTGGATCCTCCTCCTTAATTAATGTGTGGAGTGGTCTTTCACTGTCTGCTTAGGTTTCCTTTTTTCGTACCTGCAAACTGGAAATTTGCAACTTGCAGGCTTAACCTAAAATATTACATGCTTAAATTTTTATCCTTTTCTTTCATTATTGCAACCTTTCACTGTCTGCGTAGTTCTTATTTTTTCTTTCTTACCTGCAAGCTCTCAATTTTTATTTCAATTTACACGTAACGCCAAAAATTATGATCCTAAACATCTCCTGGATCAATTTTTAAATTAATGTGTGAAGTGGTCTTTCACTGTCTGCGTAGTTCTTATTTTTTCTTTCTTACCTATAAGCTCTCGTTCAATGCGCGCCCGAAGGGCAAAGTGGCCTTTCACTGTCTGCGTAGTTCTTATTTTTTCATTCTTACCTACAAGCTCTCGTTCAATACGCGCCCGAAGGGCTTCGGCCTCCCTCTTCCGTATGTCCACCCCCTTGCTGCTTAAGGCCTGACGCAAGAAAGCATCATAGCCATGCAGGCGGACGATCTGCAAGGCAAACATTTGTGTTGCTAAGTTTGCATTTGTCAATAATTGTTCAAGGCCCTACACAAGAAAGCACCACAGCCATGTAGGCGGACGATCTGCAAGGCAAACATTTGTGTTGCTGAGTTTGCACTTGTCAATAATTGTTCAAGGCCCTACACAAGAAAGCAACACAGCCATGTAGGCGGACGATCTGCAAGGCAAACATTTGTGTTGCTGAGTTTGCACTTGCCCATAACTGTTCAAGGCCCCTCGCAAAAAAACACCGCAGCCATGCAAGCAAATGACCTGCAGGGCAAACAATTATGTTGCTGGGACTGCACTTGTCCATAACTGTTCAAGGCCCCACACAAGAAAGCAACACAGCCATGTAGGCGGACGATCTGCAAGGCAAACATTTGTGTTGCTGAGTTTGCACTTGCCCATAACTGTTCAAGGCCCCTCGCAAAAAAAAACCGCAGCCATGCAAGTAAATGACCTGCAGGGCAAACATTTATGTTGCTGGGACTTCACTTGCCACAATTGTTCAAGGTCCTACGCAAGAAAGCAACACAGCCATGCAAGCAAATGTCCGGCAGGGCAAACATACACACAAGGTAATGATAATGTCTCATCAAAAGCGGCACTATTCTATGATGACGTCTTGTTAAAAGCTGCACTATCCAAAAAGCTAATGATCATGTCTCATCAAAACCCGTGCTTGCTGCATAGCAACAACAGTTTCTCACGGACTGTAAGAAAACTGCACACGCTGCATAGCAACAACAAATTGTAAAAATACCGTGCACAGCTGCATAGCAACAGCAGTTTTTCACAGATTGTAAAAACCGTACACGCTGCATAGCAACAACAGATTGTGATAAAACCGTACACACTGCATAGCAACAACAGATTGTAAAAAAACTGTGCACGCTGCATAGCAACAACAGTTTCTCACAGATTGTAAAAAAAATTGTACACCCTGCATAGCAACAACAGATTGTAAAAACCGTACACGTTGCATAGCAACAACAGATTGTAAAAACCGTACACGTCGCATAGCAACAGCAGATTGTAAAAACTGCACACGCTGCATAGCAACAACAGATTGTGATAAAACCGTACACGCTGCATAGCAACAACAGATTGTAAAAAAACTGTGCACGCTGCATAGCAACAACAGTTTCTCACAGATTGTAAAAAAAATTGTACACCCTGCATAGCAACAACAGATTGTAAAAACCGTACACGTTGCATAGCAACAACAGATTGTAAAAACCGTACACGTCGCATAGCAACAGCAGATTGTAAAAACTGCACACGCTGCATAGCAACAACAAATTGTAAAAAAACCGTGCACAGCTGCATAGCAACAACAGTTTCTCACAGATTGTTAAAAAAGATCGTACACCCTGCATAACAACAACAGATTGTAAAAAAACGTACACGCTGCATAGCAACAACAGATTGTAATAAAACCGTACACGTCACATAGCAACAACAATTCCTCACAGATTGTTAAAAAAAGCATGGCTCACCGTTTTAGAAGTGTCTGCCTTGAGGGCTGAGGTCCACTCTTCAAATTGAGCAGCTTGAGCCTGTGAGCAAGCCAAATCCACAGCAGAGATGAAGTGTGCTCAGCAATTGATTCTGGCAAGAGATTGGGTCCGAGTTTTGGCATGAGATTGGGTCTGTGAGCAAGGCAGAGCCACAGCAGAGATGAAGTGTGCTCATCAATTGGTTTTGGCATGAGATTGGGTCTGGGTTTTGGCATGAGATTGGGTCTGTGAGCGAGTGAGAGCTATGGCAGAGATGAAGTGTGCTCAGAAATTGATTCTGGCATGAGATTGGGTCTGTGAGCAAGGCAGAGGTACGGCAGGTATGAAGTGTGCTCAGCAATCGGTTTTGGCATGAGATTGTGTCTGGGTTTTGGCATGAGATTGGGTCTGTGAGCAAGTGAGAGCTATGGCAGAGATGAAGTGTGCTCAGAAATTGATTCTGGCATGAGATTGGGTCTGTGAGCAAGGCAGAGTTACAGTAGAGATGAAGTGTGCTCAGCAATTGGTTTTGGCATAAGATTGGGTCTGGGTTTTGGCATGAGATTGGGTCTGTGAGCGAGTGAGAGCTATGGCAGAGATGAAGTGTGCTCAGCACTTGGTTTTGGCATGAGATTGGGTCTGTGAGCAAGGTAGAGGCACAGCAGAGATGAAGTGTGCTCAGCAATTGGTTTTGGCATGAGATTGGGTCTGTGAGCAAGTGAAAGCTATGGCAGATATGAAGTGTGCTCAGAAATTGATTCTGGCACGAGATTGGGTCTATGAGCAAGCCAGAGCCCAAGCAGAGTAAAATGGGCTCAGCAATCAATTTCGGCTGTAAGATTGGGTCTATGAGCAAGCCAGAGCTACGGCAGAGATGAAGTGTGCTCAGCAATCGGTTTCGGCTGTAAGATTGGGTCATGAGCAAGCCAGAGCTACGGCAGAGATGAAGAGTGCTCAGCAATCGGTTTCGGCTGCGAGATTGGGCCTATGAGCAAGCCAGAGCCCAAGCAGAGATAAAGTGTGCTCAGCAATCGGTTTCGGCTGTAAGATTGGGTCTATGAGCAAAAACAGAGCTACGGCAGAGATGAAGTGTGCTCAGCAATCGGTTTTGGCTGTAAGATCAGGTCTGTGAGCAAGGGAGAGCCACAACGTGTGTGTTCGGCTCATCTTTGTGAGTCTGTTAGATTGAGCCTGTGCAGAGTCCACAGGCTACAGCAGAGTAGTTATGGGTCAAACCCATTGGGGGAAATGGCTGAATTTGATAGACGTGACGCGCTTATCCTGTCATCCAACTTAACGGGCATAAAGTGCTTATTCTGCTCACAATAGCTACCTTGCTATGTGCTGCTTTATTAAATTGATCCCAGCAAAGGCCCGAAGGAATCGTGCAAAGCTTCTTTACGTGCACCAATTGGCTGTGTGGCCCTGCCTGATAATTGTGGCCCTTATAATTTTGGCCCTGATAATCTTGGCCCTAATAATTTTGGCCCTGATAATCTTGGCCCTAATAATTGTGGCCCTTATAATTGTGGCCTTAACCAGGAGGCAGAAACAAGTGCAACTTTTGGACGGCACGTGTCAAATCGATTTAAAATAACATATTCGGAACCCTGTCATCGAGAGCTTTCGATTGGTATATGAATGAGTCCGATCGGGGAGGGAAGGGGGGGGGGGAGTGGGGTCGAGGTTGCCTCCTGCCCTAACCCTACTATTTGTGGCCCTAATAATTGTGGCCCTGCCTAATAACTGTGGCCCTAATAATTTTGGCCTTAATAATTGTGGACCTGATAGTTGTGGCCCTGACTAATAACTGTGGCTCTAATAATTGTGGCCCTGCCTAATAAGTGTGGCCCTGCCTAATAACTGTGGCCCTAAAATTTTGGCCCTAATAATTGTGGCCCTGCCTAATAACTGTGGCCCTAATAATTTTGGCCTTAATAATCGTGGACCTGATAATTGTGGCTCTAATAATTGTGGCCCTGCCTAATAACTGTGGCCCTAATAATTTCGGCCCTAATAATTGTGGCCCTGATAACCGTGGCCCTGCCTAATAACTGTGGCCCTCATAATTGTGGACCTGATAATTGTGGCCCTGCCTAATAATTTTGGCCCTGCCTAATAACTGTGGCCCTACCTAATAACTGTGTGTATGTTTGTGTGGCACTGGGAGGGAATAAATAATGTCAATTTTTCTAAACGCCAACCACACGCTTCAAACAGCGTGCAGATCTGCACACATAGCGCACACAATACTTGCAGCTACACACAGCGTATATTCAATGTGCACATACCGTAGTGCCATTCTGTTGTGTAGCGTATGCAAGAGATTGATTACAACGTTTCTCCTGCACGGAGACTTGCTTCGTGCCTTTGAGTGGCTTGTTGCCCACAATTTTTAAAACCTGCACAAACTGACTCTGCGGTGTGCGCTTGAAACACTGCAACAACACGACCCAATGTACACACAGGAGGGGCGCACAAACAATTGGCAGGCATATGTGCGTGCCATTCTGTTTTGTAGCTGATGCAAGCAATTGATTACAGCAATGCACACTGCACAGAGCCTTGCTCCTTGCCTTTGAGTGGCTTGTTGCACACAACCTGCACAGACCGACTCTCCCGCGTTTGCTTGAAGCAAACACGCTTGCCAATATACATACATAAGGCGCACCGACAATCAGCAATCTAAACTACATGTGAGGTTGCTCACCTGCACCGCTTTGCTCTGTGTTATGTTATATGTGTTGCGTATGTGCGTGTGAGCACATGTGCGTGCTGAGCTGCTCACCTGCACCGCTCTGCTCTGTGTTATGTTACATGTGTTGTGTATGTGCGTGTGAGCATATGTGCGTGCTGAGCTGCTCACCTGCACCGTTCTGCTCTGTGTTATGTTATATGTGTTGTGTATGTGTGTGTGAGCATATGTGCGTGCTGAGCTGCTCACCTGCACCGCTCTGCTCTGTGTTATGTTACATGTGTCGTGTATGTGCGTATAAGCATAGTTGCGTGCTGAGCTGCTCACCTGCACCGCTCTGCTCTATGTTATGTTATATGTGTTGCGTATGTGCGTGTGAGCATATGTGCGTGTAAGCATATGTGCGTGCTGAGCTGCTCACCTGCACCGCTCTGCTCTGTGCTTTTAGGTGACCCTCCACCTTTCGCCTCTGAGCCACTAGCTCCACAGATCTTGCCAACCGTGTCTCTTCCTCAATGCGCCCTGCACGAGGCCTGCGTACCAGAGAAGTTTGTGTGTCTTTGCTTTATATTAATCTGCGAGTGGCCTGCATTGCAGAGATGCTTGTGTGTCATTGTTTTTTATAAATCTGCAAGAGGCCTGCGTTGCAGAGATGTTAGTGTGCTATTTTGTTTATAAATCTGCAACAGGCCTGCATTGCAGAGATGTTTGTGTGCCAATATGTTTATAAATCTGTACGAGGCCTGCCTTGAAGAGAAGTCTGTGTGTCATTGCTTTATATTAATCTGCACAAGGCCTGCGATGCAGAGACGCTTGTGTGTCATTGCTTTATCTAATCTGCAAGGGGCCTGCATTGCAGAGATGTTTGTGTCATTGTTTCTTATCAATCTGCAAGAGGTCTGCGTTGCAGATACGTTTGTGTGTCATTGTTTTTTATTAATCTGCAAGGGGCCTGCATTGCAGAGATGTTTGTGTCATTGTTTTTATTAATCTGCAAGAGGCGTGCGTTGCAGATACGTTTGTGTGTCATTGTTTTTAGTTACTCTGCCGTTTGCCTCTCTACACCACTTGCTCCACATCACTTGACCGATGTGTTGCTTTCAACAACACGTGACCAATGTGTTGCTTTGAACATCACGTGACCAATGTGTTGCTTTCAAAATCACGTGACCAATGTGTTGCTTTCAACATCACGTGATTAACGTGTTGCTTTCAACATCACGTGACCAATGTGTTGCTTTGAACATCACGTGATTAATGTGTTGCTTTCAACATCACGTGACCAATGTGTTACTTTCAACATCACGTGACCGATGTGTTGCTTTTAAAATCACGTGACCGATGTGTTGCTTTCAAAATCACGTGACCAATGTATTGCTTTCAACATCACGTGACCGATGTGTTGCTTTCAACATCACGTGATCAATGTGTTGCTTTCAACATCACGTGACCAATTGGTTGCTTTCAACATCACGTGACCAATTGGTTGCTTTCAACATCACATGACTGATGTGTTGCTTTCAACATCACGTGAACAATGTGTTGCTTTCATCCAACATTGGGCCCGTGGTGCTGGCTTTTGGATAAGTACAAACAAAAATAAATTATAAGTTGCCAATTTAAAGAGGTCCTGCATGCAGTCCGCGGTAAAATTACATTTGAATTCGAGTGCCTATAAACATACCTTATACGGAAAGAATGCGCGACCAAGAAAATATTTCCCCCACAGTAGTTAAGCAAAACAAGCTTAAGGCAAATGAGTATAAAAGGTAACAAACAATTAGATATTATATATAACATATAGCAATTATAAATAGGAAGGGGGCACCTAGCACATACTTTATGTAATCATCTATGAAGACCTAGCACATACTTTACATAATCATCTATAGAAGCATCCATACAAGACCAAGCCCAGACCCATACCCTCATATAGGCACACATCCACGCACAAGTATGCGTGCACGCGCACACACATGCAAACACGCACACACACACAAACACACACACACACTTACACCCTCACCCAACCCCACCCCCGCACCCTCAACCCCACCCACCCCCACTCACACCCCCACACCCAAAACACAACACAAAACACACACCTGTGTGCCCTTAGGTGTGCATCCAGCTCCTCAGTCAGCTGCCCCTCCCTCTCAGACGACCACTCCTCTGCCGTGGACACTGTGCGCATGCTGAACTCCGTCATCTCTCGCAGCATGCCGACCTGCGTTTAGCGCCATGAGAATGGACACTGTGCGCATACTGAACTCCGTCATCTCTTGCAGCATGCCGACCTGCATATAGCGCCATGAGAATGGACACTGTGCGCATACTGAACTCCGTCATCTCTCGCAGCATGCCAACCTGCACAGAGCGCCATGAGAATCAACCTCGGTGAGAAAGATCAACCCACACTCATCTGGCATTCCTAACAATCCCATGGAACTCCAGTACATCTGCAATCATCAAAAACGCTGCTTCAGGGAAAGGCAACAAAAATAGTGAAGGCCACAAACAGTGAAGGCCAAAAACAGTGTAGGCCAAAAACAGTGACGGCCACAAACTGTGAAGGCCACAAACAGTGAAGGCCAAAAACAGTGGAGGCCACAAACAGTGACGGCCACAAACTGTGAAGGCCACAAGCAGTGACGGCCACAAACAGTGACGGCCACAAACAGTGGAGGCCATAAACAGTGAAGGCCACAAACAGTGGAGGCCACAAACAGTGACGGCCACAAACAGTGGAGGCCACAAACAGTGGAGGCCACAAACAGTGACGGCCACAAACAGTGACGGCCACAAACAGTGGAGGCCACAAACAGTGACAGCCACAAACAGTGGAGGCCACAAACAGTGACAGCCACAAACAGTGGAGGCCACAAACAGTGGAGGCCACAAACCTCAAACAGGGCAATCAGCAAACATATCCAAAGTCCTGCGTGCACGCGCTTTTGGGCAGCACGCATAAGCACTCCACAAGCAAGCAGGGATTCGTTTTGTCAGCACCACCACCCCTGCGCTCGCATCTGCTCCATCATATCTCTTAAGCAATGCATCAAGTATTCAGCATGCGCACCTCGTAAACCACCCCCCTAACGGACTTGCATCGTCTTGATTGCAAGCCCCTAAGCCTTGAATGACCAGCGCTAACTTTTTGTTATCATAACCTCCTGTGCACCTACATCTGCTACACACACACACACACACACGCACACACACACACACACACACACACAAACACAAGCACAAACACAAGCACAAGCACAAACACAAACACAAAACACGAACACGCACACACAAACATACATACACACACAAACAAACAAACACACACGCACACATATATACATACACACTTGCATCTGCTCTTGCACCTCCCTCAAGCAACACCATATGATTTTGTGTGAGCATCTCTTAAACATTTCCCAAAACTGCATCCCCCACGCACCTGCATCTGCTCCAGCACCTCCCTGAACATTGAAGTGGATGCACACAAAACTGCATTCCCCACGCACCTGCATCAGCTCCAGCACCTCCCTGAAGCGTTGAAGTGGACGCACACAAAACTGCATCCCCCACGCACCTGCATCTGCTCCAGCACCTCCCTGAAGCATTGAAGTGGACGCGCACAAAACTGCATCTGCCACGCACCTGCATCTGCTCCAGCACCTCCTTAAAGCGTTGTAGTGGACGCACACAACTGCATCCCCCACGCACCTGCATTTGCTCCAGCACCTCCCTGAAGCGTTGCAGTGGGAGCACAAATGCTCGCAGGTGAGGAGCACCGGTGGAGGACAGTGGGCTGGTTTCCACCTTTGGCTCGACCTGTAGAAACAAGCAGTATTTGAAAGGGCTATCTAAGGGCTTGGGTACACACACATACACACACACACACACACACACGCACACACACTCACACGCACACGCGCACGCACACGCACACGCACACGCACACGCACATGCACACGCACACGCACACGCACACGCACACACACACACACACACACACACACACACACGCACACACACACACGCACACACACATACGCACACACACACACACACACACACACACACACACACACACATAAAACACACATAAAACACACACAAACACAAGAATGAACGCAGCCCATAACAGTGTGCAGACAAGCAATAAGCTACATGCATATCTGCATGTGCATCAAGCTGTTAAAGCGGGCATCTACATACAACCAGTCTCGCAGATTATTATGCACACAGGAATATGCATACAGGAATATGCACACAGGAATATACACACAGGAATACACAAGCCATTATCGAGCAAACTAACCAATTCAAACTCACCAGGACAGGTGGAGGAGGTGGAGGGGGGGGGTGGTCTTCAGGATCTACGTCCGCCTCTGCCCCACCTCGTTTGCTTGCATGGGTGCTTGGCCGCTTGTGAGTGCTTTGGTCAGACTTCATACCACGCTTATTATTTGTGCCAGGACCTTGCCTGCGAGGAAGCGTACAAACACACACACACACACACACAAGCACAACATCAGTGAACTGCACACTTTGTCACTTCTATACTTCCCTCTTCCTCACCCCAATACCATGGTAAAAACACAAGCTTGCACGCATGAACAGACGCTCACACGCACACACAATATTACGATCGTGCGCACTCGTAAAGCCCTCCAAAATCCCGCACGCACGCAACGCCAGGCCATTACCTCGTTGAACAGGTGCAGGACAGAAACAACGAGGGGAATTCCTACAAAGTTGGGACAGCTGTCAAACAGCTACCTTGTTGTCTGAACCGACCTTGTTGTTAGAACAGCTGTCGAACAGCTACCTTGTTGTTTGAACCGACCTCGTTATT
>Ga0307951_1001655_pt1 | contig 13709 bp, 11 predicted proteins | sample OrgLakmetagen374_FD_201842 | JGI IMG/M metagenome (GOLD analysis project Ga0307951, IMG submission 201842) | Saline water microbial communities from Organic Lake, Antarctica - #374 | ecosystem: Environmental > Aquatic > Non-marine Saline and Alkaline > Saline | place: Antarctica: Organic Lake... | reverse complement strand
TGTACGTGTGTGCAGATGGTTTTTGCCTTTGAGTTGTGGGGCGGGGGTGAATTGGTGGGTGTGTGCAGCGTAAGTGAATATGGGTGTGCATATGCGCATGGGCGTGAGAGTGTTGGGAGAGGAGTACTGTGCGTCTGAGATGTTGTCATCAAACGATGCATTTAACCTTGACCCAGTTGTTTGAGGATGGTTGATGAAGAGCGGTCTTACGCAAAAGGCTCTGCTGTTACACACACACCTTCGAAATGACTGTGCAAGTAGCACACGCGTCTTATAAATTCAGAGGGTCACTTGTTGTGAACGACACCAGTAAATCCACATATATTTATAATCCACATATACTTATTAATCTACTCGAGGGTCACTTGTTGTGAACGACACCAGTAATTTTCTGTCACCAACTTCAGTACAGGTCAACCACCACGAGCTGTTTGTATGGCTGGTGAGCTTAGTTTGTATGGCTAGTGAGCTACCAGTAGTCGCCGCTGCTTGCATATTTTACGTGTAAGCTAGAGAGGTCAACAACAAGACGTCTACTACTTGTGATCATTAAGATGGTGCAAGTCTTTTGCACACCTTCCTGCCATGAATCTTGGCATTCTCTACTGTGTGTGTGTGTGTGTTTGTGTGTGTGTGTGTGTGTGTGTGCGCGTGCGCCTCCCAGACGCCCCAATTGGCCACCAAAAAAAAGCCACGTGCATATACTTTGTCCCAACCCCCTTGTGATTCTTAAATTTTTGTGATTTTGTAAGGCACTTTTTCCTTCCTAATCAAGAGCTGTGTGTGCCTCCCAGCTGCCTCTTAGCTGCCTCAGCTGCATGCCTGTAGCCCCATACAATTAGTGCATACAAACTATCTCAAGTTATATTACATTTGCATCGTGAGATGGCGGTCAAACTCAGAAGGAATAGCAGTTGAGAGGACCGAGTAAATGGAAAGATGGAGAAACTGGGGAAGAACACAGATAAACAGCAAGAGTGATATGAGGGATAGCACTTTGCTTCACTCCAAGAACTGGAGTTCAAGTGTTACACACTGAACTCAGCAGTTTTTATCATGAGTGTATGGACATGTCTGATCGTTACTGCGCAGCTGCCTCCCAGCGGCCTCACCTACCAGCCTGCATCCCCACATAACTACTGCATACAAATTAACCTCAACTTTTCATCATTAGTGTAAGGCACATGTCTGATCTTTACTGCACAGCTGCCTCCCAGCTGCCTCACCTACCAGCCTGCATCCCCACATAACTACTGCGTACAAATTAACCTCAACTTTTCATCATTAGTGTAAGGCACACGTTTATTTTTTCTGCACAGGTGCTGCGAGTGCCTCTCAGCTGCCTCGGCCGCCGATGGGAGATTTCAGGTGCAGTAGTGTAACCGTGCAGCTATTGTACGTTGAGATGTTCGGATTTTATAAGCTACCATTTTGACAATGCTGATGGGAGATCTATCTCCCATCAGGTGCAGTAGTGCAACCTTGCAGGTAACGTACGTTGAGATGTTCGGATTTTATAAGCTACCATTTTGACAATGCTGATGGGAGATCTATCTCCCATAAGGTGCAGTAGTGTAATCTTGCAGGTAATATACGTTGAGATGTTCAGATTTTATAAGCTACCATTTTTACTATGCTGATGGAAGATCTATCTCCCATAAGGTGCAGTAGTGTAACCTTGCAGGTAATATACGTTGAAATGTTAGGACTTTATAAGCTACCATTTTTACTATGCTGATGGAAGATATAAGGTGCAGAAGTGCAACCTTGCGATTAATATACGTTGAGATGTTAGGATTTTATAAGCTACCACTTTGACAATGCTGATGGGCGATCTCAGGTGCAGTAGTGTAACCTTGCAGGTAATATGCGTTGAGATGTTAGGACTATATAAGCTACCATTTTGACAACGCTGATGGGAGATATAAGGTGCAAGAGTGTACCTCTTCCAGGGGCTGGTGGCTTTGTGTACCAAATACTGGTGTGTACGTCACGGTAGCGTTTGTTGGAATCTGTGTACAAAGCACTGGTGTGTACGTTGCTTTGGCGCTCGTTAGATTGCACTCAGTATCTTGAAAAAGGTGGTAAGGCATGTCATTGTCATTTAAGGCACGTCATTGTCATTCAAGGCATTAATTAAGGCATTAAGGCATTAAGGCATTAAGGCATTAAGGCATTAAGGCATTTAAGGCACGTCATTGTCATTGTCATTTAAGGCACGTCATTGTCATAATGCGCCCCGTAGCACCTCCACCGCCCCTCCCCATCCCTTGACACAGCAGGGCTGCCTGGTTAGTCAGTTTAAGGTGCCTTGCAAAGTTTGGGGATAGGGGGTGGGCTGGGCGGGCCTGCGCGCCCTGGTGTGAACTTTGCTGGGAAGACGGCAAACCTAGGGGCTGCGCCCCATGACTGGGGCTTCGCCAAAAAAGGTGTAAAGGCATCTCATTGTCATTTAAGGCACGTCATTGTCATTTAAGGCATTAATTAAGGCATTAAGGCATCAAGGCATTTAAGGCACGTCATTGTCATTTAAGGCACGTCATTGTCATTGTCATTTAAGGCACGTCAATGTCATAATGTGCCTGGTGATCTGACATGGGGTCAGCACCTGAGCAGTGTATGTCCTCAGCAAGGTGCTCAACAAGGTAGAGGTGCACGTGTTGCTGGAGCACCGCTCGCACTGGCTACACCCAAAGTAAGTGTGTATGCACTCAGCAATAGGTAGGGGATGCACTGCTGCTGGAGCACTCCCCTCACTGGTTAAACCCAAAGTAAGCGTGGCAACCAAATGTGAAATGTATCAAACATAACACAATGTGCTGGATATATGCACAGCTCCTGAGCGCTGTCTGTTGGTGTAGCTTACGCTTTGGTGGGGCCCTTCCTTTCCAGAGCTGAAAATGGTGTCCATTCAGCAATGTTATTCTAAATAAAACGTAATTCCACGTAAACAGGGCCAGGGATGCTGACTGGTTCATGCTCCTTTCAATTTTAGGATGCAGTCATTGCAGATGCCTAACTGGCAGCAGAGACTTCTGACGCTTTATAATTCACGTAGGTGATGAATTGTTGTGCACACTTTTCAGGTGCTGTAGAGGTAGTAGCCACCACGGACCTCACCGGCAGTAGAGACTCCTCAATCACTTTCACAGCTGAATCCAGCACGGCGTACGTGGTGGTGCCGCAAACCGGGTGAGAAGTTTAGTGCATAATGGAACGCGATCGTGCCGCACAAAACGCAAGGAATTCACGGAAGAAAAAACAGTGTAATGTTACATCCTTATATCTCTCTTTCTCTCTCTCTCTCTCTCTCTCTCTCTCTCTCTCTCTTTCTCTCTCTCTCTCTCTCCCTCTCTCTCTCTCTCTCTTTCTCTTTCTCTTTCTCTCTCTCCCTAACCTCTATATATTATATATATCCTCTCTCTCTCTCTCACACACACACACACACACACACACACACACACAAACAAACAAACAAACAAACAAACACAGGCGTGCTGGCGAGGACGCTGCCTTTGTGTTGCGCCTCTTCAGCAGCAGCCCCTTAGAAGTGGAGCAGCTGCCCTCTCCCCTGTCGTTAGTGCTAGGAGGGCAGTGGGCGGGCTTGTTAGCAGGGGGGCCTGCCAGTGCATCCACATTTGGTTCAAACCCACAGTACATGATTAGCACGCCTCACAAGTCAGAGGTATGTAATTTGGCTGGGGGAAGTTTCTGTGGCTCAAACCCACAGTACATGATCAGCACGCCACACAAGTCAGAGGTATTTATGTTGGCAGGTGGGAAGTTTTTCTATGGCTCAAGCCCACCATTCCATGATCAGCATGCAGCACAGCTTTTGAGATGTGGCTGGGGGTCCGGTTTTGGTTGTAGTTGGGGAAAGGGAAGGACCACACATACGCATACGGAACGCATCATTAGGATTGAACCTAAGCATAAAGTATGCATCATTAGGACTGAAACTACGCATACGGTACGCATCATTAGGACTGAACCTACGCATAAAATACGTACCTTATTCTTAACAGCTGCTTCAGTTTTGTCACGGAGCTCGTAACTTGTAGCCTGACCACAGACCACCAGTACAAACTGCTTTTTGGCTTAATTGCTCAGGCATGTCAACCCACCCACCCTCCTTTTTTTCTTTGCTTGTGATTACTTCATGCTGATGCTGACCATATCCAGGCTAGAGGAATGGTATAATGGTATGCTGTGCTTTAATCCCAACATACCCCAGATCACGTACTACCCGGTTTCCACTGCTTGTGCGTATCTCCGTGCATAAAACACAAGTGGGTCTGGCCAGAACCGTATACCGTACAGACTTGGGTTCCGTCCGCAGCCCCAAAAAAAATACCAGTTTCACACTCCCGCATCAACCCCGCACCCTGGAAATATTTAATTTACACCAATCCCGCACAGGGATTTTTTGCCTGACAGGCTCCAAAATACGCCAAAAATCCCCGTTTTTCAATCCCGCACCCCCCCAATAAATAGATATTTTTCGTGCGCGCAGTCACCCCGCAGGGCAAAAAACGTTATTTTTGCACGGTGATATAAAGTCTGTACGGTATACACTATACACCCCGTATATGACCGTTCATTTAGTGATCTCCCTGCTGGAAATTCTGTATATACACTGTATATATGGTACAAGCCAACTGTACACACAAGCAATGTGAGCTGCATGCTGACCATTGCCAGGCTCAACGTGATGTACACTGCACTTAAGCCCCAGCACACCCCAGCCCAAATTAGATCACTTAATCCCCAGCACACCCCAGACCAAGTTAGATCACTTAAGCCCCAGCACACCCCAGCCCAAGTTAGATCACTTAAGCCCCAGCACACCCCAGACCAAGTTAGATCACTTAAGCCCCAGCACACCCCAGACCAAGTTAGATCACTTAAGCCCCAGCACACCCCAGACCAAGTTAGATCACTTAAGCCCCAGCACACCCCAGACCAAAGTTTTGATCACTTAAGCCCCGGCACACCCCAGACCGAGTTAGATCACCTTAGCCCCAGCACACCCCAGATCAGGTTGAATCACGTGACAGCTGATTTGTGCTGCTTTCGTGCACTGCACTGCAATGCAGGTAGTGCTGACCGTCTCCAGACTGGACGTGCGGTATGCTGTACTCAAGCCCCTGCATGCCTCAGATCAGGTACAATGTCGCACCACACAGTTTTGCTAACATGCTCAAAAATGCAAAGGATGTGTGGTGTGCGGTATTTGGTGCTCAAGACCCTGCACACCCTAGACGAGGTATGGTATACTGTGCACAATTCACCAACATTGCATCACTGTCAGTTCCAAAACGTGGAGCTGTTTGTTGCAGGATGTGGTGTTGTTTGTTGTGTATTGCAGGTTGTGATGTTGTTTGTTGTTTGTTGCAGGACGCGGTGTTGTCTGTTGTTTGTTGCAGGACGTGGCGTTGTCTGTTGTTTGTTGCAGGATGTGGTGTTGTCTGTTGTTTATTGCAGGACGTGGCGTTGCCTGTTGTTTGATGCAGGTTGTGGCGTTGTTTGTTGTTTGTTGCAGGACGCGGTGTTGTCTGTTGTTTGCTGCAGGACGTGGCGTTGTCTGTTGTTTGATGCAGGATGTGGGTTTGTTTGTTTTTGTTTGTTGCAGGATGTGGTGTTGTTTGTTGTTTGTTGCAGGACGTGGTGTTGTTTGTCGCACCCATTGTTTGTTGCACCGTCATTGGTTGCTCCCAGATTTTGGTCACGCGCTGCAAGCACATGCATGCACTGCCCAATCCGTCTGTTGTGTTGCTTGCGCTTTCTGTGCCCATAATGGATGGACAGCTCAACCAACACGTTAGCAGTTCCGCTGCTACTCTTTACAATCATACTATGTGCACGTGCGATTCTCATGATTCGTAGCAACTTACGCCTCGTGCAATTGAATCAATGACCTCACATACTCGTCACTGCACGCTTCCTTTGCTGCTTTGCGAAGCCGCGTCCTGATGCTGATCAGAGATATCACACACACACACACACACACACACACACACACACACACTCACGCACACACACAAAGGGGGGAGAAGTGCATTAAATTCAACATTTAAACCCACATCGACATACCAACAGCAATATTGTCTCATTATCTGCACTGCATGGGCTAAGTAATTGTATAATAAGAAGCAGAGGGGGGGCAACGGAGCAAATGTCCAAATCTGTGCCCTTTTTGCGCTCGGAAGCCAGCCATCCAGTGCTCCTTTATCCGATTGGTACCATTTTTGCTTCAAATTGAAGCTGGCATTATGAGTTACAAGGGTATTTGCTTGGATTCATGTGGGTCGCTCTGTGTGCAAATTGGCTTGGCTGAAAGCCCACATTGACCACCAAAACCTAAAGAAGGTGGCTTTGCATGGGAAAACGGCATATGTTGGCCTACATCCCCAACTAGCTAGTTGACCGTTTCACTCCATTTCTTCTGCAATGATGTTTGTTTATTATAAGGACTCTATATCACCAACAATTTATGTGATTTGGTAATGTGGGTGGCTTGCTATGGAGATTTTGTGGTGAACAACAGGGTTCACGCCGCAGGCAAACAGACATTTTTGCCTCTACTGGCAACATTCAAGCTCAGGTGCTACTTCTGGGTACTGAGCTTGATTGTTGCCAGCTGGGGCGCCCATACTCAATTCACATTTCAAAAGTACCCCCATTGGGGGCCTCCGTTGACCCCGTCCGGTTCAAAAGTGATTTTATTCATTTTGTAACAAATGAAATAATACAGACACGCCAGTTCGCGCCTCATGTTTGTCTTTTATTGCAAGAAGTCCATGCAGACATGCCGCATTTGGTTTTTATGGGATGTACTCATGCCGATCAGACTTCTGGTTCTGCCTTGTTTTTGCCTTAATGTATTGCCTTATCAGTTTATTAATGCAGTGCGTGGGCATGTACTTATGCCGACCAGACTTTCAATCTTGCCTGGTTTTCTTACACATTGCTTTACCATTTCTATTCATGCAGTGCGTAGGCATGTACTTATGCCAACCAGACTTTCAATCTTGCCTGGTTTTCTTACACATTGCTTTACCATTTTTATTCATGCAGTGCGTGGGCATGTACTTATGCCGACCAGAGGCAGGCGATGAGAGCAATTGTGGTCGCAGGACAGGGCTCTCAAACAAAGAGGAGGTGGGCATGCATCTGCTTATGTGTGTGCATTCCTATTATAGTAGGGTGTTTGTATGTATCACATGTACTTTGGTCAAAGTCGTCCGTTGCATATGACTGTACATTTAAGAAGTGTCCTGCTATAATCTCTGCACACACACACACACACACACACACACACACACACACACACACACATGAACGTACGCACACACGCACACACAACCACATATTCATATAACTGGTTTTCTGGTCAGCCCTGTATGTGTCTGAAGCTGAAAGCTAACAAGCTAGATCTGGATATTAGCATTTAGAAACCTATAATCTCTCATGCCCCTATTGCAGTTGTATGCGGATGCTTTTCAATTTTACTTTGCACAAGCGCAGCCAAAAACAGAGGCTGGGTTTTTCGCCTGTGGACGACGCTGTCGTGACTTTTGCTTGTCTGTACCATTTCCGCGTGCCTGGAACCCTCTCCGCATACCGTTTCTCCTTCATTTTCATACATTGTGTGCATGTGCAGCTAGTTGCAGAGTCCGGGTTCTCCTCCATGGACGATGCTGTTATGACTGTCACCCTAGAGCCAGGGACACCTTACGTGCTGGTGCGTGGTTAAAATCTCAACACTCTTTGTGTCTCCCACACCCTGACACTCCAAATGGATAAAAAGTCTCAACACTTGGTCGCGCTCTATCATGTCGCGCTTGTTGCGCGGGCTTGCTTTTGATCCAGCTGCACGTGCTGATACGTGGCTAAAGATGTCGCACGTGTGTGTAAAAAAGAGGATCGTGTGTTCCTTTGAACCCTAACAAAATACGCTGAACACCTAGCCGTGTCCTTCAGCATCACGCTCTGTGATTATTTGCATTGTCGCCCTATAGACGTCACAGTCTTTATCCTATAGACGTCACAGTCATTACCCTATAGACGTCACAGCCATTACCCTATTGACATTACAGTTATAACCCGATGAACATCACAGTCGTTACCCTATAGACGTCACAGTCGTTACCCTATAGACATTACAATATTACCCGATAAACATCTCAGTCGTTACCCAACACACGTCACAGTCACTATTCTATAGACGTCACAGTCATTACCCTATAGACGTCACAGTCATTATCCTATAAACGTCACAGTCATTATCCTATTGACGTCACAGTCACCACCCTATAGACGTCACAGTCATTATCCTATAAACGTCACAGTCACCACCCTATAGACGTCACAGTCATTACCCTATTGACATAACAGTTATAAGCTGATAAACATCACAGTCGTTACCCTATAGACGTCACAGTCACCACCCTATAAATGTCACAGTCGCCACCCTATTGACATTACAGTTATAAGCAGATAAACATCACAGTCATTACCCTATAGACGTCACAGTTACCTTGGCTGTATTTGCCTGTCCCTTCCTCTCTGCTTCTTTACAGGTACCTGTCCTGGCTCAGCCAGGCTTGGAAGCACCCTTTGAGTTATCCGTGTTGAGTGGGGTGCCAGTGGAGCTGGTCCCTCTGCCAGAGTTGAAAAGCGTGGTGTTACAGGTGTGTGTGTGTGTCTCGCTGTATAGCTGTGTGGCTGTATTGTCTGTGTGTGTGCGTGTGTATGTGTGCTTGTGTGTGTGTGTGTGTGTGTGTGTGTGTTTGTGTGTGTGTGTATGTGTGTGTATGTGAGCGCAAAAACAAGGAAGGTTGTGGAGTCAACCCCAATGTTACTATAAAGGAAGAAAGGGTCTGCTCTGTGGAATTTGCTCTCAAGGTAAGGCTCTGCCTGTAGTAAGGCGGTAGTTTTGACTGACCATGTACCTTACCAACCTGTATACTGCCCACCCACATTCCGAGAACATAAACTATGATCACAATCAGGTATGACCATGATGTTGAACTGAAAATCGTGTGGTCGTGAGGTTGTCTTGCGGCATTTAGGGAAGGTCGGCCACAGTGCTAGGCCCCTGGGCCATTGGTGTGTGGTCGTGGGGGTAACCATGGTGTGTGGCCAACTACTATTTGTGGCCGTGATGTGGTCGTGATGTCACGTTTGTCGTGATGTCATATTGTATTATATCGTGTCGAAGTGGCTATTGTATTGTATCATTTTGTGATGTCTTATGCCACATTGTGGTCGTGATGTCACGTTGTGGTCGTGATGCCACGTTGTGGTCGTGATGTCACGTTGCGGTCGTGATGTCATATTTAATCGTATGGCTATGCTTTCAGAACGAGCAATGTATGCAATGTGCGCGAGTCTGGGTCAATGTATGTTCTGCACGCTGGGGGGGGTGGCACTGTCCCTGAGAGTTTCAGTCAATGTCAGTGAGCATGCACTCTTCTGTGCAGGATGGGGAAACAGGAAACGGAAAAGGGCATGCATGCCCATGCATAGCTATCCCATTATACACAGACACAGTAAGTGAAGGCTTGTGTTAGTGTACTTTGAGATCCAGCTTTGTGCATGGTCTCACTGCCGCAGGGCGCGTGGAAGGGAGGAAGTGGAGGGGGGTGTGACCTGCACGCCACTCTTTTCAAATGAAGAGCTGTTGTTGAGATTATAGTTCGAGTATGTTGCACCAGTCTGGCTATGTGCACTGCTTCACGCTACCGCAGGGCGCGTGGAAGGGAGAGAGTGGAGGGGGCTGTGACCTGCACGCCACTTTTTCCAGACAAAGAGCAAAGAGCTGTTGTTGAGAGTCTAACTGATTAATTTTGCACCAATCTGGCTATGTGCGCTGCTTCATGCTACCACAGGGCGCGTGGAAGGGAGAGAGTGGAGGGGGCTGTGACCTGCATGCCACGTGGCGTAAGAATCCGCGCTACCTGCTGGCTCTAGAACAGCCTTGCAAGATTAGGTGCGGGCGGCTTGAGCTTTCGTTTTCAGGATGTCACGTCATAATTAATGGAGGCCGAATCCACGTTTATGCGAGGCACGCACAAAGTTTCAGCAGGGAAATTTCAAGTGAACCGTCAGATGTGAAGTAATACGTACGCTTTTGTCACAACAAGCAACAACACAGCGCAACGTTTCAAGCATGTGCAGCCATCAAGGTTTGAGCCCATGCACGACAGCCAGGGTACGGGGCAACAGGAGCAATGTAATGCTAGCGTCACCGTGGAAGTGGTGATGCTATTGCATGTGATTGTACAGCAACGACTGGTCTTTGCTGCTGAGCGGCGAAGGCACACATTATCAGCAGAGTTGCCCCCGTGCCTTCTAGGATACTGGCCAGACCACGGACCTTTGGTCTACGCTACACACACACACACGGCTCAAATAATAAATAATGTGAGCCAAGAATAGTAGAAGGTCCGTGGTCACGCTCTGAAAAGTATGATTATTTTAAGAACGGTTTTTCCACATAAGCCTTTTTGCGGCACCTATGGGGCGTGCATACCAATGCCGGTGCAATTGATGAAGTGCAGGCTATTTCAGACGCTTGTGCTTATTCCATTTCTTATTGCAAATACCTAGCTTATAACAAATGGCTTATAACAAACTTGTATGTAGAGTTGAACCAACCATGTATACATGGTTGGCCAGAACCTTGTGTATACGGTGTATGTTCGGTATTTTAGCAGGAAAATCACAAAATACACGGTGTATGTATACGGGTCTGGCCTGCATACATGTACACGAACATCCGGTGTGTGTATGGTGTTTTTAGCAGGAAAAGCACCGTACATACAGCCACATACAGTGCTTACATACGGTTCTGGCCAACCCTAAAGTTGTCTGACCTTAGGTTTGGTCTTCCCACCGTGCTTACCCTTGCACTGCTACCTGCTTACCCTAGCACTTCTACCTGTGCTTACCCTTGCACTGCTACCTGTGCTTACACTTGCTCTGCTACCTGCTTACCCTTGCACTGCTACCTGCTTACCCTAGCACTGCTACCTGTGCTTACCCTTGCACTGCTACCTGTGCTTACACTTGCTCTGCTACCTGCTTACCCTTGCACTGCTACCTGCTTACCCTTGCACTGCTACCTGCTTACCCTTGCACAGCTACCTGCTTACCCTTGCACATTACCTGCTTACCCTTGCACTGCTACCTGTGCTTACCCTTGCACAGCTACCTGCTTACCCTTGCACTGCTACCTGCTGTGATCGCTGCAAGGGCCCCTATCGTGCAGTTGTACTCCCCACCATGTGTAGCCAAACCACCCAACAACTCTTGCCTTCCGACTACATGTGCACCCTCAATACAACTGCACCTCCTGTTTGTGATTAGAAGCACCACACAGGCAGAGCATGCCCCCTATCTTTTGGCGCCACAAGTCTTTTGTAATTCCTGCGTCTCGACTTTAAACGTGCCTCTCCCAAATTGGTCCTTTTTACGCAATTGTGGCTCCCTTGCTTTTTTTTTGCAGAGTAACACTTTCACGCCAGCGTCCTTCTACTGCTTGCTCAGGACCAACAACCGCGTCAAGAGGAACAGGTGTGTAAGCGTGTGTCGCTCCTCATGGCTTTCTCTCTCTCTCTTTCTCTATCTCTCTCTCTCTCTCTCTCTCTCTGTTTTTCTATCTTATCTGTCTCTCTCTCTCTCTCTCTCTCTCTCTCTCTCTCTCTCTCTCTGTGTGTATTACTTCTGTTTCTTTCAACACATACACACACACACACACACACACACACGTCCGCACACCTCACTCTCTCAGGCATTACCTCACTGCCCAGCCAACAGCGCCCTTCTATGAGTGGCAGCTGTGGCGTGGATGACATGCTGGGATTCTACATCCTGCAAGCCAGCGATGCATCTGGGGCGATCCGTGGTGATCTAAGAAAGTAAGAATGGAAACAAAAAGAGACTAGGGCTGGCTGGAACTGTACATATACACCGTATATAACCGTGTTTTTGGTGATTTCCCTACCAAAAAGTACCGTATAGATACCGCATGTATATGGTCCGGGCCAACCCTGAAAAAGAGGTTCCATGCACATGGCATGAGTCAACTTACACATGCCTTGATTGTGTGGCATGGGTCAATTAACACCTGTGTTGATTGTGTGGCATGGGTCAACTTGCACCTGTGTTGATTGTGTGGCATGGGTCAATTTACACCTGTGTTGATTGCGTGGCATGGGTCAATTTACACCTGTGTTGATTGCGTGGCATGGGTCAACTTACACCTGTGTTGATTGTGTGGCATGTGTCAGCTTACACCCATGTTGATTGTGTGGCATGGGTCAATTTACACATGCCTTGACTGTGTGGCCTGGGTCAATTTACACATGCCTTGATTGCGTGGCATGGGTCAATTAACTCATGCCTTGATTGTGTGCCCTGTCATAAGCATGCATTATATGCACTTACATTGGAACCACCAGTGGAGGACACCCAGTAATTGAGACTCTTGATAAACTGACCTGTCCTGTTCACCTTTGCCTGCGCGCCCATGCTCATTCAAAGCTTCTGTGTAGTTGTCAGCCTGATCTTGACTATGTCCACAATGCCTGCTTCAAGCTACGCCTTGCCCAACACATTTCCTCTCCTATATATGCTTGCAGGTCCATAGTCGCAGAGTCCACGTTTATGACATCGCACACAAATAGCACTGAATACAATTTAAAGGTACGTGCGTACTACACACTGGAAAGAGAGAAATAACAAAGCTGTACCAGTAGCAATGGCTGCACCAGATGCCTATTAAACACGCAGTGCCTTTATAGGTGCGTTTTTGATGCCTATTGGTGAGAACAGAACGGTAAAGCTAAAATTCTGGCACATTTGCACCTACCACCCAGTGCTTTGTTCACAGCCTGTGCATTCCTTGCACCTGTTTTCCTGTGCTTTCTTCGCAGTTTGTGCGGTTTCTTTGTTTGTTACCCCCTGTGCACCTTTTATTTTTCTTCACAGCATGCGCACCTTCTTGCACATGCTTTCCTGTGCTTTCTTCACAGCCTGTACATGCACCCTTTTTTTTGTTACAGCCTGTGCACCTTATATTTTTCTTCACAGCATGTGCGCCTTCTTGCACCTGCTATCCTGTGCTTTCTTCACAGCCTGTACGGGCAACTTTTAAACGCTCCTGCGTGCTGCATACCTCACCCATCCTCCTCGTCGTCACACACACACACACACACACACACACATACACACACACACACACCCACACATCAAATACACACTCCAATAGCCCATACAGGCTCCCTCTCAATTGCTACTGATACGCTTTTGATGACAGCTCCTACATCATTTATCCCTAATCAAGATTCTGTACGTCAACAAGTGATGGAGCCAGCTAAGCCCGTCCCTGTTTCTTGAATCCTGTCTGTGTCTTTTTATCTGCAGGTAGATGTCCCCCTTGTGTCATCACCCCTTGCACGTACAGACGGGCATTTTTGATCAATTGTTTTGCCTGCAGGGTGGCACCCCCTACGTCATCATCCCTTGCACCTACAGCCCAGGGAGGCAAGGCCGCTTCACGCTTTCCCTCAGCGCTGTAGAGGACTTTGAATTAGTGCAGCTGGGTGTGTAATGAATTAGGACACATACAGCACAGCCGCCACTGCACGCTTTTACTTGGTGCAGGTGGGGAAGTGAACGTGTGAGGATGTAAAGGGCACCTT
>Ga0307951_1001653_pt1:0-12500 | contig 13728 bp, 13 predicted proteins | sample OrgLakmetagen374_FD_201842 | JGI IMG/M metagenome (GOLD analysis project Ga0307951, IMG submission 201842) | Saline water microbial communities from Organic Lake, Antarctica - #374 | ecosystem: Environmental > Aquatic > Non-marine Saline and Alkaline > Saline | place: Antarctica: Organic... | reverse complement strand
TGTAACCCACATGACACGAGCTTGCCAATTTGGGGGCGTATAAGCCTAAGAGCATATACAAACTTGCCCATGTTGGGCCTCAGTTAGCCCCCTCTGGGATTTATTACCAAGAAAATAAAAGAATTAAAGAAGGAAAAGACAGAGGTGTCAGCAAAGAAGGCCAGTGTGGCAACATAGAAGAGGAGCAAGGGTTTCTGACGGAACTTCATAGCTGGGCCTCAAGGCAAGGAAAAACCAAGCTTAGGTTAAGAGCAAGTTCTCAGGACTGAGGAAATAAAAGAATGGAGAAACCAAAAAGAAACACAGATGAAGAAGCAAGAGTGATAAAGTTGTCTATCACTTTTACTAAAAAACTGGAGCTCGTGTGTTATACACTGAACTCAGCAGTTTGTTGGTATACTGACACTGACTGCTTTCAGCCATCAACTGCTCATTATACACAGACATTGCGTGCACACACACAGGCGTTATCATGACTGTTCTCAGTCATCAACTGCTTATTACACACAGGCACACATGCACACACACGCACACACGCACACACACGCACACACACACAGGCATTATCATCACTGACTGCTTTTAGTTATCAACTGCTTGTTACACACAGACACGCACGCACATATACACACACATGCGCACAGGCGTTATCGTCAAGGTCATCCGCGCCAACAAAAGCAGGGGCGTCCCTTTTTGGTGCAGCATTCCAGGTGGGTATGTGTGTGTTTATTTATGTGTGAGATTGTGTGTGTGAGGCTGTGAGTGGGTGGGTAGGCAGGGATAGAAGTGAGCCGACGTCTTTCATCTCACGCTTTTCCGGCGCATTGAGCATTGTGCATGGGTCTGGCACACATGCCGGCACTTCTAAGGAGTCACAGTGTTTGTGGCGGCAGTTGCCTAGTTAGTTGATTAAATTTAGCGTCAGGTGTTACCTTGTTACTAAGCCACAGTGTTAGTGGCAACAGCAGCAACGGACTTAGCGCATGTAGATTTATTTGTTCTGTATACTCTGCTTTCGATCTCAGTCCTTGCTTCAATGGACACTCCCTGGCTTGAAACCAAAGAGATCTCACACATGTGCTGTGTACATCATCCTTGTATCCTCTAATATCTAAAGCCATAACTTGGCTCTACGTCTGGACACAACACCTGAGCCAAAAAGGCTCGTGCCTTTTGCACTTGCGTCTTCAAGGCACTGTCCCTGTAGCTGTGTCCTCACACACACACACACACACGCACACACACACACGTCTGTATGACTAAAGCCTTATCACACCCCAAACTCTCTGCATTTGAGCTAGCGCCACGCCCAGCCACTAATGCTCATGCGTCGCACCACTCAAACATTGGTCAGATGCAGAGAAGCTTCACGCAGTTGCAACAATACCCGTTCCTAAGTAAATCAAAGGATTGCAGCCGTGCCATCCCTAAATCCACAGACACAGTGCTTACGTGTGCCACACTCACCCTCATTTTTTCAAGTATGTAGCGTGCCACACGCACAAGATCACAAAAACTGTGCTTACGCGTGCCACACTCACCCTCATTTTTTAAAGTATGTAGCTTGCCACACGCACAAGATCACAAAAACTGTGCTTACGCGTGCCACACTCACCCTCATTTTTCCAAGTAAGTAGCGTGCCACACGCACAAGATCACAAAACCTGTGCTTACGCGTGCCACACTCACCCTCATTTTTTTCCAGTATGTAGCGTGCCACGCATAAGACTACAAAAACTGTGCTTAGGCGTGCCACATGCACACATGCACAAGATCACAATCACTGTGTAGCTGGCTGCACCAACCCCACAGGGAGAGTATAAAGCATGCCACATTAAATACCACAAAGAACATGTATGGAATGCCACCCAGAAACGTACGGAGAAGTTGTTAAATGGCTTCCTTTAAAGCCTAGTAGTCTGTGGCCTGGCCAGACCCAGGGTCTCAGGCTCGTGGGATCAAATCCGCCTGGTGGCGTATTTGAGTACTATGCTGTCCAATGGTGATATCCTCGTTGCCTGGAATTCTTGGTGTATGGTGTTTGGTGTGTAATGTTTGGTGTCTGTGTTTGGTGAATGTTTGGCGTTTGATGTTACTGCCACTTGCCTATGTTTTATAATGTTTGTGTTGGCCTTCCCCGCAGGCCGCAGTGTCACAAAGTAGCAAGCGTGTTTCAGGTTCTGCTGCAGCATTCCCTACTATTGGTTTGCCCTCGAGGCCTAGCAACGGTACACCAGCTCCTAGCACAGCAGCAGCAGCAGCAGACCAGCCAGCAGCAGCAGCAGCAGCAGCAGCAGCAGCCACTGCTAAGACGTCAGCAGCAGCAGCAGCAGCAGCAGCAAGAGCACGGCCAGCAGCAACAGAGGGAAATGCCCTAGCAGCAGCAGGGCAGCCGCCGCCCGCACCACTGTCCCTGTCAGCAGCACCACCACAAACAGCACCCCAAGTACCACCACAGGCAGCAGCACCAAATACAACAGCAGCTACAGCAGCAGCCAATTCGCAGTTCATTTCAGCACCACCTCCGCAGCAACCTTCACCTCCACCAAACTCAGCTGCCCCAACTCAGCAAACAGCGCAAGCCGCTGCGGCAGCGTACACAGCAGCAGCAGCAAAAGCAGCAGCACTTGCAGCAACACAAGCATCTACACCTGCCCAAGCACAACCCTCGACAACACACGCAGCAGCCCCTGCTGAGAAGTTGCCGCTCTCGCAATTGGTGCATGCTCCTTGGTTTGGGTGTGTGCATTTGCAGATGACAAACTCCCAAGTGCTGTCCCTTTTCAGGTGGGTCCTGTTAAATAAGAAATAAGCTAAGAGCTCAGGAATAGGGCTGGCCAGAACCAAACATAAATATGTATGTACGATGTATACTTCCACACCCACACCCGCACCCTCACCTACACCCACACCCACACCCGCACCCTCACCCACACCCACACCCACACCCACGTCCATGTCCACACCCACACCCGCAACCACATCCAGCCTCCTCCAGGCATGTGTATAGGTATACGGTTATTTTAGCAAGGAGGTCACCATACATATGGACACACACACACACATATATATATATATATATATATATACGGTTATGGCCAACCTTACTCCGGAAGAATTGGAGGGAGAGCGATAAGCGCGTGACATTTGGGCTTGCAAATGAGCTACTAATTGTATTGGGTTATTTCGTTCGACATGTTCGCACGCTTGCAACTCAACAGGTGTGAAAAACAAGGGTGCACGCGTCACGCTGAAATAGTGTGCACAATTTGTATCATTTGGGCCTTACATGGCCGTACCAGCGGCAGTTGTTCACCATGCACGTGCTCAAACACACACACACACACACACACACACATACACACACACGCACACACAACACACACACACACAAACAAACACACGTACACACACATGTATACACGCATGTGCGCACACACACAAACACTAGCCCTTTTCTATTAATGCCTAAAGCAGCATCGAAATAGGGTTTGATCAGGACGCAATTAAAAGTCCTCTACCTTTTCTTCTATCCTAGAAACAGTGTCGAGTATAATGGCCAGCCCCTGATCACATCTTATGCGCCTTTGCTTGCCAATGTGCCCTTCATACCTGCATTCGTTTGCAGATGCTCGTCTGCAGACGCTCCACACGCAATAAAGCACTCTAGAATCTGCTCCAGTGCAGGCAGCAAGCAAGGGCTCCAGCCGCAATTTTTTCCCCCTCTGCAATAACGTGTTTTACCCATCAGTGTACACCACTGTCCTACTGTGCCCTCAAACTGCAGGCAGCAAGCAAGCTTCCAGCTGCCTGCCCATTACTTTGGAGACCCATGCCGTGACCTTGAGCCTGAGGCCCTCATGCTGCTCAATTTGGACACCCAGGTTGGTCTTATGCATGTTGGTGCCACTCTGATGAGTAGTCACTTTGTATCGTAGCCTAGTTACACAGTGAAATGACGAGTGCCAGTAGCACACTCTGATGAGCAGTCACTTTGTATCGTAGCCTTGTTACACAGTGAAATGACGAGTGCCAGCAGCAGCTGCTGCTGTAGAACCTGTGCCTTTCGAGCCTGAGGACCTCGTATGTTGCTCGATTTGGATATACCAGCTTGGTGTTAGATAGAGGTGGAAGGTTATGCACACACACACACGCACGTGTATGTGTATCCGTGTGGGGGGGTGCATGCGTGTATGTATGTATGTATGTATGTGCACACGAGTGTACGTGTGTGCATGCTGTGTGTGCACGCATGTGTGTGTAAGTGTGTGTGTGTGCATACGATCGTGTGTTTGTGTATATGAGATTTGTGCTCTAAAGTGTAAGCATGCACATGAAAGCCTGACATGATCTTACGCGCACCATTTGATGTGATGGACCATTTGATGCAACACACAGTGCTAGGAGGGCGTATGAAAGACGCTTCATTTTTTGGCAGAGCAGATGGTGGTGTGCAAACCAAAAACCCTTTGTCATTGATTGCAGTGCTTGGAGGGCCTACGGAGACTGTGCGGTTGAAACAGGCAGAGCATATGATCTACCAAATTTCACGTTATCATACGCACACCATGCAGTGCTTGGAGGGCCTGAGGGAGACGGTTGAAATACAGGCAGATGGTGATTTATAAATTTGAACCTCACGTGATGATTGTCGCACACCATGCAGTGCTTGGAGGGCCTATGGGAGGCGGTGCAGTTGAAACAGGCAGAGCAGATGGTGGTGTGTAAGCAGCTGGGCACCTGTACGTCCCTACCCCTGTCCCTGGTCACAAGCATCCTAGAGGCCTCAGGTGCGTGTGTTGGTAGTACTCATGCTGCTCACACTAGTTCTGAGTAGTTTTTGTAGCCTGACGTTCGACTCCTTCACATTTTGGTGGTCACAGTTGGTAGCCTTGTCCTTCGCATTTGGTGGCCTTGTCCATTGCAATTGGTGGCCTTGTCCATTGCAATTGGTGGCCTTGTCCATTGCAATTGGTGGCCTTGTCCATCGCAATTGGTGGCCTTGTCCATCGCAATTGGTAGTCTCAATAGTCGCAATTGGTGGCCTTGTCCATTGCAATTGGTGGCCTCAATGGTCGCAATTGGTGGCCTTGTCCATTGCATTGGGCGGCCTTGTCCCCCTTTGGCCATTCTACAGTCATCCACTCATGATTGGGTCAAGACATATCACATGCTGTGTTTCCTCCTTAGGGTTAGGGGTTTGGGGTTAGGGCTAGGGTTAGGGTTTGACCCCTTTCTCCGCACACCACCCAAAGTTCCCCACCCAGGTTTACACGCCACCCACACATTCTAGGTGTTTCAGCTTAAAACATGCCTGAGCGAAGCGGCCTGTGCACATTCAGCGGCCTGTGATTCTTGCTCACAACCTCTACAGATGCATGTTGCTCTTGCATACAGAGTGTAAGGGTTTACAAATAAAGCCATAAGTAAAAATGTGCGACTGATAGGCTGCGTGTGTAGAACGTAAAAATTGTGAGAAATGTTGTTGTAGCACCAGACTTGTAGCACCTACAAAAAACTCTTGGAAAGGGGAAAAAGGCACTGAATAAAGCCAGTAACAACGATTGAACGTCTGCCAGGACCAACCGAAGGCATTAAATTAAAGAGTTGAAATCATCATCTTTGTGTTTGCTTGCAGACACACACATACCCACACACACACATACACACATGCACACATAAAACACACGCACACGCAAACGTACAGGTGTGTCCCTGATTCAAGGTGGCAGCGGTCCAGGCAACGTCCTTCTGCCCCCCAAGGCGAAGGTTTCAGGCCTGATGCAGGCCCACATGATAATCCAGCAGATGCTGATGCCTCAGGTAGGGGTCATCTTATTACTTATATAAAAGATGAGCACAGGCAAATGATCAGAAATGTTTCAGGCCTGACGCAGGCCCACATGTTAATCCAGCAGGTGCCTCAGGTAAGGTCCGTTTGTTTACTTGAAAAAAGGATGAGCACAGGCGAATGATCAGAAATGTTCCAGGCCTGATGCAGGCACACATGTTAATCCAGCAGATGCTGATGCCTCAAGTAGGGGACTTCTTTTTTACTTGAATAAAGGATGAGCACAGGAGAACGTAAGTGTTACAGGCCTGATGTAAGCTCACTTGCTGGTGCAGCAGATGCTGATGCCCTGAGTGGGGACCGCTGTACTCGAGAGAGATTTAGAGTTTAGGGCACGGAAAAAAAAGAGCATAAGCTCTGCACAAGTGTCTGGGCTAATGCAGACAGATGGTCCTTGTAGTGAATTGTACCAATGGTAATGGTATTGTCCATTTGTTCACGTATGCATGTATGCTATACACACCAAAACATATTGTATACGTACGCGCAACGCACGTGTATATGTGCGCACAAATACAACTGCACGCACGCTTGCACGCATGCAGACACACATACACACAACACCGACATATAAAAGCAAACACACACACAGACGCACTTACACATAGCCACATAGCAATTTACATGTATACACACATTCATACAACGCAGTTTCAGATGCCGATGCCAGTGCCTTGCTTCGAGCCGCCACCACAGAAAGCTTCCACAACCGTACAGCCAACCCCAACTCAGAGCGTTTCTGCTGCTACAGCATCACTCCAACCACAAAGCGTGGCTGCACAGCCATTTCAAGCACAAAGCGCTACTGCGCGGTCTTTCCAACCGCAGAGTGTCGTGGCGCCGCCTTTCCAACCTCAGAGTGCCTCTGCCCTTGCTGCTGCACCCCCTCCTTCCCTAGTAGCACTGCATGCCTCTAGCCAGAGGGCCTCCTTTGCACCTCCGCCCCAACCACTACAAGCTAGCAGCAGCCGAATCCAACAGCCGCAGCAGCAGCAGCAGCAGCAGCAGCAAACGCAGTACGCCCCTCCTCAGCACGGCCTAAGCTCCCAGCATCTCAATGTCCACAAGACCCCCACGCCCTCCTTCCAAGCTGCACCAGCTACACCCCCTGCTCCAAGCCAAGCTGCACAGGCACCGGGCTGTGGCGGGGGTAGTGCACTGTGTGCAGAGGAGCCACAAGTGCGATGGTGGCAACGCAAGGAGGAGCTGCAGAGCAAAACCAGCGATCTGGAGGTCCCACCGTGGGCTCGGCGGGCAAACCCTGCACTGGGCAAGGGAACACATGTCGGTGTAGGCGCAGGAAGTGGGAGGGGAGTAGACACAGAAGGAAGCACAAATGGACCGGCAGCAGAAGCAGCAGCAGCAGCAGCAGCAGCAGCAGCAGTAGTAGCAGCAGCAGCGCCAGGTATGAGAACAGCAACATCGGCGACACCACCACCACCTCCTGCTGCGGCTGCCGCACCAGCTTCAGCAGCACCTCCTTCTCTGTCTGACGCTGCCTCGCAGGCACTAGCGCTGCCAAAATCAAAATCTGTAGCAGCTGCAGCAGTCGTAGCAGCTCCGCCCCCAACAGCAGCAGCAGCAACACCACCACCACCCACCACAGCAATTTTAAATCCACCCCCCTCCCAGGCTTCTTCTCGGCTGTTCTGCCCCTTGTGTAGGACCAGAAAGGCCTCCTACTTCTCCAAGGCCTGCCGCCACATGGGGCCTTGCAGTTCGTGCTTACCAGACCAGCAGGCGCACGCGTACACACAGTGTGCTGTGTGTGCTGCGGCCATTGTAACACTTACTCGTGTGTTTCAGTAGATAGCGATAGCCACGAGTAGCTGCTAGATATGTGTGGCCTTTTTTTCTGTGTATTTTAATGGCCACGTATTTGGTTACACCAGGGATGGAGGCTCTCCTCAGCACCACAGAATGTATATAAGGGATAAATAGCCAGTACGTGGGATCCCTAACCCATCAGAAGTAGAGGTCAACTTGTTTTCATCTGGCATATGTGTGTCTGCGTCTGTGTTTGTGGCTTAGGTACAATAAAAATGGCTGCTATTTCTATCCCCGTGGTGCTTTCTTCCAGCACGGCTCATAATATCATTTTCTATCATAAAGCCTTGTTTGAACAGATAAATGTTTTAGGTAGCTGCCAATAATATCTTGCCTCTTGCCGTAGTCAGAAAGCTCTCCTTGTTCTGTGTGACTTTCTTTTCTCAATAGCTATTTTTGTATTTTATTTGTAACCAAACAACCCTAGACTTACATCAGACAATGCAGAGACACAGATTTTTGGGTCATATTACTGTGGACAGGAAAGTCATCTGGTGCAGGTGACGTGGAGCCATAGTCTATTTACTGTTTGCCAAGCAAGTGATTGAGAAGGAAAGGAAAAGGTATGTCGGTAGAGTTACTAGCAAGCTGGAGCAGGGGACTGCCAGCAACCCTCCAGATCCCCACTAGTTTTTTTTTTCCCTTTAGTGGGGGAGACTCACGGCACTTCGGGCCAATGTTTCTCCTTTTCCTTAATTTATGCAGGGAATGTATTGCTGCCAGCGTAGTTTTCTGTTCTTTTGAAGTTCTGTGCACAAAGCATCCATACATACCCGGAACTAAAGTAGCCCTCTTCCTTAATTTATGCGGGGAGTGGTAAAACTTAAACCCATTGGCTGTAATCACTGTAATTTGCAAAGTATGTTACATATTGAGGTGGTCGAGAGGCTTCATCATCTTGCGTCATCCAAATTTGTTGCTTAGGTGTAGCTAAATGGGTTTGCTTAATAGTAATTAACGTCTTTTTCATCAGTGAAACAGCAAATACGTCAGTGTGCGTACAATTCAAGCGCCGATAATATATAAATACACATAGTAATGGCACCAAGCAAGGTTCAGCAAAAGATAGGGTTCGGTAGTGGTCAAGGAAATGAATCAGAAGAGGAGAGGCTCTTCTGGAGAAACATGAGTATGGTACAAACTGAACGAGCAACACCAAAGCAGCGCTGCTTACTCGCCGGAGATTTCATCACCCTCCTCTAAATATATAGCTTGAGCAATCTCCATGTACTTTCCTCCCATCAGTAAGAGTATCTGCACACAGGGAAATAAAATGTTGTGTATAGGGACATTAGCTATAGGATCAAAATTGCAAGAGTTTGATACAAAGCTGCATGGGTTCTTTATTTAATTTCCTGCACTAGGTTGCTAAGCAACAAGAAGGGTTGCTAAGCAATAAAGCAAAACAATGTATGGACACACACAGCCGCTTGAGCAAAATGTGAAACGTCTCATCACGGTCGAAGTGTGCTGGCAAGCAATCAGCTAATGGGTAGTAGCATGTGCACCAAGCTTCATGCATCTGTGAGTGTGCGCGTGCATGTATGTTACTCACCTCTCTCCACAATGGAGTGGGAAGCTGGAGACACTGCTTCAAGACGAGTGAGCGAGAGCATGCTGCTGTGTGCCTGTGATGCGCACAAGAAAAGGGGGGGGTAGGGAGATCAGGGGGTTCAGCAGTTGTGTGAGTAAGTACAGTGTCGAAAGTACAAGTGGGACAGAATGAGTGCAAATGCAAGGAGACAAGTGACCTTTCAAAATAAGGGAGTTTAGACAGCATCATCTACGCGCAAGAAGCACCTTTCAAACGCTTCAAGATCCCTATCTCACTCATTGCCGAAAACAAGGTATTGAGTTGGTTGTTTACTATGCGAGGGAGGGGGGCAGTGGCAAGTTTGCATGCAGACGCTTGGTCGGTGTAAATTGCAGAGATGCAGGATACACACAGGTATTGATGACCACATTCAGACATGGTAAGCTGCAGAAAAGCAGGGCACACAAGGGTTTTGATGACCACATTTAGACATGGAAATGAGGGCGAAATGATCACCCTAGGAGAAACTGAGTACACTTCAGCACACATACCAGCAGCCAGCAGTGATCTCTCGTTCCAACGCCCCCCCTTCCCATATAATGGCCCTGCACAGAGGCAAGCAAGGCAAGCAAGAGAGGAAATTATTACATTGCCACAGGGCTAGAAGCGCATTGATGATTATGCACAACATGTGCAACTAGTCCTGTCATTTCTTACGCGGGGCGACTTATCGAGATCTGAGCACATGCTCTGGTAGCTTATAAAGTCAGCATCAGTGTGGAGCTAGACTGGGTCCAATTTAATGAGTTAATGTGTAATTAGTTAACCCTCCAATGCAGAAATGGACATGTTTGTACTTTTGCTCCGATAAATCCCTCTGCCAATTTACATGGGTTTAAACAAAACCAGCTAAGGTTGGCCAGAACCGTTTATATAATATATATACATTGCATATATATGTCATTTATTGCAGCAATTTCATCATATATACAATCATAAACGGCGTATACGTACGATTTTGGCCAACCTTAATCAAATGATAAACATGACAGCAATGAGTGGCAGGTGCGCGCTCCTCGCTGTCACGTTATTATGATTTATGTGGAACGCATGTAAAACGATGCATGGGTATAACACAAAAGGCCGCAGAGACACGAGGGCTAATCCTACAAAGCGGAGCAGGAAGGGAAAGGGAGTGTCGCTGTTTGATGATACGAGTCATCAATACACGTTATAACTTTGGTTTAGGACCTTGCAACTTCACACGTATACCAGGTTCCTGAGTGGCTCCTTTCCCTTCGTTACTGTGGAAAGTGGCTTTCACCGCCTGCGCAGTTATTCTTCTTTACCGTTTGTCTTACACTGTGATATGACAGGAACCACATAAAAATGACGGGAATCACGTGATATGACAAGAAATGCAGCGAGCTTCTTACCCTGAGAAAAACCTAAAGCTACTGGGAGGAAGCTTCTTGGAAGATGCCTCGGCTACAGCCGCCGTGACGCCTCCCATGTGCACCCCATCAATGACCTGAGAACAAATTGTTTTATTGTAGACAATTGTGATTGGACATGGGCGTGATTTGAAATGACAGTGACCAGCAAAAATGTGTTGAAACCTTTCTGCTGGAGTAGATAAACGCACGCTGTCAATGACGTGGAAATGGTTGGTTGATTTGCTGGAGATCATAAGAGGGCAATTACTTATATAACGACTACCAGTACTGAATACGCACTGTTTTAGTATAATAGCTCACCTTTATGCTTCCTGGAAGATTGTGAGGGTGCATCATCTGTACAAAACAATGGAAGGAATATATGGTGAGGATTGACCCATAGCTGTGTGTATGTGTGCGTATGTGTGTGTTTGTGTGTGTGTGTGTGTGTGACAACACATTTCTACAACTGCACCCCCTCACATACACCACAAACCCACAAAAACATATACAGGCAAGGCACAGAGGCCAGGCAATAAACCCCCACAATTGCACACACCCTTACACAAACATAAATCCACAATGAATACACAGGCGAGATGCAGCGGGTCAGGCGCTGCACACAACCATAAACCCTCATGAAAGCATTGTTGAGCAGTGGAACCTTCACAGCAAGAAACACAACCACAAACCCACACGGGAGTATTGTTGAGGAGTGGAACCTACACAGCAGACACAACCACAAACCCACATGGAAGCATTGTTGAGCAGTGGAACCTTCACAGCAAGAAACACAACCGCAAACCCACATGGGAGTATTGTTGAGGAGTGGACCGTTCACAGCAGACACAACCACAAACCCTCATGAAAGCATTGTTGAGCAGTGGAACCTACACAGCAGAAACAACCACAAACCCACATGGAAGTATTGTTGAGCAGTGAACCCTCCACAGTAGACACGGGATTCAGCAAACGTCTCCTGCATACTGCCTGGGGCATTCTGCAGATCCAATAACAGGCACGCAGACACACAGTCTTCAAGTGGCGAGTCCATCAGTGGTACGTTGTGTAAGGTGCAATCGGAAACCACCACAATACAGGAGAATGCCATCAAGGTAAGAACACACTATTTACAGGCACCAACTTGTTATCAGCAACAGCTGGGTGTTGCATTATCCGCAAACGCTACTATGCAAATGTAACGTTCTCAATTGATTGGTGCTTTGGTCAGGGGAGGCAATAACCAAATTACATTATTGCTTTTCAGGGGGTTGAATATCAGATTGCCTTAAAAACAGCTGCTTACATACATGAGCAAGCACGGTGCGCTTATGCTACTGCCTCTTAAAACAGCTGCTTGCGTGCGTACATGAGCACACGCACAGCATGCTTGCACTATGCTGCCTCCTAAACAGCTGCTTGCGTTCACGAGCACACACACACACATACATAATTACACACAAACAATGTGCGCTAAAGCTGCCTCTTAAAACACAGCTGCTTGCGTACGTGAGCGTGCAAAGTGTACACTCACCACGATTGGGAAGCGCACGCCTCCTCTCCCTTTGCCTAAAAGCTGCCCAGTCGGTCTGCATATGGTTTGATTGGGAAAGGGCACACCATTTGTTTACGAAGGAAAAGGCTTGACTGTGAAAGAAATCAAGCAAATTTTCACAGAGGGGGTCAACTGAGCCTGAAAAAGGGGTGTTCTTAAAATGTGAATTGAGTATGGTCTCCACGGCTGGCAGTCTTCAAGCTCAGTACCTAGTGATAGCCCTTGCTCCGAGCTGCTGCGTACACCTGAGCCTGAAAACTGCCAGCCGTGGAGACCATGCCTAATTGCCCGTGGCGT
>Ga0307951_1001651_pt1 | contig 13735 bp, 10 predicted proteins | sample OrgLakmetagen374_FD_201842 | JGI IMG/M metagenome (GOLD analysis project Ga0307951, IMG submission 201842) | Saline water microbial communities from Organic Lake, Antarctica - #374 | ecosystem: Environmental > Aquatic > Non-marine Saline and Alkaline > Saline | place: Antarctica: Organic Lake... | reverse complement strand
CTCATAAAAAGTGCCCTCTAATATTTCTTTTCCGAATGAGCTAACCTCAATGGTATTAGGACTTTCAAAGCTTTTTTGGAATATATAATGATTAGATTTAATAGATTTATTATTTATAATTACTTTACTAAAAATTTTACCTGGATTAGGTTTATTAATTTCTTTAAGTATGAAATATAAAAAGGTAGGTACAGAGCTCGAAATATCTATTTCTCCAAACTTCTGACCCTTATAGGTCATAAATTTTCTAAGAGGCTTGCTTAGTCTCGTTACTACTGTATGTATACGACCATCCGTTTTATCATTGTAAGCAAGATTATACTCTTCATTTAATATAGCTGTAATTTGTATAGCATTAAGACGCTGCTTTTTCAAAGCTTCGTTAGGGTCATTATAACACGATTTATACAATTTATTATTCTCTTTCATAGCTCCTTTAAAATCTATTTTTAATTCCCCAGAACTGAAGTATTTAGCTAGAAATTCATATCTTTTTTTAAATTTGTTATTGTAAGTAACCATTTTACCTTTGCTTATTTTACGTTTATGTTTTATTATATTTTTATCCTTAATTTCATAAATTTTTACTTTACTATTAAAATATTTTGCCGTCAGCTTGTAGGAATAGCATCTTCCAGTTGTAAAATCTTTACGCAACAATACTTTATCCATTTTTTTAAAATTACTACACAAATACCGTAAATGATTTCTATAACTATAAGGCTGCTTTTTCATGATTTCTGCACACATGGATATCCATTCATTTTTTTCTTCACTGTCTAATCTATAAGTACTTCGGGTAATTATTTGACTTACAATCCAATAGAAGTAATCGGTGTTGTAAATGAAGTTCGGTTTAGAATTTTTAATCATTTTTTCTATGGAAAGGTTTTCTGGGATAAGGCAGTAATATTTATTCATATAACATGTTTTAAATGTTATATGTTTTGAAATGGGTTTTGTTTATTTTTTTGTGGAGTAACTTTATTTAAAATAATTTTAGAAAAGAAAGTTTTAGGAAAAAGGACACGTTCACGGAACGTTGACCGTTCGACATCTTCTAGAAAGTCATCTAGTAAGGTTATCTAGAGCAGATATAGATTTTATCCTCGTATTCTTTTAGTAAGAATAAAAGATATTCATATTTTAGTACAATAATTAAACTCATCTTAATAAGTAGCTTTCAAAGTATTTCGTTGTAAGAGTAATTTTAAAGTTAAATATCCAGTTTATGATGTCCACAGATGCAAATCAGAATCCTGAACAAATAGCTCGTGACAAAATTGATAAAATGCTTCAAGAAGCTGGATGGAATGTCCAGTCAAAAAACAAAGTAGACTTAAATGCGACAAGAGGTGTGGCAGTACGTGAATACCAAACTGACGTTGGACCTGCCGATTATGTGCTGTTTGTAAACCGAAAACCAGTCGGGATAATAGAAGCGAAACGTGAGGACGAAGGACACCGACTTACGGTTGTCGAAGAACAATCTTCAAACTACGCAAACGCAAAACTAAAATACTTAAATAACGACCCTTTGCCTTTCGTTTATGAAAGCACTGGAACTATAACCCGTTTTACAGATTACAGAGACCCAAAACCTAGGGGAAGACATGTGTTTTGGTTTCATAAACCTGAAACGATAGCAGAATGGCTAAAAAAAGGAAAAAGCTTAAGAGAGCGTTTATTATTAACACCCCATTTAAATGAAACAGGATTAAGACCCGCTCAAATTGTTGCTCTTAATAATTTGGAACATTCTTTCAAAAAGAACAGACCCAAAGCTCTAATCCAAATGGCTACAGGTGCTGGTAAAACTTTTACTGCTGCCACTTTTGTTTATCGCTTATTAAAACATGCTGATGCAAAGCGAGTCTTATTTTTGGTAGACACAAAAAATTTAGGTGAACAGGCAGAACAGGAATTTATGACTTTTCAACCTAACGATGATAATAGAAAATTTACTGAATTATACAACGTACAACGATTAACTTCCAATTACATAGCTTCTGATAGTCAGGTCAGCATTTCTACCATACAACGCCTATATTCTATCTTAAAAGGAGAAGAACTAGATGAAAGTGCAGAATTAGATAATCCTAATGAGAGTAGTTGGCTAAAAAATAAAATGTCTCAAAAGAAAGCCATTCTGGTAGAATATACGCCAAGAGTCCCAATTGAACAATTTGACTTTATTGTGATAGATGAAGCTCACCGTTCAATTTACAACTTATGGAAACAAGTCCTTGATTATTTTGATGCATTCCTTATTGGATTAACAGCTACTCCTGACAAAAGAACCTTTGGCTTTTTTAATGAAAACGTAGTTAGTCAATACACTTATGAAGAATCTGTGACAGATGGCGTGAATGTGCCTTATGATGTGTATAATATCGAAACCGATATTTCGCAAAATGGTGCAATGATAGAATCTGGTTGGTTTGTAGATAGGCGAGATAAACTAACACGTAAAAAACGTTGGCAACAAGAATATGAAGATACCGATTACAAACGCAACGATTTGGATAAAAAAGTTGTCAATCCTAGTCAAATTAGGAACATTATCCGAGAATACAAAAGAGCTTTAAAAACAACTATTTTCCCAAAAAGAATTGACGAAAATGGAGAATACGAGGTGCCAAAAACATTAGTGTTTGCAAAAACAGATAGTCACGCAGACGATATTATTAAAATAATTCGAGAAGAATTTGACGAAGGCAACGACTTTTGTAAAAAAGTGACTTACAAAGTAAAACAAGATAAAAAAGATAAAAATGGCAATGTAATTGAAAAAGGAGAAGACCCAAAATCTATATTAAACCGTTTTAGAAATTCTTATTATCCTCGTATTGCAGTTACCGTAGATATGATTGCAACTGGAACAGATGTAAAACCTTTGGAAGTTTTGTTGTTTATGCGAGATGTAAGAAGCGTCAACTATTTTGAGCAAATGAAAGGTCGTGGTACACGAACAATTAATAAAGACACCTTACAATTAGTATCTAAAACTGCCAAAAGCAAAACACATTTTGTTATTGTAGATGCTGTTGGTGCTACCAAATCTAAAAAGACAGATAGCAGACCTTTAGAGCGTAAACCTTCTGTGGCAATGAAAGATTTATTGGGTGCTGTAACAATGGGCGTTGCAGACGAAGATTTATTTTTATCATTAGCAAACCGTTTAATTCGTTTAGAAAAACAAATTACAGAAAAGGAAAAAGACAAATTGCTAGAATTTTCCGGAAGTAAAAACTTAAAACAAATTACCAAAGAATTAATTACAGCATACGACCAAGACGAAATTGAAAGCAAAGCACAACTAGAGTTTGACAAGATTCCTAAACAAGACCAGACACCTGCTTTATTAGATGATGCCAAAAAAAATGCTCAAGAACAATTAATTTTAGAAGCTAGTAAAACATTTAATGGAGAATTAAACATTTATTTAGATAATGCACGTAAACAACACGAACAAATTATAGATAGCCATAATATAGACACTGTTACCAAAAGCGAATGGGACACCACTTCTGTAGATACCGCAACTGAAATTATAAAAGATTTTACGGAATATTTAGAAAAAAACAAAGACGAAATTAAAGCGTTGAGTATTTTTTACAACCAACCCTACAACAGAAGGAACATCACGTTTACAATGATTAAAGGGGTGATGGAAAAACTAAAATTAGAAAAACCATTATTAGCACCTGATTATGTTTGGGATGCTTATGCAACTTTGGAAGAAGTAAAAAGTAAACAACCAAAAGACGAGTTAACCGCTTTGGTATCTTTAATTAGAAAGGCTTGTGGAGTAGACAGCGAGTTAAAAGCTTATGATAGCACTATTGAAGCTAACTTTAATAAATGGATTTTTAAACAACATACAGGACAACACAATCGATTTACGCAAGAACAATTAGATTGGTTACGCTTAATAAAAGAACACGTAGTAAGTAGTTATCATATAGAAATAGACGATTTAGATTACACACCTTTTGATGCCAAAGGCGGAAAAGGAAAAATGCACCAATTATTTGGAACTGAAATGGGAACTGTGATTGATGAACTAAATGAGGCATTAGTAGCATAAGCAACATTATAAGCAGATAACAATTTGTTACTTTTACGCATTATTCAATAATTAGAAAATGTTTTACAGACGAAAAATTATATTATCCTTACTTGAATCGTTTAATGGAGAACTTGAAAAATTTCAGCTTCAAAAATTATTGATGCTTTTGGGGTTACAACAAGAAAAACCTAGTTACTACTTTGTTCCTTATAAATATGGCTGCTTTTCTTTTCAGGCTAATGCAGATTTATCTACTATGCGTAAATATGAATGGGTATCTGAAGGTGATAAATCATGGAAAAGAACTACGACACAATCCTACATTAACGAATTAAAACAAAATGACAAGTTAGCTTTGATTGAGCTAAAAAAACATTTTACTAATAAATCATCTGACTATTTAATAAAGCATACATACCGAAACTACCCTTATTACGCTATTAATAGTAAAATTGCTCACCAAGTATTAAATAGTGATGAATTAAATAAAATTAAGAAGCAAATTCCAGAATCTTCTAAAAATGCCCTTTTCACCATTGGTTACGAAGGAATTAGTATTGAGCAATACATCAATAGATTGATAAAAGCAGATGTAAAAGTTTTGTGTGATGTAAGAAAGAATTCATTTAGCATGAAATATGGCTTCAATAAGTCTCAATTGAAAATGGCTTGTGAAGGTGTAGGTATTCAATTTCTGCATATTCCTGAAGTGGGTATCGTTTCTGATAAAAGAAAAGAATTAAATACTCAAAAGGATTACGATGTTTTATTTGAAGAATACAAAAAGACTATTATCCCAAAAACATTGAGTCAACAAAAACAAATCCATGACTTAATTGAGAAACACCAACGTGTTGCCATTACTTGTTTTGAAAAGGACATCTGCCAATGTCATCGTAAACATTTAGCAGAAGCCATTTGTGAATTGCCGGAATTCAATTATGAACTAATCCATCTGTAAAAATGCCACGAAAAAATGTTTTGCTTACTGTAACTACATATCCACTTCCATCAAGAAGTTACGATGAATTGGTATGTACAGCGGGCATTTTAGAAAACGGTGAATGGATAAGAATCTACCCCATGCCTTTAAGTTTATTGAAAGGTTTAAAAAAAGAAGGTAAGGTTAAACAAACCAAATACACGTGGATAGAATTAGACTTAAAACAGCGTAAAGATGATTTTAGACCAGAAAGTTATTCGCCAAAAGATTATGAGTTTAATGATTTGGTTATTGGTGATACCATAGATACTAAGTGTAACTGGCTAGTAAGAAAACAATATTGCCTCAATAAAGTATACACTAATATGAATACGCTTATTGATGAAAGTAAAGCCCCTCAAAATAAATCATTAGCTACTTTTAAACCTACCAAAGTTCATAGATTACTAATTGAAAAAGACGAATCTGAGTGGAAGCCCGTTTGGAAGGCATTGCAAAGTCAGATGAATTTGTTCGAGGATAAAAACGAAAAACCAGAACAAGCCTTTCCAAAAGTACCGTATAAGTTCAAATACGAATTTGAAGATGAGACAGGTAAAAAACGAAAGTTAATGATAGAAGATTGGGAAATAGGGCAGTTGTACTGGAATTGCTTAAGAAAATCGAATAATGATGAAGAACTTGCTTTAGAAAAGGTACGCAAGCAGTACGAAACCAACTTTATCAATAATAAAGATATTCATCTCTTTTTAGGCACAACAAAAGAATGGCACACACGTAGGTCTAAAAACCCTTTCGTAATTATTGGTGTGTTTTATCCTAAAATAGAAATACAATCGAAATTGTTTTAGTTAAACCATATTATGAATGAAGATTGGGTTGAATGTACATTGGGTGAAGTGTTTGACACGGTAACTGGAAATACGCCATCAAAAAAAGAAATTGATAATTATGGCTCTGAGGTGCCATTTGTAAAACCACCTCAAATTAATAATGGTTTTCTTCAACCTTCTACTGAATTTTTAAGTAAGAAAGGTAAAATAAAAGCACGTGTTTTACCAATTAATTCAGTTTTAGTTACATGTATCGGTAATCTGGGAAGAATTGGAATAAATAAAACAGAAGTCGCTTTTAATCAGCAAATAAATGCAATAAAACCATTATCTGGAATTGAATCTAAATATACTTTTTATCAAGCTCAATCTATCAATTTCAGGAATCAATTAGAAAAATTAAGTACTTCAACAACTGTTGCTCTAGTGAACAAAACAAGTTTTAATTCTGTAAAGGTCAAGATTGCACCTTTAGTCGAACAAAAAACTATTGTCAAAAAAATAGAAGAACTCTTTAGCAGTTTAGATAGTGGTATTGCCGACTTGCAAAAAGCACAAGACCAATTGGTCATTCATAGACAAGCGGTTTTAAAAAAGGCTTTTGAGGGAGTGAAAAACTTTGAAGCATTTAGAGATTGTGGTGATTGGAAAGGTGGAGGAACACCAAGTAGGCAAGTAAAAGAATATTGGGAAAATGGTAATATTCCCTGGGTTAGCTCTCGTGATGTAAAAACAAAAGAAATTCACGATACTGAGAGGCACATAACCGAACTGGCTATTCCAAATTCAAGTACAAAATGGATTGAAAAAGATTCTCTTCTATTTGTAATGCGAAGTGGTATTTTGCGAAGAATATTTCCTATTGCTATTGCTAAAACAAAGCTTTGCGTAAATCAAGATATACAAACGGTATCGCTAAATGAAAACTGGAATACAGAATATGTCTATTGGTTTTTAGCAGGAAACGAATCAGATATTAGACATTCTTGCTCAAAAGACGGAACAACTGTTGAAAGTATAGATTCAAATTCCCTAAAAGCATATTTAGTTCCAGTTTGTAGTCTAGAAGAACAACACCAAATCGTCCGACAAATAGAAAGTCGTTTATCGGTTTGCGATAAAGTAGAAGAAAGCATTAAAGAAAGTTTACAAAAAGCTCAAGCACTTCGCCGAAGTATTCTTAAGAAAGCATTTGAAGGGAAATTATTAAGTAGAGGCGACATTGCGAAATGCAAAGCAGATAAAGAATATGAGCCTGCTAGTGTTTTATTAGAGAAAATAAGAGCAGAAAAAAAATAGCAACTATTCTGAATTTCCGAACAGTTGCTATTTTTAATTGAGTTATAAAGAATTCCTTGACAATTGAAAGTAAAAAATAACTTTTAAGTATTTCTCAATAGTTCACTAAATAGCGTTGTTGAATTTATTGCATAACTAAAAAGCACAAAATAGCAACTGTTACATATTGTGCCACAGTTCAAATGTGGTAGTTCGGTATCCCCGGACAACCACTTAAAAAAATAAAATTAGATAAAAAGTGGTACGTTCATATTTTAAGCTAACCATTCAAAATAAGAAATGAAAGAGCAAAACCAAATAGAGATTTATCAAGCCAAAGACGGTACTACTCAAATTGATGTTCATTTTGAGCAAGAAACGGTTTGGTTAAACCGTAATCAACTTGCTTCTCTTTTCGATAGAGATATTAAAACCATTGGAAAACACATAAACAATGTTTTTAAAGAAGGGGAATTGAATAAAGAAGTGGTTGTCGCAAAATTTGCGACAACCAGTCAACACGGTGCTATAAAAGGAAAAACACAAACAAAACAGGCGGAACATTATAATCTGGATGTAATAATATCTGTAGGTTATAGAGTAAAATCAAAACAAGGAACACAGTTTAGAATATGGGCAAATACTGTTCTAAAGGATTATTTAGTAAAAGGATATACAATTAACGAGGAACGCTTAGCACAAAAAGAACAAGAAGTACAAATACTAAAAGATGGCATCACCATTTTATCTCGAACCGTCGGGAGAGCTCTTGGAGAAAAGGCAGCAGATAATGAGTGGCTTGCTGTTTTCGGCAAAGGTTTAAGTTTATTAGATGATTACGACCACGAACTATTAGATGCTAAAGGTGTAACTAAAAGAGAAGCAGATTACCCGAGTTTAGAGGACTATCAAAAACTTATCAACATAATGCTAGCGAAATTCGATAGTGATGTATTTGGCAAAGAAAAAGATAAAAGCTTTCAAAGTTCTGTAGCTCAAATTGCAAAAGGATTTGAAGAAGATGATTTTTACCAAACATTGGAAGAAAAAGCTGCAATGCTTTTATATTTAATAGTAAAAAACCATTCGTTTGTGGATGGTAACAAACGAATAGCAGCAGCTTGCTTTCTTAAATTTTTACAGCAAAACAAAATGCTTTTTAACCGTCAACAAGAACCCATAATTAGTAACGACACACTAGCTAGTTTAACCCTTTTTATTGCTTCTAGCAAGCCTGAAGAGATGGAAACTGTAAAACGATTAGTGATTAGCGTATTAAATAGAAATAAATAAAATGACAGACTCAACTATAATATCAAAAATTTGGAACCTTGCTAGTGTACTTCGTGACGATGGTGTAGGTTACGGAGATTATTTAGAACAGATTACCTATTTGCTATTCTTAAAAATGGCAGATGAATTGAATAAGCCTCCTTACAACAAAGGCTTAGCCTTTCCTAAACTAAAGGATTTAGAAGGCAATGAAATTCCAGATAGCGACGTTTGCAATTGGGAAACTCTGTCCAGCAAACGTGGGGCAGAATTGGAATCTTTTTATGTTCAATTACTAAGGACACTTTCGAGTGAAAAAGGAACACTTGGCCAAATCTTCACTAAAAGTCAAAATAAAATACAAGACCCTGCCAAACTTCTAAAAGTAATAAACCTGATAGATAAAGAAGACTGGTCGATGATGGGAGCAGACATTAAGGGAAAAATTTATGAAGGACTTTTAGAGAAAAATGCAGAAGACACTAAAAGTGGAGCAGGTCAATACTTTACGCCTAGAGCATTGATAAGAACAATTGTAGCATGTGTTCAGCCAAAACCTTTAAAAACCATTTCTGACCCTGCATGTGGCACAGGTGGGTTCTTTTTAGCGGCCTATGATTGGATAATAGACAATCACGAATTAGACCGTGAAGAAAAGAAGTTCATCAAAAATAAAACCTTCTACGGCAATGAAATAGTTGCTAACACCCGTAGAATGTGTTTAATGAATATGTATCTCCACAATATTGGAGAAATTGATGGGGAGTCATTTATCAGTCCAAACGATGCTTTGGTCTCAGATGATGGAACCCGATATGATTACGTACTAGCCAATCCACCTTTTGGAAAGAAAAGCACCATGACATCTACTAATGAGCAGGGGGATGTTGAAAAAGAAGACTTGAGTTATAATCGTCAAGATTTTTGGGAAACTACGTCTAACAAGCAATTGAACTTTTTACAACACATAAAAACGCAATTAAAAATAAATGGTGAAGCCGCAGTCGTACTTCCAGATAATGTTTTGTTTGAAGGTGGAGCTGGTGAAGAAGTGAGAAAGCAATTATTAAAAACAACTAATTTACATACTATACTAAGGCTTCCAACTGGTATATTTTATGCACAAGGTGTAAAAGCCAATGTATTGTTTTTTACTAATAAACCTGCAAGTAAAGACCCTTGGACGAAAGAAATTTGGTTTTACGATTACAGAACAAACGTACATCATACACCAAAGAAAAATCCAATGCGTGAAGAACACTTAAAGGAGTTTGTGAAACTTTATAATGGAAATAATATAGATAGAAGAAAAGAAGCATTAAACCCTACAAAAGGCTCAGGACAGGCTTTGAGTGAAGAAGGAAGATGGAAGAAATATACTTATGATGAAGTAATTGCCAGAGATAAAACGAATCTAGATATTTTCTGGTTAAAAGATAAAAGCCTAACAGATTTAGAAAACCTACCAGACCCAGACATTTTAGCTAACGAGATTATGGAAAACTTAGAATCTGGACTAAACAGTTTTAGGAGTATTGTCGAAGCGATAAATAAAGATAATGAATGAGGTAATTTTGGGTGAAAAATAATTTAATATTCAGAAAAAAATAAAGCCTAAAGTTTACACATTAGGCTTTAAAATTGATAATCAACTCAGTAATTTAATTACTTAGATGTTTTTATATTATCTCTATAAATCTTTAATTCAGATGGCAATAAGTTTTTGTATCCTCTCTTTTTAATTTTTTCATTTACAAAATCAATATTGGTTTTTTCTTCCAGTATATCATCCAAAGAATCAATTCGCATTTTATCAAAAAATTGGGGTTTAATATTTTCAATTACATCCCAAAAAAAGCTTTCGGAATAACTCCCTCTTAAAATTTCGCTAGTTACATCCCTTACACTAAATGACTTAGATTTTAGAATTCCTGAATAGTACATATTATAATAACTCAATTCTTCATTACCCGTATAAACGAGTATTTGTAAACTACTTCCACTTATCTCCATAAAGAAAAAATTCATAAAATCAACCTGTGCACTTTCCGATAAAAAGTAGGTCAGCTCTTCTGGGTTACTTAATCTTTGTCTGGATTTTAAATCAACTCTAATCTCGTAAAAATTTTTAATCATTTTTTTCATATTATTAATATTTATATTGTTAGACATTTATAGTGTTGATATTCAGAAAGTTTAAAATTTTATTGATTTTTTTAAATTAGAACAAATTAATTTATGTGAAGTGTCGAAGTCAAGGTGTACATAGAAATATGAATCACCTTGATAAAAATTACTTAGAAATAGTATTTTCGGATTGAATTAAACTCCAATGTAGGAGCTTAGCGATTAAGTTAAAGTTATGTATGTTTTAATAATTTCGATAACTTTTTAATTTTTGTCAAAATGGAGATTGGCCAACACACTATATATTCATATAATTAGATTAGTAGGGTTGAGCCTTAATATTAAGATTTGAGATATAGATTAATTAGCTTAGACATTTAAACTTTATTAAGGTTTTCATTTTATCCTTAATCTTAGAAAGTAAAAATTAAATTAATAAGGGATAAAAGAAAACTACATAAGTCTATCGTTGTGGTACATTAAAAAAAATTTATGGGAAGAAAATCTTACGAATTATTAGAAAGCCTTTTAAATGATGCAGAAGGACTAAGTTATAAAGATGGAAAACTCGACAAAACGAGAAAAAGGGCTGAAATGATTGTTTGTAAAGTTTTTGGCCCAAAAAGTGAATACAAGGAAAAATTAACCAAAATCAGGTACTGGCCATCAGTTATGTTTAGCGGAATGGACAGAAGAATTTACAATACCTCGTTTGAGAATGGAAAAGACCAGTTGAAAAACTTAATTAACGTAATGTTGGAAGACGTTAGTCTTTCAATAGATATGAGCGATGAAAGCCCAAATACCATAAAACAAATTAAAAAACTATCACCCAATATATTTCTTGGCCATGGACATAACGAAGAAATGAAACAATCTTCGGCTAGGTTTATAGAAAAAATAGGACTTAAGCCAATAATACTTCACGAACAACCAAATCGAGGTAGAACTATAATTGAAAAATTTATAGACTATTCGGATGTGAATTTTGCAGTTATTCTTCTATCAGGAGATGATGTAGCATTTACAAAATCGGACAACGTTAAAAATGCAAAATTAAGAGCAAGACAAAATGTGATTTTGGAATTGGGGTTTTTCTTAGGAAAGATTGGACGAGAAAGTGTAGTTGTTCTTCACGAACAAGTTGACAATTTTGAAATTTCTTCTTATTACCAAGGTGTTTTATACGAGCCTTACGACAAGAATGGAAACTGGAAACTTTCATTAGCAAAAGAACTTAAAGTTAGTGGTTATGAAATTGATGGAAATAAATTACTCGAATAAAAACGCACCATAATAACGTGTATAAAACATAGCTATGATGGGTTTTATCAAATGTTTTTGTGTATTTGCGAAGACCGCCAAATCTTTTGATTTGGCTTTTAGAGAAATAAGATAAAACAAAATGCAAAAGCTTTGGCTACGGCTTAAACGGAAAGGCAATCGCTTATCAACCGCCCCACTTGCCATAGCCGTGACGTTGTATGCAATGAAAACAAACATTGTGCAAACATCAAAAATTGGAATTAATAAATGACTGAATTTTATAAACTACTCTCGAATAGAGAAATTTCCATATTAATTTGGTCTGTTCTGATTTTCACACTTTTGATTGTTAGTTCAAAAGGAAGTTTCGAAAAACTTTTGGGAGTAATAAAGGCATTGTTTTCAAAAAAATTTATTCCATTCTACGCTACATTCCTAATTTATTTTTTCATAATTATATATTTATTCAATAAGTTCTCGATTTGGGAATTTTCGCTATCTAAAGATTTTGTTTATTGGTTTTTAACGACTGGAATTGTACTATTTTTCAATGCCAACAATTTGACAACTTATAAAGACTTTATCAAAGTTATCTTGACCGCAACTTCATTAACTATTATTCTTGAATTTATTGTTGGATTTTACAATTTCTCAATTGTATGGGAACTAATATTAATTCCAATTGTAACTTTCATTTCTCTTTTGTCATTGTTTGCCGAAATGAAAAAAGATGACCCGAACACAAAAATTGTTGCGAATTTTTTAAAAAGCCTACTTGCAATTATTGGATTTGGGATTTTAATTTATGGTATTTATGAATTGATAACCAATTACGCTGATTTCTTTACTTTAAGTAATCTGAAGTCTTTTCTACTTCCGCCAATTTTTACAATAATTTTTCTACCTCTGATTTACTTTATAGTTCTCTATATAAAATACGAAAGAGTATTTAGGAATTTGAGGCGTTATAAATTCCTTACCGCAGACAGAAAAAAGAAAATTATAATTTCAATTTTAAAGAATGCCAATATCAATTTCAATCATATTGAGAATGCTAATAAAATAATTATCTTTAGAAAAAGAGAATTACAAAACGAAACTGACATTAAATCATACTTGCGGAAGAACGTTAAACTCAATTAAAGTGCATAAATCACTGCATACGACAACGTTTGTATGCAATGACCATAAAACATTTAACTATTTATGAACATTAAGGAAATAGAATTAACAAACATAAAAGGAATACAAAACAAATTGTTCTCTTTAAATCTAATTCCTAACAAACCGAACATTTTTGTTGCACCTAATGGTTTTGGGAAAAGCTCAATAGGTATCGGATTCAATTCTCTGAAACCAAAGAAAATTGCACCCATTATAATTCCCGGGAGGTTCAGATCAGTCCTTCCTCACTTATGAGACCTATGCGGTTTGCACCTCGTATCTCGTGGGTACTATGACCTCAGCTGACTTCTCTATTGTACCAACTCGTAGTTATAGAGAAGTCCCCGGGTAATTGCATCTTCTTTCACTCGATTCCTGCCAGATATACTGTAATGGTATTCACTTTAAAGTGTTTTAGACTTAACAATGATGTGCTTATACATTCAACCTCACAGCCTCTTATCTGTTTCCTGTTAGTCAGTACCAAGGTTTGTAGCAGTATTTACTCACTAGCCAATCGTAAATAACCTTCAGTTCTATCCTCACGAATAGCAACCTTGCAGCTTACTAATGGTTTAAGGCATTACCACCTCACATAAGGGACTTGCACTCTCTATATTAATACCATACTTTCGATATGGTAAAGATGCCCATGCTGGGCACACAAATCGTGTATAATTAATTGCGTGGTTCTCGCCTACGTGGAAAATCCTAGGGATTGTCCACTGGTTTGGTTCATTTTTACTAATTTAGTTTCTTAACACGCAACGAAATCATAAG
>Ga0307951_1001649_pt1:0-12500 | contig 13737 bp, 17 predicted proteins | sample OrgLakmetagen374_FD_201842 | JGI IMG/M metagenome (GOLD analysis project Ga0307951, IMG submission 201842) | Saline water microbial communities from Organic Lake, Antarctica - #374 | ecosystem: Environmental > Aquatic > Non-marine Saline and Alkaline > Saline | place: Antarctica: Organic... | reverse complement strand
ACGTGCAGTACGCATGCAAGAGCACTTCAAGTCGTAAGAGGAGTGAAATGCTGAGTTCAGTGTGTAACACAAACTCTATTTCTTGCAGCACGCAAGTAGAAAGGTAGTGGGGATAGATGCGCAATTCCCTTTTTTCCTGCCATTTTTTATATAGCGACACAAATATCACACAAGCGTACAGTTGGCCACGACAATGTGTGTCAGGAAAACAACATCTACACACTTTTTTGCAGAAATAGCATACGCAGAAGGTACGCAAAGCATACTCAGAAATTTAGCAGGGAGACAGAGGGAGACCTCCAAAACACGACACCTTTGCATGAACAGTGAATACAAGTGCTTCCGGCCAGCTCTACACACACGTTTGCGTAGGAAAGCAGCAGCTGCACCCTCACCTTGAGTTTGGGCAGCAGCGCACGCATGAAGGTAGCGGGGGCAGGTGCGGGCAGCTCAGCTGCTGCTAGAGATTGCAGGGCCAACAGGAGGGCTGGTGGGGTGAAAGTGGCCATGCGTCGCGTGGCGGATTTGAACCAGGCCTCTAAAAACAGGGGATCTGGGACATGCCTTAATCTGCACAGGAATGAATGTTGCTAAGACTTTGTTGCTGTGTGTGAAAGGTAGTGAGTGTCGATGTAGCCCTCACACATACATGGAGCGTTCTCATTTTATGGCTGTTGGCAGTTGCAGAGAAACACAATGTTGTGACACAGTCAGCAAAGATAAGGTTTTGTGTCGCGAACGACCGTTGCAATTGAGCATATTTGCAAGGGCAACCCAGTGTGTGATGGGTGAATTTGTGCGTTTGGATATTGTAAAAACAAGCTGGATGGCATATTTGCAGGTGAGGTGAGTTTGTACTGTGACGTGCGTACATGTGCTTTCATGTAAACATGCATGCATATGTGTTGTGTTTTGGTGTACTGGTTGCCTCACTTCACCTGTGCGTGACAGAGACTGGGTGGCAAGCTCTCGTGATGTGTATGCGTGACTGTGTATATATGGTCATGTGTGGTTTTGTGTGTAGCATGCGTGATGTGTACAGATAGATCCGCTGCCTCACCTAATGCAAGCCCAGATGAGGGTGGCAAGTTCTCGTGATGTGTACAGATCGATCCGCTGCCTCACTTCACTGCAGAACGCGAGCATCCAGTTGAAAGAGGGCTGCACCTGCCCTCCGCAGTAGGCAAGGTATAAGTGAGATGGTAAGAGGCGTGTGTGCGTGAGTTTGTGTGTGTGTGTGCGCGTGTGTGTGTGTGTGTGCTTGTGTGCGTGTGTGTGTGTGTGTGTGTGTGTGTGTGTGTGTGTGTGTGTGTGTGTGTGTGTGTGTGTGTGTGTGTGTGTGTGTGTGTGTGTGCTTGTGAAGAAGAAGAATTTTTTGACGATTAACGTAATTGCATGAAACAATCCGCCAAGGTGGATTGCAAATTGTAAGCATTCTATCTTCTTCACATTTTTCAAACGAACTGCTCTTCAAACGTGCCATGCTGCACCACCCCTCATCCTATTCCTGTACACAATGATTACCAAAGCAACAAAGCCCCACCCAACTGTTGCCCAAGATTACATCCAGGCGCGCTTGCACCACCACCATCGTCACTATATCACAACAAAAGTGTGTTCATGTGCATATGCACCACTGTTGTCACTCATTTTGCAACAAAAGAGTGTGTTCACATGCAATTACAATACTGCACAATAATGGTCACTCATAAAATAACAAGAGAGAGAGTGTGTATGTGTGTGCGTGTGTGTGTGTGTGCACATTTATTAATGATCGTATGCCTCCAAGTCACTATAATGAAAATTTCAAAGCGCTGCAATTCATGTTGCTCACCTGAAACTGCACAAGCGCCCAAACAAACTTGACAAAGGACGGGGGATTGGCGCCTGGCAAGGCTGCTGCATCCCTGCAGTGTGTGTGTATGTGTGTGTGTGTTTGTGTGTGTGTGTGTGTGTGTGTGTGTGTGTGTGTGTGAGATAGTATGTGAGTGTGTGGGTATGTAAGTGTGTGTGTGCTTCTGCTGCTGCTTCTGCTGCTGCTGCTGCTGCAAGACCAACAATCATTCACCAAAATTGCGGAGTCCGAGCAATGATTATAACAATACAAGTAAATATTGTCACAACACACGCTGGACCCCACGATATGTGGCATCGGAATGCGCAATCCAGGACGGCGCCATTGTGCAGAACAGAGACAGGAGATGTCAAGCAGTTCCTCAGTCACGAATGCGTGCCTTACAAGTCACAAATGCGCGCCTAAAACGAAACAAGGGCATGCCTTATAATGTCACAAATGCGTGCCCATAAAAGAAACAAGGACATGCCTTATAATGTCACAAATGCGTGCCCTAAAAGAAACAAGGGCATGCCTTATAATGTCACAAATCACAAATGCGTGCCTCAAAAAGTCACAAGTGCGTGCCCTAAAAAGTCACAAATGCGAGCCTTAAGAAGTATGTGCAATGTGAAATAGCAGCACTGAATTGCTACAGCTTGTGGAATGCCACGCACGCTTGCACAGATGGTTTTACCTGAATCATTGTTGCGCCGAGCCAAGCCATGCATTGCTTAGGCACAGCAGGCAGCACAACGCCACATGAACAGCAAAACGCCATGCGCGCTCACGTATGCATACCTGAACCGTCTTTGCGCCGAGTCAAGCCATGCATCACTGGGCGCGTGTCCCAATTTGGCGAGGCCAAAAGCCGTGCTGGCTAGTTCTTGGGCCCCAAAGCTACGCATCCTGTATGTACATGTGTGGTTTGGTTGTGTGTGTGTGTGTGTGTGTGTGTGTGTGTGGTGTGTGGTGTGTGCATGCAAGTGTGTGTGTGCGTTTATATGTGAACGTATACAGTTTTCCATCATCGTAAGCGCATGAAGCGAAATCCTCGAGTTGCACATCTTGTGTGTATGGTCAGCGTGATGTGCGTGCATTGGCAGTACGGTTGTTTCATTGGTGGGTGGGGTGTTCTATCGAAATGTGAGTGGAGTGGGATGTTTCATAGCAGTGTGGATCTCCATTGGAGCAAACTTGGGTGGTGGTAGCGTATTGGTGTACCTGGAACCTCATGACTCACAGTGAATAAGGCCAGAGAAAACTTGCTTTGCAAAGGGCCAGGGTATTATACGTCCTACGTAGCATATTTGCAAGGAGTGTTTCCAGGCAACCTGTGCCTGAAACTTGTCGAGTCCCCAAATCTTTCGTCTTACATCACATCTCTTTTGCAGCACTCTTGAGCAAACCCAGCTCGGCCGATCTAAAGCCAGAGGTCCAATTTTGCAGCTTTGGCTCACACCATACCCACTCACCCGACATCACCCACACATAGACAGACTCCCACACACAGACAGACACCTGAAAACCCCCAAGCACAACACACAAAGACACAAATCCCTCCCCCCCCCCCTGACACACAGAGAGAAACAGACTGACCCATGCATACCACATCCACAATCCCTTTGAAATGACCACCAACCTGGCATAGCTCTCCAGGCACACTCTGTCCAGGCACGGCCGTGGAGGTGCGTGGCCCCACCCTCCGAGAGCAGCCACCAGTCCCGCCAACGCGTCTGCCTGGAAGTAGCTGAGCTTGTTAAAGGAGAATGCCACCACCATGTCGGCCACCTCCTGCATGTGTGTGTGTGTGTGCGTGCGTACGTGTGTGTGTTTGATTGTGTGTGTGTGTGCGTGCGTGCGTGCGTACGTGTATGTGTGTGTTTGATTGTGTGTGTTTGATTGTGTGTGTGTGTGCGCATGAGCATGTGTGTGCGCGCATTTATGCGCTGAAACATGTGTTAATGCCTCCAAGTAAGAAGGTCCGTGCGTCATGTATAGCAAGCGAGTGCCACCGAAAAAAGACTGCGCCAACTTTGATGAGCAAGAATGCAAGTGAAAATCGATAAATCCGTGAACAGATGGCAATTCACTTGGGCGCATCACCAATGTCCAAAGGGTATGATGATAGCGCGCGATGGACTTGACCATAGAGCAGTGTGCATGTTGTATGCGTGTGTGGCACAGGTCCATTTGTGGTCCCTGGACTCGGCCTTCAAAGTTTGTCCAGGGCAAGCTAGAATATTACGTCACGTGAGGACCTCCTACCTAACGTAATTGCCAAAGACCTGCCGAAACCATTCCTATCTGGAAGCTGTCTGGCATCGCACTGCACACACCAAACCTCTGTATCAGCCTGACATAATTCAGCTGACTGCAACCTAAATCGGCCTAAGAACGGCCATTATATCATGGACACTCATCACTTGACACGAAACCTTCCTACCTCCTTTACCCATACCTACACTTCTCCCCTCCCCCAACACACACACACACACACACCTACCTCATTGTAAAGCCCTAATCGGTACATGCTGTACGCCGCGCGTGCCAGCATGAGAGGCTCAGCCTCGTCTGCTCTGAACTGCAGCAAGCGCACACACTTTGGGCCGCACTGGGCCAAGGCACCCACCTGTGTGTGAATATAATTCACGTGCGAACATACAGGTGGGTGCAAGGGTCTGGCAGGGTCCCAGCCACAAACGATAGGATGAGTATCTTTGCATTAATAACTTATAATTACAACCAAGCAGCTATACACTCATATACTCATGGAGAATGGCATTGAGCAGGGGGCAGTCAGCACAGTCATGAGCACACACCTGCGTCTCTTTATTAACCACACACCTGCGCCTCGTCCAGCCCACCATCCGTGGCAAAGCCCGCGAGCCTGGACAGCACCGAAGACACATGCTGAGCTGGCATGGAAGGCCCGTGCTCTGACACCAGGGAAGCTAGCTGAAGAGGTCCCTTAGCATTGTTGACCTCAATCAAAAGACGAGGGATGAACTCGGGTGCAAAGGAGGGCACCTTTGCGTGCTTGCAAATGTGTGCTGTGAATGTGTGTGTTGCACAGCACGCATGCGCGCTAGCGTTTGCGGATGTACGCGTGTGTTCGTGCATTCGTTTGCGTGCTTGCCAAGGGCTTACCTTAAATGGCCTCGGGATGTCCTGATTGATGGGCCTGCGCCGCTGCTTAGCTGGCAACTTCTCGCGCCGCTTCACCAACGGGACATGGCGTGAGGCGGAAGGCGCACATACTAAAGTACGCCCAACCCTTAGTGGAACTGCAGGGTGTACACCTCCTAAAGGAAACTTGCTACGGAGGTGAGCTGGTGGTCCCTTCCATGACAGATACAAGGGCATGCCTGAATCTAAATTGCATCTGCTACGTAATCAGCGGTCCGTGGTAAATTACATAATCTAGAAATTCGAATAAGTATTTAATTTTGCAAACTACCTACCTACGATTGTTTTAAACATTCGTTTTGTTGTTTACCCATTCGTCATCTCCGGGAGACATGAACATAAATAATACAGAAATTATTCATTTGTACGTATTTAACATGGGTTCGACTCGGGATATGAACGGTCCCATCGAAAAAATGACGAATGAACATATCATTAATTAAGACACCAACTGGCTTCCAAATGCTTCCCCGGGTGTAATCAGTGCACCTCCGTCTCCTGCACTTCTTGCAGCAGGTCCTGACGGCTGCACAGTAGCTGCCACTGTTGCCTCTGCCTCTCTCAAGGCTTCGAGCGTCTGGGTTGCCAGGCTCTGCATGCTGGGGGAGCGTATCCGGCCCACCTCCCGCAAAATGTCATTCCTGCAGTCAATTTGAGGTACACCAAAATGATCAATGCTCATTTCCCATTCAAGCATGCTTATTGCTTTTTTTGCAGGCGAGGAAAAGGGCACCTTGCCTTGGTTGCGATGACGGAATTCAAGCTTGCAGCTCGTTAATTCACAGGAAAGAAGGTCATAGCACTCTCAAACCCTTCATAGCATTTCGCTCACCCCTTCTGTGATTTTGTTCCCTAAACACTCGCAAACATCCACCAGCATAAGCATGCTCCTGGGTAAACAAGATAAACAACACTAGATGATGCATGCATGCACGCACACATACCTCAGCATCAGCCGTTTGTCTAGCCCCATCACGGTGGGCTCCCAGCCTCGCCCAGCAGCAGCAGCAGCACCGTGTGTGGCAGGGCTCCACCGCACAGGGCCCAGCATTTCGTTCAGCACCTCTTTCAAACGTGCCTGCAGGCGCAACAGTGGCAACAAGTACAGTGGTATCTGGGGCCTCGTTCCATGAGGTGCAAAGATGGTGTGTGGCATACAATCTGGCGTTTTAGGTGCTTCATGTCTTAGGAGGGGTACTAATATGTGTGGTCAAGGTGGGGTGCAGTGTGTAGGGTTGGCCAAAACCGTCAATTCACCGTATTTGACCGTAAATTTGGTGATTCCCCTGCCGAATATACCATATATGCATTGTATATATATATATAATTGGTTCTGACCAACCCTAGCAATGTGGTGTTGCGGCAAAAAGCGACGTGGTAGTGCAGCGGACGTGCAAAGTTGGCCAGGACCATTAAAGCGTGGTGACCTAGTCAGTAGGGATTACTCGAATATTCGTCATTTATGATTATAACTACAGGAATGGCCAACCCCAGTAAATGTGGCAAGTTACAAGGGAGTCAGCATCAGCTCCTCATTGTTAGTAATGTGGGGAATGGTATTTTCTTTCCCTCGTATGCTTTTTCCCAGCAGCAACACTGCACAAGTTGACACATGCTGAGAGGGCTGCTCATGCATAACACAAAGTTAACAACCCTCTGCTCAACACTGCACCCATTGAGAGGGCTGCTCACGCATTACGCAAAGCTTACAACTCCCTGCTCAACACCGCATATATTAAGGGGGCTTCTTCCGCACAACGCTTATAACTTTGCTTTACCGTCTCTAACAGCACGTTTTGCGCAACACAAAGCTTATAACTTTGCTTTACCGTCTCTAACAGCACGGTCTCAGACAGAAGAGATGCGCAAACGTACGGCAATAGGCCGGAAACCTTAAAATTCCCGAACACAATTCTTGACCTCTCACATCGAAGAAAGGAACAAGTGAGCAGGGAAAGTCACCCCTTGTTGCCACGCAAAGTACAAACAATTACATCATGCACAGAAGTCCCGTACACAGTTCTGACCCTCTCATATGATTATCTGGACAAAGGACTGAACGAGCAGGAATGAACGTCGCTTGTTGCCGCGCAGCTTACGAACATAGCAGCACCTTACGAACGTGCAAGAACCTTTGCGTTCCTTTGCGCGCCCATTCTGCATTAACGACAGCTCAGCGCAGAGGCGCAAAGGTCGCACGCCCCACAATCTCATGTAAACACCCTCTCCCTCCCCCTCTCTCAACACACATCAAGGTACACACACAAATACAAATACACACACAAACACACACACCTCATCCTCATCTGTGGCCAGCTGTCGCACGTACGTGACCAGCCACCGCCGCCACTCCTGGGGCGACTGCAGTGCAAGTGCAGAGGCCACATTGCACTCCAAGTGCGCGCGCGCTGCACGCCGCTGAACCACGGCAGGCTGGTTGGCAGCAGCAATCACGTCTGCCGGTCTGCGAGTGCTTGCCACTTCAGCTTGTACACGTCCAAGAGAACCTGCAGTGTGTGTGTGTGTGTGTGCATGCACGTATATGTGTATGCTGGAGTGTGTGTGTGTGTGTGCCTGTCTGTCTGTGTGTGCATGTGCATGTATTTGCGTGCTAATTCACGTGTTTGTTTGTTTGTGTGTGTCTGGTTGTGCATGTGCATGTATTTGTGTGCTTATTTGTGTGCATGTGTGTGTATGTGTGTGTGTGTGAGTGTGTGCACGTGTGTGAAGGCACTTGGTGTATGTTTGTATTAGGCGCGGGTTGGATACAACAGCAGAGTGGAAGCAAAAGTTTCTGACCTACTTTTAATTATGATGAGGAGAAGAGGTGATAGTATACAGGCCACATTCACGTAAAACTACTTAAACAGTCATTCATTGGCCAGCTAGCCCAACCACATTGAGGAAAAAAAGAAGGCAGCCATAAAGAGGACATAAGTACAGAGTTGGCCAAAACTATACATATATATGTGGGTTTGCCTGTGTGTATGTGTGTGTGTGTGTGCGTGTGGATTTGCGTGTGTGTGTTTACGTGTACGTGTACATGGTGTACACATGGTTTAATTAGCACAGGGAAATTGTCATACACTTTGTCATTTACAGTGTAATGGGTCTGGCCACCCAACTTGTACAAGCATCTTGAGCCCAACCCTGCATGCACACACATCTTCCTTGCTTTAAAAGGCTGGAAGTGGGAAGCACGCGTCAGCCCAATTGTTGAGTTCTTGCATTTGCTGAATGGGAAAAAAGAGCCAGGAAGGACACACACGTCCTTGACATACGCACCTCAATGCTTGGCAGGGACGAGTGGGAGTGCAAAGCAGGAAAGGTGTCATCTGCTGGGTACTGAACGTCATGCAATGGGGGAACATGAGAGGCAGCCGGGGACAAGGCAGGGGACGAGGCAGCCAGCGTCGCGCAATGGGGGATCAGAAGGTCACACAAACGCACCTTGATTGCTTGACAGAGACGAGTGGAAGTGCGAGGCAGGGAAGGCGTCATCAGCCACACGCATCCAGCTACACCAGCCCTTATGGTAGGTGTAGGCGTGGTGGTTGTGCATAATGAGCAAGGGCATGCCGGTGTGCGTGAGCCTCGCACTCAGCACTGCACGTGGGTGAGTGAGAAAAAAGACATTCACGTCAGTGACCATGGAAGTGACTTGCAGCAGAATAACCCATAACCAACTCTCATGCATCCAGTTTCAGGCCAAGCTTGCAACCCTCCTGATCCTCATTGACAGTTTTCTTAAGATATAATTTTACGGTACCCGGTACCAAAGTGGCTCTTATTCCTAAACTTGTGTGCAAAGTTGTTTTTCCTCTACCTGCATACTTTTTTCTTTTACTGTTCTTTTTTGTCGAAATATAGGACGTCGTGGTAATAATTTTGAGGGTTTCATAAGGCTACAAACACGTAGATTGTCATGTAATAGATATCGGCAAGGTGGGAGTGCATGACAAGCAAGCGCATCCCAATGTGCGTGAGCCTCGCGCTCAGCACTGCACGTGAGAAAGAAGCATGTGGCGTGCATGTCAGTTGGGATCATAGATGTGCCAATAGTCAAGGGCTTCGGGGCAAGCGTTTCAAGTAATAAGGCAAGCAGGTGCGCTTTGACTCTGCATGGCAAGCAAGGGGTGAGAAGATGGGGCAGATCAGCGTAAGCTGTGATGCCAGTGTGGCATGTGGATAATTGCATGCACATAAGGATGGCTACATGTGGGTGGCAGTGCAGCGTACTTAATAATGCGGATATTTGCATATACATAAGGTTGGCCACATTTGATTGGCAGTGCAGCGTAATCTGTCTGTGCTGTCAATGTGGCATGCAGAAATTTGCATGCACATAAGGATGGCCACATCTGATTGGCAGAGCAACATTACTTTTGTGCTGTTAATGTGGCCTGCAGACTGTTGCAGGCACTCAAACGTTCATTGCAGTTTATTAGCACAGTGTTTTAGTTGGTACCCTCCATACCATGTCCAAGGATTGCTGGAATGAATTAACACAAACACACAACCTTGTAATCATCACAGGACGTGGCTGAACAGCATGAATGCCTGCCAGGAAACCAAGCAATCCTCCGTACGGAGCAACTCGCTCACGCTCCTGGTTATTGAGTGCCTTGCACATTTCCATGAACCCTGATGTGTGCTCAGCGTTGTTGGTATCGCAAATGACAATTAATGTGTGCCTGCTCTGGAAACCGTGCAAGGCACACACACACAATTTATCATTTATATACATACATTTATCATTCATATATAAACGCAATTAAACACACTCACACACAAGAAAGCCCACTCACACCCACACCTACACACACACACGCACGCACCACACACACACACACACACACACACAAACACACACACAGCAACTCAAAGCAACTCAAAGCATGCCCAACTCACATGAACCCTCCACAGCAGCAGGTCCTCTCAGCAGGGGCGCTGCATCCGCTTCTAAAGTGGATTTCCCAAGTTGCACATCCCACACGCGCACACGCCCATCCGTGGTCAGCACCATAAGCCTCCAGCCCCCCACTGCAAGAAATAAGCAAGGTTGTAAATCAAAAATCTGTGCGGTGAATCCCATACGCACTCAGGAATAGCTATGGACAGCGCCGTCAGCCTTCAGTCGCCCACTGCAAAAGAAGAAGGAAGGCCACAAGCCAAGTCGAAACATGCACCTCAGAAGAGAAGAAGGAAGAAGAAGGAAGAAGAAGGAAGGCCACAAGCCACATCGAAACATGCACCTTAAGCACACTGTCTTTGGTCTGTCTGTGGTCTGTCTGTGGTCTGTCTGTGGTCTGTCTGTGGTTTGCGGCCAGTACAAGGAGTCATCAATCTCCCAATGCGATGGTACAAGGCCATCCCAATGCGATGGTACAAGGCCAGTACAAGCCGTCATTACTCTCCAAATGCAAGATCCAAGGCAGGTACCATTGCAATGCAAGATCCAAGGCAGGTACCATTGCAATGCAAAATCGAAGGCAGATACCATTGCAACTTTCTCGAGATTTGTGCACTTGTAACACACAAAAGTACCTTTGAGGGCTGAAAAAGCATCTGCCCCTAGCATTTGCAAGTTTTCTGTCGCAGTGGCTACAAACGAAGGAAATGTGTGGAACAATGATAAAGGCACACAGACGGGCAAACCCATGTGGCGAGCACCTTGCCTTGCACCCTGGTTTTGATTACACAACCCTGTGCAAGGAGTACCATTGATTACACAACCCTGTGCAAGGAGTAGGAGTATTGAATGCAAAGTATAGCAATCAAACCACAGTCATTTACCTGCATTTCTATGCTTTTCAAGGCTTACGGCACAGCACAGCTTGTTGCGTTGGCCACTGAACTACACCGCGCTTCCTAGCAGAGATGCTGTCGCAGAGCAGTCAATCATTTAAAGGGTTGGCCAGAACCGTATATATACACCATATATGACCGTATATATGGTGAATTCCCAGCCAAAAATACCGTATACACACCGTATATAAATATATATATGGTTCTGGCCAACCCTAATCATTTACAAATGCACTACTTCTGTCAAATAGAGGGTGTCTGTGAAGCAGGCGTGTCCGGCTGACCCACGCTCGTTAATCCAGTCACCACTACCAGCGAATGGTTTCCCTGTTTTACAATCCCTGTTTAGAAAGGTAAGACGCAGTTCAATGGCACAAACCTAGGGTTGGCCAGAACCATAGATTTACGGTGTACACTTTTTTGGGACGGGGAAATCACCAGATATACGGTCATATACAGGGTTGGCCAGAACCATATATATACGGTGTATATACGGTATTTTTGGCAGGGAAATCACCGAATATACGGTCATATACGATGTATATATACGGTTCTGGCCAACCCTAGTCATATACGTTGTATGGATACGGTTCTGGCCAACCCTGCACATTTCCTGTTTCAAAAGGTAAGACGCAGTTCAATGGCACACATTCACCTGCCAGCAGACGTGTCCGGCTGACAAATCTGGTCATCACTACCAGCAAATGGTTTCCCTGTTTTACAATCCCTGTTTAGAAAGCTAAGACGCAGTTCAATGGCACACACCCACCTGCCATGACCACAGCTGAGCAGCCCAGCTGGATGGGGGGGAGTAGCCTACGTCCTGCTGGGCTGAACAGCAGCAAGTCCCCTGTGCTCGTGCTAACTGCCGAAAAGTGGGGGCCACCCGCACCTTGCACCACGCACCCCTGCACACACAATGTGTGTTGCAGTTGTTTGAGTGTGCAGGATTGTGTGTTGTGTGAGCAGCAAGTCCCCTGTGCTTGTGCTAACTGCCGAAAAGTGGGGGCCACCTGCACCTTGCACCCTGCACCCTTGCACACACAATGTGTGTTATAGGTGTGAGTGAGTGTGTATGATCGTGTGTTGTATGTGTGTGTGTGCGTGCGTGCGTGCGTGCGTGCTTGTGTATTTGATTGTGTGTGCGTGCTAGGGCAAATGATCACAAAGAAAACAAAGAGGTAGGGGACACACAAAATGCTATACACTTATGTAATACTCAACTGCCAAGGCACCCGAACACAGACACACACACACAGCACACCAAACGAAGCATTTTTTTGTTGCACCCCTACCATCTTGAAAACCCACCAAAACAATTGTACGCTACGTTGATCTCACTTTGTACAGCAACCTGCACAGACACACAGACACACACACACACACACACAGCTGTACCCGCCTGCACACTGTCATGCTACAGCACTCCCAGATTTTACATACAAATACACACTTTCATACACACATACAAATATGCACTGATACACACGCACACACACAGCCACTCCTTCCTGCATACCATTATGCCACAGCACTCCCACCACCACTTCTGCTAAACTACAGCCAATCTCCTGGCCCCGAAACAAATACACACACCCACACAAACACACACACACATACACACACAGCCACACCCACCTGCACACTGTCATGCCACAGCACCCCACCC
>Ga0307951_1001641_pt1 | contig 13750 bp, 7 predicted proteins | sample OrgLakmetagen374_FD_201842 | JGI IMG/M metagenome (GOLD analysis project Ga0307951, IMG submission 201842) | Saline water microbial communities from Organic Lake, Antarctica - #374 | ecosystem: Environmental > Aquatic > Non-marine Saline and Alkaline > Saline | place: Antarctica: Organic Lake... | reverse complement strand
TGATATGTACGTAAGGCACAAATCAAGCGCTCAGGCAGTGCAGCAACGAAAGCGTGCTTTACTCACTTGGCAAGTGTCACTGCCACTTCTGCCGGTGAATTCTGGACCCAAGACTCGTATGCTTCTGCACCAACTTGTTCTCTCAGGAAGCACCTGCAGACGCAGGTGCTAGTTTCATTGAGCTGTAAATCTCTTACTTTGTGCTCAGGATCTGCAAATCGAAGAAGATCTACAATTTGCAGTTGTTTTTAAGTAGGAATGGAGCCTTGAGCTTTTTGCATTTTGAATGCATGACAAACTGAGTGAAATTATTAACTACTTTCACCTACATGAAATTTTCATCAACTTTTGTTGCCCCACAGAGCGCGCCTGTGGATAAGTAGGAAAACATCGTGAATTGTACTGCTTTGTAAACTTGCTTAATGCGCGGTCCAAAAGAAAGGTGCAGTACATGGACATCAAGCAGCATGCTGGATCTAGCAAGTAGAAAGCAAAATTAAAGGAATGTCACTTGCCATCAGCACACACTGCCTCTTCGAGGAATACATGGGCCCCTCCTCTGCTCTTGCAGCTGTGCACTGTGGTGTCAACTGTGCCACCACCACAGTCCAAAACCATCACAGTGTCCCCTGAGGCATCACAAAGCCAAGGTTGCCAAATTGCAAACGTATGAGTTATTTATACGGTTTAACGTGTATCATGTCATTCCATTGCCTTAGCGATTATCAGAAGCATTCGTCTTTACAAGGGTAAATCAAGTTTGCAGGCTAGCATTTCACCTGGGAGCAAGCGGGGGGCCTCATTTTTCAGGCAGTAGAGCACAGCTGCTTCAGGCTCCAAGATGAGGGACAGCGCATCTGATTTGAGGATAGATTGTGAAGAATTGGTCAATCATACTATTCCGAAACAGACCTAATAAGTCCACGCCTACAATGCCATTTTGAGTTTCCCTTCAAACTTGCAACTTACCACTGTCTTCTGTCCGGATGAGGCCTGCTCGAAGGGCTGCCCTCCTCATGACTGAAATGAAGTAGGTGATAACATTCAATTAAGGGACAGTGTGTTAAATGTACAGGCTTTGGAGCTAACGATATGTTCATTGGGAATGATTGGTTGTAAAAAGTAACGCTTGAGGCCAAAGCTTGGCTATTGTCACAGCAACTTTGCTGCTGAAGCTCTACGCTAAAAACACGCTCTACTCACTTTGTTTTGCCTCATCTGTCCACATGGCAGGAAGGGTGAGGCACCTGGATTGTACGTACATTCAATTGCTTTTGAATTTTGCTCTCTGATTTATGGAACTTTCAATTTACGGGAGATTTACGTGCAAGTCAAAGCAGCATTAGACCTTGGAAACGTACCACTGAATCTGATCCGGCCTTGCTGCTCCTAGGCCAACACGCTGCCGCAAATAGTCAAGAATGATGGGCTTCAAGTGGATCAAAAAATCCCCCACCACCTACACACAAAGCAGCGCTTTGTTGGTGGTAGTATCAATACCAGGCAAACATTCATTTTTTTATTCCACATCCCCCTGAAAAACATTTCCTTGCCTGTCCAGGGGTGAGCCCAAAAGGCAGGCGGGATGCCGTCGCAGTGTCGTGCATTCCCAGCTTGAAGAGCGACCCCTTGACCAGCCTGCAGATGTTGTACGGGAAAAAGAGCAAAGGTGAATGTCAAGCTGAAACTATCAACAGCGCTTTTCCTTTCAATGTCAAGGCAAACAAGAAGTCCCCGGTATGCTATAACGACTGCAAAGGGTGAGAAACATTTGCTGCTTGTTTTCACTTCAGAAAAACTACAGCGTAAATAACCTACTGATGCTGAGCCTGCTCTTGCTCGGGCATCTCCTGCATTTGTTTTTCTGCGGTCCAGCCTATGGACAAGACCTGCTTGCTGCTGTTGTACAGCAACGCTGAGCAGAGGGAGAACATGATTGCAGACCGTTAGTGTAATGATATGCATATGCATATATATAATTTTATATGGAACATAGTAACATAAAACGTAGTAACATGAAACGTAGTAACACACTCATATTGCCAAGTGACAGTCTGGATGGCTGGAAGCACTGTGCATGCCAATCACCTCTTGTACAGGGGTGTCTAGATCAGATTGGTGCCGTATGTCAACTTGATAACTTTCAAACTCCCTATTATCTTTTAGATGTACAACCAAACAGCGAGGTGCTTACGTCTGAAGTTTCTTTTGTGCATGCAAATATCTCACCTGATAGAGTTTTTGGGTACGGCTGGGGCTGGTCAGGCCAATCCTCAAACTGCATAGGCACACAGAGCGTCCAGAACTGATGAGCGTCCAGAGGTTGCCTTAATGTGAAGCAGAATACACAGAGTTGAACAGACTGCGTGCAAGATCCCCACAGCAGCAGCAAAGAACCCTCTTGCGATGAAACATAGGCTGTGACAGCACTATACTTCATCACATTCAGAAGGCCGTTGTAGTACCTCGACAAAGTGCTGCCGGCCATCACGCGCGAATCCAACAGAAAACCCTGACCCATACGTCCCCTAAGCGCAAGCAGGGAAGATGCACGCCACATTGCATATCACTTTTTGGAACAGCAGATGTTTTTATTCCAGATCTTGTGGTGCTCCCACATTTGTAGGGAGTTTCATGGGCAATACAAACTCATGCCAATTGCAATGCCTCTCTTCTCTAAACGCGCCAGGCCCCCACATACCAGGTCCACACCAACAATCGTATTCCTTTTGGCCGGCTGAATCATGGAGTTGCGCATTGCCATCTTAAAATTACATCAATTTTATTAATATTATTAATGGGGCAGACAGACAAAATTCACGGACCGTCACAAAACGCCGGGTATGAAAACGCCGATGGACTTTTAAAAGTATTTAATGACCAGCAGGAATCGCAGAAATCGACAAGCTAAAAAGCAGGACGGCAAGAATATGGGTGGGTTTCGCACACACATATACATACATGCACACACATGTATATACACACACACACTTATGCACACCCACGCGCAGAGAGCAGCACAGTAAAGGAAGGTCTGCTTCATGAGGATCACGTAAGTCCGCTCATCGGCTGCCTCACGTATTGTCTGGCGGTACATCTGCAGCAGAAATTGAGAGGCTGTTTCAACATAATTCCTAGAAAATCCAGCTCCCCCTCTTAATTTCAGGTAACTAATTATTGCACGTGATTATGTGGCATGAACTTGAATGCCTTTACACTCAGGCCGCAGCCAACCAGAACGGCACTGCACCCGAGAACGGCAACATTTCCTCCCCCTTTTCTCCCCAAACATATATGCAGCAGCAGCCAAAGCAGAAGCCACAGCACCCGCTTTTCAACAGTGAGGCACTAGAGGCGTGGCAGCCATTCCCTTCCAAGCCGCCTCTTGAGGAGCAAGACGGCATGGACCGTACCAGGCCAGCAAACGATCCTCCACAACAGCAGCAAGAGCAGCAAGAGCCCAACACAAAGCAAAATCGTGGCATTTTCTCCTTTCTCACTGGGGGAAGGTGTGTTCATTTGATGAATGGCCTTTGCATTGTGTGTTGCAGGAAGGCATTGCAAAAGATTGTTGTCATGAGGAATAAAGGAGTGCAGTTGTAAGGACTGGGGAATATAAGAAGCATGCATACTCATTCCTTGCAGCCTGTATCATGATTGCAGGATCATAATACCATGCCTTACTGTCTTGTAATAATCAGTGCTCAGTGTTGGCACCCAGGAGGATGTGCAGCGCACAGTTCGATCGTAATAATTTCATATTCTTCTAGATGCAGCTGGTCTGCATGTGATCTCTTATGCTTGCTCCACTACATACTAGGCGACCTGCGATCTCCTTTGCATGTAAGTGAGTCAGATCTAGAAAGCTTTGCTGTTCTGACAATCAGCAATGAATAGGCGGTGGCAATTGCTCTTCAAGTGTGGGAAGCTCCGTAACTTCCCAAGGGACAATTCTCTACTGCACACTGAACTGTCGCACACTGAATAGCAGCTTTGCGCATACCTCCCATCATGCATCTGTTTGCAGGTGCGGAGACAGTAGTGGGCAGCAGCAGCAACAGAAACAGCAGCCGCAACAGAAGCTGCAGCAGCAACAGAGGCAACAGCAACAACAGGAGCAAGAACAGCAAAAGTGCCTGCAACAGCTGCAGCAGCAGCAACAGCAGCAGGCTGCTCAGATCAGCACACTCAAAAGCACAGGCAAGCAAATTGAGAAACAAGCCCGTGACCTTCAGCAGCGCCTAGAAACAGCGCAGGTAATTTCAGCTAGCCTTAACCTCAAGTAGGGCTCTCTGCTATGTGACCGCTTAATGAGGTACAATGAACCTTGCTTGCGTAGGTGTATTATAATGATGTAGAGGCTACATTCACTTCCAATAGACAGGGAATAAGAATGTGCAGGGGGCAGTCGATAGGGAAAGAGTGACTGGCTGGGGTTTCTTGTGAGCAGTAGTTGTGGTGCTGTGAGTGTGGTGTGAAACAGAGTTGGGCAGGTTGACAGGGATATGGGATACTACCTTTTATCTTATTACCTTATCCCATCATTTTGCACTATGAGACGAGATGAAATGAGTTTCAGGAATTATTGTTGATTGTAACTATGCAAGGAGTTTTCAAACGCCTAGGAAGCGTGAAGATGAGCAAAAAGTGCTGGAATAAAAGATCGGCAGCTGGCGCTGCACTCAGAAATTTGCTAAAAATACTGGTTTAGAGGACCAATTTTCTTTAACCAGGCTCGTGTTGCTGATCTGGAGGCCACTCTCAGCACGCGCAAGAAAGAAGCCAAGGCTAAAGAGGCTTCTTGGGAAGACGAAAGACTGGCTGCCGAGGAGCGCATTGCCTCAGCAATCTGGGAGAAGGACACAATTGAGAGTGACCTACTCGTTCTTCAGGTCAGTTTTAACACACGTTTGCAAGTGACAGGGTGACTCCACTTTGCCATGACAGTACTGCTGCAATAAATCAAAAGAATAGTGTTACACGTTGATCTCAGCAAGTTCCAAACTCTCTTGCTCAGAATATCCTATGTGCAGACGGTTTAAGAATTCCAGTTTTGTGGGCCAGCACCTCAGTCTGCCTAGCTTTTTAATATGTACAGCTGGGTTACTGCCTCACGTTCTGCAACACTGATGTGTTTTACAGAATTCTGTAAACCTTGATTTTGTTGCAGAAAGAAGTGGATCAGCTTCGTGCAGCAGCAGCAAGATCAGAGACTAGCACTTCAGCCCCTGGCTCATACACCACGCCTGCCACAGTCACCAGCTTGAGCTTTGAAGCAGGATTTGGCAGCCTTGAGCAGCGCATGCTGGTTGAGAGCATTGCCCTAGAAGTGGAGCGTGTCTCTAGAATGATTCTGAAAGCGGGAATAGTGCAAGTACCACTGGTAAGATGTCTGGCTAGGAATGGGTCTGGGCAGGAATGTCCTGCACAGATCATGCTTTGGTTACCCTAGGGTGAGAAAAAAAGTACTACTTTCCACTTGTAAAGATATGAGCTCTTGATACCAACAGGAGCAGCAATTCATCTTCCGTTTGAGTTGCTGTTCCAACGACTCAGATGGTCGGGCTCCTGTGTTTGACTTTGCACATGGAGGTCTGTATGTGCCATAATTCATAATACATACAACCGCTGCAGGTTCTTAGCAAGTCTGCACCCAACTCAATATATGCTTGCATTCTGCGCTGTGTAATTTTTAAAGTGCCAAAGTGATCTCTTACCCTCTTCTGCTTACTCTCCAAGAACCCAAAAGCATTTAAAGTATCAGTGGTTTCCTTGGCATAAAAAGTCAGACTGCTGAATCTGGTTGCTTTAAATCTGCAGATACGCACTTGGTGCCAAGCTGGTCCCCGATCCTTCATCCACTTTTGTGGCAGCCAGAATACCACCCTTGCCTTGGCAGCTGTGCAGCACCACCTGTTGAAATGCTGTCTCGACAATGCCAAGCAGCTATCTTGGCCAGACATCACTGCTTTTGAGGACGCATGTCAGGTACGTGCAAAATAATCTAGGTCAAAACCTTTCTGGTTAGAACTCTGTCTCTTTAAAAACAATCTTGGAACAAAATCAAATTATTGATACCAACAAAAAAATATACAGGCAGTGAATGCCATCCCCACATTAAGAAACCGAGTACCATCAAACTCCTCTACTGAGGTGAAGATCCTCAAATAGCATATGAACTTTGCCAAAAAGCACGTACATACATTTGTACACATGCTCTGTATGCACACAGGTCAGCGCAGATCAGGGTGTTTTTGCAGCAGCAGCTCACACACGCACAGCCATGTTCCGTGCCTGGTATCTGAAATACTGTGGTGCTGAACAGCAGCAGGAGCAGCAGCAGCAGCAGCAGCAGCAGCAGCAACAGCAATGCCTAGGCCCCAACTCCCTCTCCTTAGAAATCCTTCACTTGTTTGAGGATCAAAAGCACAAGCTCTCAACTATAATCCTGCCTGGACCAATGCCTCTGCCTCTTTGGAACAGCATGCTTGAGCTCTCCCGCCTAATTGTGAAGCTTCATCTGCTGGTCGGCAGCCTCCCAGGCGTCCACATTTCTTTCATGCCTGAGCCTGTGCCCTTTGACCAAAAGCTGTGTGATGAGCCTCTGAAGGTTCTGTGTGCTCAGCCTGGAAGCGAGGTGCAGGAGAGGTGAGAGGATAGTAGGTATTACCGAAACTGTTCTTATAAGAAGTGGGTTATAATTAGCTGTATGTAGCGGGATGAGTAAGCATTAGCACTGCAAGTTTGTGAAATGTGAAAGGATAGAACAAGTTGAAATCGCTGCAGAATGCATCATGTTGCTTTGCATCGCATAATTAAATGCATTCCTGTAACCATGACCTCATCTTGCAAAAACTGCTGAATTCATCCTTTTGTTTCCTTGGTCCTCACATTTGCCTTTCTTTCTTAGTTATTTTGAGCAGTTGTGACTCTAGCTGTTTAGCAGTTGTGATCAGGCCTTGTAAGTTACGCACCTCCACATCTCATGATGCAAACGGAATAGAACCTTTACCATCGTATCACCTTCTTTTCCTTGCAGAGTGGTTGTGTTCTGCCTTCGGCCAGGAATAATTTACAAGGACCAAAATGACCAGCCAGTGGCTCTTGTGAAGCAGCAGGTGGTCACGCTGCAAGGCTAGACCTGCTTCTAGACCAGCTCCCCATTCTGGAGTCTTCTTTTTCATGCACGCAGGCTCAATCCGTTTTGGCGTTGTTTTTTATTTTGTATGCGGTCTGGCAGGAAGTCAATTTCTCTCGCTTGTTGGTACTATATCCTTCTGGCTGCAGGTATTAAAGCTGTTGGGTGTAAAGCAGGTTGGCCGCAGACTAGGTTTGATGTTGAACCATAATCCTACAACTTTGACGATTTCAAAACCTGCATTTATGGTGTATTGGTGTTATTTGTATATGTAAAGAATTAACAGGCCGGGGAGGTGTGCCTCAGGTTTGACAGACTCCGCAGACCTTTTCAATTTCAAAGCAGTCTGAGGCACATAGGAGTAAATAGTGTGGAGTGCATCAACATGTGGAGGCATCCCTCATTGCCTCTTCTATCACTTGCCCGAAACTGCCCATTTACTCCAGCTCCAGCACACGCCGGTTTTACCACTTTGTTTTGGTGGCTTACACTCCAGTCACCCACCATGGACATACTGGAATAACGATGCCTCTGCTGTCCTTCAAGACCTGGCATGAGCAAAATGGCTCTTAGTACTGCAGCACAGTACTGCAGCGCATTGCCAAGACCTGAAATTTATAGGCGAAGAGATGTGCTTTATATGCCATTGTTATGCAGGCATAGTCAGCAGGTCCAAGCTGCACATTATCTTCAAATGACCAGTTCCTGTAATTATTGTTCTTTGCTGATGAAATGGAATTTTATGGCCAAGCATGCATTTTGCACCCCGCTCACTAGGTACACTGCTGCTACGAGGCCAGCAAGTGGTGTTGCAGCTTTTGTAACGGTCAACTGTGGCTATACTGTCAAATATTGTATTATTAGGCAGAAGATGGCAGTACCCTGCATCTATCACCTATGGGAATCATAATCAACTTGCAATGAAAATGACGCGGACGGTGTAAGTGACCGGCAAAAGTGAGGCATGACCAAGAAAAAATGAATAACTGGCGAACGGGTCGCATCAGCAGTGCAACGGATCTTTGTGCTCATCAACCAAAGTGACTGGAATTAACTCGGAGGATGTTTGCTTTCTTGCAGGTTAAATATTTTGCGCATGGGTCTGTGTGAGGTAGGAAAGGTGTGTGCCGTAGCACCTAAGAAACCCCCTTGAAAAACAGCTGGACCTTTACATCCTGCATTTCTTTGTACATCCAAACTATGTTTAATACAAAGACTCAGGAAATATTCAGCTCAATCAGAGCAGTTGAATTTTATTTTAGCCGTTCCTGTAATCTCTGCGCATGCAGGACAGCTATAACTTTTGTGGGCTTGTATTGTACAAAGCAGGAAGTTATTTTCTTAGCCATGTTCCTTCCATCTAGTTTATCTGTTCTGGGGCCTTCAATTTTTGCTACCCCAGCTCCTATTAAAGGGTCCTTATATGCTTTAAAAGGTATATCGTTAGACCCCCCCCTCCAACAACACATGTTTGTGTGCATATGGTGTGACGTAACTCTCTACTTATACTGCTGTCTGTTATTAAATTGTGTCTACAATTCGTTTTGTCTCAGTTCCGGCACTGGAGAAGTGCCCACTGAGTCTTAATGTATTATTCACTTCCGATTATACAAAAACAAGTGACTCGCTGCAACAAGGCAAATGACGCAGGGAAGGCTGCTCACCCCCTCCCTCGTTCACTTGTAAAACCATTATAAAAAAGGTCGAGTTTCCATAACGTTTTGGTTCACAATACAGACCTTTCAACTCCAGTTCAATTTTTATAATACTTATATATTAATTATCAATAATAATGAGCTCTCATCAAATTACCAATATTTTGAAAAGGCCCCCCCAAAAAGTTGTTGTCCATGGGTCCCTGCCAGCTGGACCTGTAGTGGATGATGAGGTATGTGGGGAACCTACCAATGAGCTCAAAGCTGCACGGAATGTGGCACCCAACTTGAATTTTACTCGCAAATGCAGGCCGCCAGGGTGCGCCGATCACGCTCTATTGATGTGCTTTTTCTGCTAGATGCGACAGGCAGCATGTCAAATGTCATCGCAGCAGCCAAAGACAAGATTTTAGAGATTGCAGAGAAGATCCAGCACGAGGAGGCGCTTGAGCTACGTGCTAGATTCATTGCTTACAGGTGCAAGTCCGTTCTGGTGTTCTTACAAGGAGTATTGAGCAGGGCTCTCTCTGAAGTGTAGAGGCCTAGAAATGGCAAGCTACCGTATCTAGATCTGAGATTTTGGAGTAACACTTGCTAAAGTTTCCAATTTCTTGAGTCTTCCATAATCTCAGGAGTAACAGGGAAACTATTAGGCAGCGATCACTAAGGTCCTATCTACTAGGCTTTTATTTCTGCACGTGTAGCATGTTTCTTGGTATGGCTCCTTTGAATTTATCTCACGAATGTTCACAGGATGGTACCATGGCTAACTCTACTAATATGCCACCTCAATAAATCTTTTGACACCATACCGCATGGCAAAAGAAGGTCTTTCCTTTTTGTTTCGTCAGGGATTTCTCTGCAGGGACACACGATGTCTGCCAGTTCACATACGACATGCCAGCCTTCAAGGCGTGCATCCAACGCCTGCAAGTTGTATGCAACTGTGACACAGCAGAGGGCATCTTTGGAGCCATTGAGCTAGCTACTGTGATGGATTGGAGGCAAGTTTTGAAGATTGCTTTTTGGTTGGTGCACTCTGACCACCAACTTTGATGTACTCACCTGTGGAGTAAATATGTATGCCCTGGACGGACCTTTTGTAGGAGCCGAGTCCGCACAATAATCCATATTGGAGATGCACCATGCCATGGCAATCAGTACCATAATATGATCGATGATCATTACCCAAGAGGGGACCCCGAGAAGAGGTGCTTGGAGGACATGCTCAACGTATTGCGTGTCAACTGCCGGGTAGGGGGAAAAGGAGGGAGTGTAGTGCAACAGCGCAAACCAGAAAGGTTTCATTTATTGCTCTGCAGTCAATGAGCACACGTGGCACAGGCGCACATAGACAAAGCAGGTATGACGCAAAATTAAATCCCATGTACGCAGGTGCAGCTGTACCACTTTCTTCACCTGAACTCCTCGACACACCAGATGCTGCAAATGTTTAAAGCTGCTGTCAAAGATGGACCGGGGTGGCTCACAGATGTTACAATGCGTGAGCTGCGTCCTGACTTTATGAAAGCAGTACTTGAAGCAGTGAAAGCAAGCTCCCTACGCTTTGCCCCATGCCGAGCAAGCAATTGAACTACTACGCACTGGCACTCGTATTTGTATCTGCTAAAATGGTTTGTTTCCAATTAAGCAGCAGAATGTACCTTGGCCAGAAGTCTTGTTGGCACTTGGCCCTCAGAGGCATTCATTTCTCGGCAAAGTCTACAGCGTGGTATCTTCACAGTACTTGAGTTCTACAAAGTGTACGTCCCATGTATAAAAATTTACTCTTCTAACAAATTAATTGTGTGTCTTTGCAGCATTACACCAAGTCGTGTAAGGAGTACAACTTCAAGGAGTCAATGTCTGGTACAATCAACAACGTACTTGAAAGCTGGTTTTATATCGTTTGCATCGTGAGATGGCGGCGGATTTTCTACAAGGTCAACTCTTAATTTTTAAGACGTTATGCTAAGAGCAAGGTCAATTCCCTAGAAAGGGACCTCTTTGTGTCAAACATTGTTGGTTTTCTGCAGAATTTTTTGAATTACTTAGCAGTAAATATGTAAAGGCCAGAAACTTTGTTGGTTTAAATAGCAGAAAATAAAACCAAAAAAAGAGCAAAACGAATTGGCAAAGCGTACTTGCTAGCAATACTGGTCCTGCTGCTATACATAGGTTTAAAATGCAAGGCTAATTGTGGTACAATGTATGTGATCCCAGCCTTCCAACCACGCTATCCAGACCTCTTCTCTCTACCTCTTCTCCCTAAATCTAAACTGTGAGCTAGTGACCTCCAAATATAGCTCTGATGACCGAGTCACCCACTCCATGCAGACAGATGTTTGACCTTTGATAGAATAAAGGATCTGACGGAGAGGCAAACACGTGTTTTGCATGCAGGAGTACACAGACTTGCAGGGTACCATGATGGACAGTTTTTTGCAAAAACACGTGGATGCAAGCAAAATGCCAGAGGGGGTTATCTGGCAAAAGCCGAAACTTGCTCCTTTTTGCATGAATGGTGCAGCTTCTCACACGTCACTCCATCAAATTAGAACCAACCTAGCTTCAAGCTAATGCTGAATTTTAAAGCTACCCGAGCATGCGCTCAGATTTAGACAAGTCGCCCTGTGTACAGAATGACAGGACTAAAAGCACACGTTGTGCACCTGTACCCTAGATGGGTGCTTTCCAGGGGGAATGGCACATTAATTTGCATATCTTGCCAACCACTTAGTCTTTTTGCCCCATTCTTCTTGCAATGATCTTTATTTATTATAAGTTGTAAGGATTTGGTGCACTGGCTGGTCAGATACAGGATGTTATTGCTCAAAAAGTTAGGTTCACGCCGTGGCTGCTGAGGCAGGTGGACCTGACTGGCAGGTTTCAAGCTCAGCTGCATTGGAATCTACATATCAGAGCCGGGCTTGAAACCTGCCAGTCAGGTCCACCTGCCCTAGGAGTATGCAAAAAGTATACCCATTTTGGGCCTCAGATAACCCCCTCTGGCAAAATGCCCACTTTTGGTATTGCAAGATCATGAGCTTTTGCATGACCTGCAAATCTTTGGAAGTGTGGACTCCACAAGCTGAAGAGAGGATCAAAGTTCAAACATTCACACTCTGTAATTGCAATAATAGTTTGTCCTTCCTACTGAACGAGCTGGAATAGAGCTCTTAGTACACGCATAGACGTTTGCTTACCTTTGTTAGCCACGTTTGTAAACGCAGTTCTTTTATGGCTCGTTCAGGAGGTGGAGGAATTACATCTGGACAAACGAAGACTGAGAAAAAGCACCGAAAAGTCAAAAAGGAGACTGAGAAAACAAGGAAGGGTAAAACCACGCGGACAACTGGGCCGTTGGCACCCATGCCTGCCCGCAAAAACGGAAAGAAAGCACTGGCACGACAAGGGGACAAGGAAGCTGCACTGCGCAGGTAAGCAAAACTAATCTTGCCTCAAACTATCAGGATAAGGGGAAGCATGCACTTTTGTGCGAAGTAACACAAGTCTCCCGCCTGCAGGAACTAGAGTTTTTCTGCAAGCAGAGAACTCTGCAGTTCCCGGTTAACGGTTAACGTAGCAATTTAATTGAGTTGGTGATGCTAATCCACAACTGCCAAGCGCATCACCAGTTTACGGGGCTTCAGGAAAATTTGGCCATATTCCTATCACCAAATATTAGTAGTACTTGTACTTATACTGACTTATCTCGCGGATTTGGGAGCACCGGAAAGTAAGTGAATGATCAGCTGAACGTATTTGTAAAATATCTCAGAGGGGGTTATCTGAGCGAATGTCCAAACATGCTCCTTTTTGCATTAAAGGGGCAACTACTTACACGTCAATTCACCAAATCGAACCCAAATTGGGTTTTCACTGTTGCTGATATTACTAGAGCAAATTACTACTAGAGCATGTGCTCAGACTTAGTTAAGTCGCCATGTGTAAGAAATGACAGGACTAAATGCACATGTCGTGTGTCGTGTACCTGTACCCAAGTTGGGTGCTTTGCATGAGGAATGGCAATAACCTGCACATTTCGTTAACACATGGTGTTTGCTTCAGTGTTTTTGCTATGAACTATCTATTTTATGAACTACAAAACACCAAAAATCACTCAATTCAATGCTCTGGCTGGTCAGATACACCATATGACTGCTCAAAAAGTAGGGTTCACGCCGCGGCCGATCAGGTATGGGCCCTATAACTGGTTAGTTTCAAACTTAAGCCTCAGCCCCTCTGAAAGTATTCCCATCCTTCTGCAGCCAAGGACTTCTTTGTGCTATGGGCGTTTGCCTGTGTGTGCCCTGCGTGTGCGCACGCACTTACGCAAATTGTACGTGAGCACCTTTGCGTGCCATCCTCTCAGCTCCCAGCTTATTTGGACCTGGCAATGCCCGGCCTGCTGTATGCCTTGAACCGACTTGTATATAAAGCTTCTTTGCTAGCAATCTTTCACTTTTGACGGATGCTGGTGATCATCTTGGATTTTTGATGATACACTACAACACACAGTAAAACCGTACAAGCAAGGGCCTTGCACCATGTCATTGCATTTTGAATGTGATGACAATTTATCGCCTGCTGACCCACTGCGCAGATATGCTCATCAACCAGTCCATGTCCAATTTAGCTGAGGGCGGTGCATCGCCTGCTGCACAAGCTTCCAGGTTTTTTGTTAACCGCATCTGGATGCCTTCTCAGCCCTGATCATCCCAAAGAAGAACCTGGATCAAGTTGCGCTAGATGTGGTGCATCCTTTGAAGACCTTCATATCATCAGCTCAGGTCACAACCTGCCAGCATCCTTATAAAAAAGAGCACAGGCATGACCTGAGCGATCTTGCTGAATACTTTGATGGAGTTTGGTTGCTTCCTGGTGCACGTCATAGCGGTGCAAGGCTGGTATGCCTGAGAGTAGATGAGCAGTATCTGCTCCCATTGTACCACTG
>Ga0307951_1001639_pt1 | contig 13751 bp, 13 predicted proteins | sample OrgLakmetagen374_FD_201842 | JGI IMG/M metagenome (GOLD analysis project Ga0307951, IMG submission 201842) | Saline water microbial communities from Organic Lake, Antarctica - #374 | ecosystem: Environmental > Aquatic > Non-marine Saline and Alkaline > Saline | place: Antarctica: Organic Lake... | reverse complement strand
AGCAGGCAGTGCGAGGCTCTGCACCAACGAGCCTGATGCTGCCTGCAAAAGTGTATGTGTGTACGTTTGAGGGTGTGTGTGTGAGTGTGCTAACAAATCACTAAAAGAAAAGCAGGCAGTGCGAGGCTCTGCACCCACGAGCCTGATGCTGCCTGCAAAAGTGTATGTGTGTACGTTTGAGGGTGTGTGTGTGAGTGTGCTAACAAATCACTAAAAGAAAAGCAGGCAGTGCGAGGCTCTGCACCAACGAGCCTGATGCTGCCTGCAAAAGTGTATGTGTGTACGTTTGAGGGTGTGTATGTGTGAGTGTGCTAACAAATCACTAAAAGAACAGCAGGCAGTGCGAGGCTCTGCACCAACGAGCCTGATGCTGCCTGCAAAAGTGTATGTGTGTACATTTGAGTGTGTGTGTGAGTGTGCTAAAAAATCACTAAAAGAAAAGCAGGCAGTGCGAGGCTCTGCATCAACGAGCCTGATGCTGCCTGCGCAAAGGTATATGAGTACGTTTGTGTGTGTGTGTGTGTGTGTGTGTGTGCGTGTGCGCGCGCATGCGTGCGTGCGTGTGTGTGTGTGCGTGTGTGTGTATGTGTGTGCGTGTGCTCGCAAACCACACAAAAACAGGCAGAACTAACCACAGAAAAAAAATAACAGGAAAAGCGAAGCTCAGCACCAATTGAGCCTGGTACTTATAATACTTTTTACGTGCACATACCAACTCTCATCAGGAGACGGTTTCAAGTCAAGCCTGTATATCCCTCCTGATCCCAATTGATCATTGTCTTTTTCCTTTGGTGGAAAAGTTGTACAATACCCGGGACCAAAGTGGCTCCTTTTTTGATCATTGTCTTTAATGTCTTTTTCCTTTGGTGGAAAGTTGTACAATACCCGGGACCAAAGTGGCTCCTTTTTTGATCTTTGTCTTTTTCCTTTGGTGGAAAAGTTGTACGATACCCGGTACCAAAGTGGCTCCTTTTCCATAATTAATTATGTGTGGGGAGTGATTTTCACTACCTGCGTAAACTACGCTAAAGCTTTAGAGTGTTGGTACGCATTTCCATGAGCGTTGTGGAAGGACGCAAAAGATGCGCAGAAGTCGATTTTTATTTAGGGATCCTAATAAAATAAGGGCGTTGTTTAACTTTGATTCAATCTTTAAAATGTAAGGCAAGAGTAGAAGCGTGAGTAAGACATCTGCGCACCTTGGCTTTCAAGATCAAGCAGCCTCCCACCAAAGCCAGCTTGTACGACCAGCGTCTCACGCACAAAAGGCTGCACAGGAATAGAACAGCACAATAAGAAGGCATGAGTCAGTTAGACTATAGACGGTGGAGATTTAAAGGCAGACTAGTCATAGCATTGCTTTGCTGCCAGGCAGACTGACTTTGGTGGCATCAAGCAAGAAGCACGTGCAGGTGAGATGCTACATGAAACAATCTAATTGGTTTGGACACGCAGCACTCATGACAGGTCTGTGATTGTTTTTCAACATTTTGTCGCAAACCATATTACAAACACGCAAGCTGCGTCTGTGTGTCACAGATATGCACAAGCATGCACTCTCCCTCACACGGGCTCACACACACACACACACACACACACACACACACACACACACACACACACACACACACATCACATCACACACACACACACACGCACAAACTCACATTGACGAAAACATACCTACAAACACACACACACATAAACATTGTGCATAATCCCGTAAGCGCACGCACATAGAAACACACGCACACACATACACGCGCACACATACACACACAAGCACACACACAAGCGCACCCCGGTTTTGGTCCCAGAAATGGGGAGCATCACTGCCATTTTAACGGAGGTAATTGGAGAGGGCTGCACACCGCTATCCTGGTTCAGGGTCGCACCCACTGAGATGACGTTCTTAGCCACGGAGGGTGAAGACAGTGTGGCCGAGCTGTCACTGTCCCCTGCTTCATCACCCTGGTTGCCTGCAGCCACGACACGTGCATATGCAAAGTGGGCATTTATAATTTGAGCTGTCACTGTCCCCTGCTTCATCACCCTGGTTGCCTGCAGCCACGACACATGCATATGCAAAGTGGGCATTTATAATTTGAGCAGTCACTGTCCTCTGCATCATCACACTATAGTTGCCTGCAGCCACGACACGCGCATAAAGTGGGCATTTATAACTTGAGCAGTCACGTGCATAAAGTGGGCAATTATAATTTGAGCAGTCACAGTCCCCTGCATAACATAGGTTGCCTGCAGCCACGACACGCGCACACAGTGGATATTTATAATTACGCTGCTTGCACGCCACACACCAAATGTACCGGTGCAATGGTGAGATGAGGTGAGAAGGTGAGAGTTCCATCGCCTTATGCCCAAGGGCGAAAAGGGGAGATTTTAACTCAACTTTTAAAAAGTGCTACTAAATCCACGACCAAGGATTGACTGCCGACGCATGAGGCTAGGCATGGCACGTGCTTGAAGCACAACCTAAACACACACACACACACACACACACACACATACACACACACGCACAAACTCACATTGACGAAAACATACCTATAAACACACACACACATAAACATTGTGCATAATCCCGTAAGCGCACGCACATAGAAACACACGCACACACATACACGCGCACACATACACACACACACACACACACACACACACACACACGCACACACACACACAAACATAAAACATGTTTTAACTTAGAAGGTATTCTAGCCACGAAGGATAAATTTATAAATCATGGAATGCCAGAATAAGGATAAATTTAAAAATCATGGAATGCCAGGCACTGAAGCCGCTCCCCGTATGAATACAGTGAAAGGAGGGAAATGTCATTATTTGCAATACCAAGCATCAAAAAAGCTTTTGGGACAAATAACCGCCTGAACAGGCCAAGCAGCAAGGCAGCTACACACACACACACAAACACAAACACACACACGCACACGCACACGCACACGCACACACGCACATACACTTAAACACACACACACACACCTGCAGAGAACACCGACGTGAAGTCTTCATTCTCCCAGAGAAACCTGTCTGTGCTTTGAGCAAGGCTGTCATACGCTGCGCTGTTGGAGCCCCACGAATCGCTGTGGATGCGCGCACCTTCCCCATAAGCTACTGGGAAATAACTCCGCCCGAGATCTCCCGGTGTGACCACCTGGTTCACATGTTTGATAGGAGAAGATTAGCAAAGGGTCGACCCTTGCCAAGGAACGTGACGTGCGCAAGTTCCGGTGGATAATGCACTCCAGCAAGTGAGGACTGAGGGTGTTTTTTGCAGCTGCTGCGGTGCACGTCTTTGCGTTGCTAGGCAAACGTGACGAGCAAAAAAACTGGACATTACCTGTATGAGGCCATCTTGATCAGACATTGCAGGAGCGACCATCATTAGTAGCTTTCAGAAAGGTTACATAAAGATGTCTCTCCTCACACCTTCTATTGAAGAAAATTCTATTGACGATGTTTTATACGAAAACATTGTCGATCCCGTAACAAAATTCCTTTATAAAGCGCACACACGGCAAAGAATTGAGCCATTTAAAACAAAATATTGGAAAAATGGAAGGTGCAATGACAATTTGGGGAAGCTTGCTCGTGTTAACCCAGTTTCAAGATTCCAGCTTGTGGCCTTCTTATTAGAATCCTTTCTTTTAAAATGACGCTTGCAATACAGCTTTACCCAGTTTCAAGATTCCAGCTTGTGGCCTCCTTATTAGAATCCCTTCTTTTAAAATGACGCTTGCAATACAGCTTTACCAAGCCCGTCCCTGCCACCCCTGAGCAACAAATGTGCAACAGTTGTCCTTTTACTTTTTACACTACAGAAACAACAAAGTAGTTGCTCACCTTATTAATTCTGCCACTGGCAAGGTCAAGGAAGGCCAATCTTGCACCAGGCGCCATTCCAGTAGCGTCATCATTGGCCGGGTTGCTGCCAGGTCTGGAGCCTGCACAGCATATCAGTGATATGATATGATATCACACAAAATGCCAGGCATTGCAGGTCAGGTAATGCAGCCCTCACTCATCGTGGCTGGGTTGTTGCTGGGCCTGGAGCCTGCACAGCATATCAGTGATATGATATGATATCACACAAAATGTCAGGCATTGCAGGTCAGGTAATGCAGCCCTCACTCATCGTGGCCGGGTTCTGCCAGGTCTGGAGTCTGCGCAGCATATCAGTGATATGATATGATATCACACGTAATGTCAGGCATTCAAGGTCAAGCAATGCAGCCCTCTAAAGCCATCATTGGCCGGGTTGCTGCCAGGCCTGGAGCCTGCACAGCATATCACACGAAATGTCAGGCATTGAAGGTCAGGTAATGCAGCCCTTACTCATCGTGGCTGGGTTGCTGCTGAGCCTGGAGCCTGCACAGCATATCACACAAAAAATCGGGCATTGAAGTTTCGAAGCACTTTCTAGCACCATCAGTGGCTGGGTCGCTGCCAGGTCTGGAGCCTGTAGAACATTGAAAGCATTAAATAATAGGCAGCTCACTTAAAGTATCCGGAATACCCAACACTGCGTGTACGAGGTAGGAGTATAAGGTGTGAGGCATAAGGTATTGAGGAGAAATACAACATTGCATGGGAGAGTTATGAGGTATTGATGTGATGTATGAGGGTAAGAGGGTATTAATTGCAGCCAGTTATGTGTGGGAGAGTGTCGAGGTATGAGGGTATGAGAGTAATAACTAACAGTTGATACTGTGTGGGAGAGGTGTTGAGGTATGAGGGTATGAGAATATGAACCCACAGCCGATACTGTGTGGGAGAGGTGTTGAGGTATGAGGGTATGAGAATATGAACCCACAGCCAATACGGTGTGGGAGAGGTGTTGAGGTATGAGGGTATGAGAATATGAACCCACAGCCAATACTGTGTGGAAGAGCTGAGGTTACTTGATGCAGGAACCGACGTAGCCCCCTTCCTTGAAAACTGTCGGCTGTGTACTGCTGGCTGTGTCATCACTACCAGCAGAATGAATCCTTCTATCCCCATCCCCGTCCCCATCCCCCTCATCCTTGTCGCTTGCTCCTAAACAAGAGGCCTAGATACTATTCTCTGTGTGGGAAAACCAGCTTTCCAGCACTACCCGCTCGTCAAAAGAACCTTTGAACAAAATGCAAACTATGGGTATGTTTGGGATGAAATGTATAGGACATGCAAATTCCCTGCTTGCTAGGACGTTTCCGAAACTGAGCTGCGCAGTGCTCTCGTTGTCTGCGCCTCCCAAGGACCCATTTTTCTCTGTTCACACACACACACACACACACACACACACACACACACACACACACACACACACACACACACACACACACGCACGCACGCATGCATGCACACACGCACACACACACACAAACACACACACATACACACACACAGTTATGTAAAGCAGGACCTGCTTCACCTTCATCGTTGCAGTTCTGCTGTGTTGCCTGTGATTGAAATGCCCATGGGCGGCATTTCGTGCTCACCTGCTAGGGAGCCAGAGGGGTGTAAGCCTTGGACGCCTGGAGCCAGAGGGGTGTAAGCCTTGGACGCCTCACATATACACAAAGACCCATGATCACCTGCTAGGGCGCCGAAGGTATTTAAAAAAATCCAACCCTAAGAGCAATGGCCGTCCTTATCAGCTATGCCTGGCATGCACCCGTGGAGTTGTGTATACCTGCTAGGGTGCCGGAGGTGAGCGTGCCGTGGCCGTCTGCATCATTCATGTCTGGCATGCACCTAGGGAGATGTGTATACCTGCTAGGGTGCCGGAGGTGTGCGTGCCATGGCCGTCAGCATCATTCATGTCCCCCCTCAGCGCAACGTACAGCACCACCTTTCTGTGGCTAGAGCTTGCAAAGGCCTGCAGTTACAAGGGACCAAAGCTGCATGAGGTTAGCAAACAGGTTTCATTGATTAAACATCCTCCCTAATATTATCAATGGAAAGATCTGGAAAGATGTTTATACCTTAGGTAGGTCAGGTAGGTAGACCTTAATAAACATCTATTGTCTATGTGTTTTAGTAAGCCAAGTTTGCCCTCAATGCTGTGCAACGGCACCAGTTAGTGTGTGACCAAGGCCTCCAGGCGTGAGAGAACAACACAGCATGACGTTGTCGTCTGCTTGTTCCCTCTTGCTCTCCATTGATCTGTATAAAGGAAATCAATGGACCCATCACCTTATTTGGTCAGGCACCCTGCACTGTGCACACACGAGGATGTGCTCCTGAGCAGCTCATCTGTTTCTTAGAAGCTAAGTATAATTAACACTTGTCTCCTTTGGCGGAGGAGCTGTTTGGTACCCAGGTTTCTAATCAACTCCGTTGTCTTACAAGTGATGCACTGATTACTTAGCAAATGATATGTAGGGTTGGCCAGAACCATATATATACGGTGTAAGTACGGTGTTTTTGGCAGGGAAATCACCAAATTTACAGTCATATACGGTGTATACATACGGTTCTGGCCAACCCAACTGATGTGTAAATAACGTGTTGGTGTAAGAAGATTTTTTCTTGTTTTCCCTGCCATCTGCTGAGTATCAATTTGGGTGCCATCTACTGGGTGCCATTTACTGAGTATCAAACTGGGTGCCAGCTTGAGCGAGAAAGGGCATTTGTATATAAATCAATTATTTTTCCACGCCATCTGCTGAGTATCAGACTGAGTGCCAACTTAAACGAGGAAGGGTATTTGGTACTTGTGAATAATTCAATTATTTCTGCATGCCATCTGCTGAGTATCAAACTGGGTGCCGACTTGAGCGAGAAGGGTATTTGGTATTTGTGAATAATTCGATTTTTTGTGCATGCCATCTGCTGAGTATTAAACTGGGTGCCGACTTGAGCGAGAAGGGCAGGCCCAACAGCACTGAAGCACTCACATTACACACCCATCCTCAGCACTCACTGCAAAATTCACCCATTCTCAGCACTGCAAAGTTAACCCATCCTCAGCACACACCCATCCTCAGCACTGCAAAATTCCTCAGCACTCAATGCAAAATTCACACTCGCATAATCGAGTGCTTGGTCAACACATTTGCACCTCATCACACAACGGACAACAACAACTTTTATACATGTTTGCTTGGACACCTATCTCATGCCAAATCATCCAATCAACAACTGACATTCTCATACTTGACTGCTTGAACACCACATTCGTGCCAAATTACGCAATGGACAACGGACTTTCTTGTACTCAGTGCTTGGACACCACACTCGTACCAATATACACAGTGCACGACAAATAGTGTTGGCAAAAGCTCACCACGGCAGCAGCAGCAGCAGCAAGGTCACTGAGGGTTATAGGTCACTGATATAGGTCACTGATGTGAGGGTTATAGGTCAGTGATATAGGTCACTGATGTGAGGGTTATAGGTCACTGATATAGGTCACTGAGGGTTATAGGTCACTGATGTGAGGGTTATAGGTCACTGATACAGGTCAGTGGTATAGGTCACTGAGGGTTGTAGGTCACTGAGGGTTATACAAAACCTACCGATACACAACCTACCGAGAAGCTTTTGCGAGTATCCATGTATATGTTTTAAATCTTGCGCTGGCTCAGCCCAGCAAACAGTCCGTCAGTCTATCCTTCTATACACGGCTGACGTGCCCCCCTAAAAGGAAGGGGCTGCATGCAACCTTGCACACAGCTCCCTTTTGACCCGGTTGGCATGATGCCAGAGCCTACACTGCTACAGTCAACTCTCGTAAGCCCTACCAAGAAGCCTCTGCGGGTGCCTGTGTTCAAAATCTTGCGCTGGCTGAGCCCAGGAAAGAGCTCACCAACCTATCAGCTATATACGACAGCCGTTACCCCTTTGTCAAATCTCGTAGACCCTACCGAGAAGCCTCTGCGGGTGCCTGTTTTCCCAAAGCTCACGGAGTCATCCTTGAAGTAGCACGAGCGCATGTTGATGCCGCTGTCGCCAGAGCCAATGATTTGACCAGAGCCATCCAAACCAGCCTGCGTGTACATCAGAGTTAATGCGCAACAAATGAGAACCGGAGCCATCCAGACCAGCCTGCGTGTACATCAGAGCTGATGCGCAACAAATGAGAACCGGAGCTATCCAAACCAGCCTGCGTGTACGTTAGAGCTGATGCGCAACAAATGAGAACAGGAGCTATCCAAACCAGCCTGCGTGTACATTAGAGCTGATGCGCAACAAATGAGAACCGGAGCCATCCAAACCAGCCTGCGTGTACATCAGAGCTGATGCGCAACAAATGAGATCCGTAGCCATCCAAACCAGCCTGCGTGTATATCAGAGCTGATGCGCAACAAATGAGAACCGGAGCCATCCAAACCAGCCTGCGTGTACATTAGAGCTGATGCGCAACAAATGAGTAAACTCAAAGTGTGTGGTAGAAAAGGATAATTTTGCTTGGCATTATAGTGGCTCCTGTTCCCTTGATCAAAGTGGGAAGAGATTTTTGTTGCTTGCGCAGCCATTCTTGAGAGGTATGTCCTCTAATTTGCGGCAAGGGCGGCTCATTCACGCCACTGTGGCCAGAGACGATGGCTCGCCACCTAACACAAACACCCGAGCATTTCATGCAGTAAATCTTGAGGCGTTGATAAAGCACGTCAGCATCGTGAAATGTAGGAAGTTTGCAACTCAATTTCGATCAAACACTGCAATAGTGCATAATCTCTGCTTACTGTGAGGAAGGTATCTTGGATGCCGCTGGTGTTCTATGCACACTTTGTGAGTGAGACGCAAAGATGTAAAGGAAGAAGTCGGTGAGCAAGAAATGGGGAGGTCAAGCCATGGCTATGCCTTGCGTGTATACAAATTTCACACAGAGATAAAGACACTGGCTTCCAAGATTTTTTCAACCCGCTCTACTCCGACATAAGCACACTTCTCACTCCAACACGCGCACAGCCTATCAACACACCTGTCCTCCTGCAGTAGGGGCACACAGCAACAAAAACACGGCATGCACAAACACATGCACATGCCCATACACATGCCCATCCACAAACACAAGTATTGTGATCGCATGCTTTGTACACAGGTCTGGCTGGAACAGTTTACCCTTCACTGTATTCAACCGTGAAGATTCCCCTGCTGAAAACACCAAACATACACCGAAAATACATCATACGTATGGTTCTGGCCAACCCTACTCATACACGTACAAACAGACGCGCAGCATTCTCACACAAGCACATGAAGAAACCGATGGTCCCTTTGTACCTGCCAAAATGGGAAAAGCCCCGGTTTAGTGCTGCGCGTGCCAGGCTCCATTCCACCCGACTGCACAGCCGCAGCTGCAAAGATGTTGTGCAAGTGAGTATGGGAGGAGGGTGCCACCCAGCGCACACTCGGGCGGGTGATCAGCCAAGCAAGCACAGGGGCCAGGTCCTGTGTGGGAGGGACAAAGGGGGTGCGATTGTGTGGGCAGAGGGTAGGTGCCAGATCTGTTGCATGAGTACAGTGGCTAGGTCGTGTGTGCAGGGGCAGAGAGGATGCCTTTAAAAATGGGACCACAAGGAGCTAACTTTTGGAACAAGGAATCAGCAACATTTGGAACAACATCCACGCCAACACCCACACCCACACACTTAAGCTCACGGTGTAGTTATTTGAACACGCACACACACACACACACACACACACACACACACACACACGCACGAAAGCACGCACGCACGCACGCACGCACGCACACACACACAGTCACACACACATATACACACACACACACACACACAAACACACACACAAACACACACACACACACATACACACACACCTGCGCACACGCAGCCACCATGAGATCATTGTGCTCCACCACCAGCTTCGCCCCACACTCCACTGCAACTTTTTGCAAGGCCTCCCCCCAATCGCCGGCCACCGCATCTGCAGGGGAGTACACCCCGTGCACATGCTGCTGCTCCTGCTGACGCTGCTGCTGCTGCTGTTGCAATGACTGCTGTGCCTCTCTTACATCCTCACCCTCACCCTCTGTCGACCCCCCTTGGCTGCCTTTGAGCCCCATCCGCGCTAGGTCTGCTGCACTGAGCTCCGGGAAGCGCACATCAATGAGAAAGAAGTTAGGAAGAGGCCCTTCGCCACCCTGAGTGCCGCCACCAACTCCCACCTCCTCTGTAAGAAGCCGCCTGTGGCCACCTCTACTATCACTACTATCGCTGCCCCTAAATCTACTACCTGAACCAGCCCTGACGCCACCCCCGTCTAGACCTGCCCCCCCACGGCTAGCTTCCTTGTCACTACCACCATTACCATCACTATCCTCTGCAGAATCAGCGCCACTGCTTAAAGCACCACTGCTACTTTGCATTGCGTCGCTACTGCTGCCGTTGCCACTACTTGTGCTGCTGCTGCTTCCGTCCCTTCCTTGCGTTCTATGCATGCGCAGCACACCCACCCGCCCAACAGAATCCCCCCCATCTTCGTGCGTGCGTGGGAGTGGAGGCGTGTAGGGGGGGTGCTGCAGCGGATGGCCTTCGACAATTCGCTGCAGGGAGAGGGTATCATTGGAAGCAATGATGTCCAGGATAGGCCGCCACTCAGGAGCGAGCTTTAAGAGGGGGGGATAGGGCACCTGGGCATGTCGACAGTGGTTGTCATTCTTAATTACTTATACGTTATACGTTATACATGCATAAGTATGTGCACGAGGACTTGAACTGTGCGGGGTAAGCATTTCGCTGTTTGCAATATTTATCAGCTAAGGAGCGGCGAAGCAAAGTTGATATCTCCAGCCCTCCCCCCCCCCCCTCCCCCCCACACACACGCACACAAACATGCACACATGCACACACACATACACACACACACATACTCACACACAAATACACAGACTCAAACACACACACATACTCACACAAATACACAGACACACACACACACACACACACACACACACACACACAATCCTACCAATAGAGTGTCAGGCTGGCTACTGAGCCACTGAACTCCATGGGGGCTGCTTAAAACTACCCAGGAGTAAGGAGGTAGGAAGGAAACCACTGCTGACGCCCGCTGCTGGATGCCTGCCATAAGTCGGTCCTGTGTTGCGGGGGCCTGTACAGGAGACAAAGCGTGTGTTTGTGTGTGTGTGTGTGTGTGTGTGTGTGTGTGTAGTTGAAGCAGTGCACATATTTCTAATTGATGCAGGCTATTACCCAACGCTGCAGAAGTGGAAACATACCTTCATATGCTTGTATTAACACAAAAGAGAAGATCGTACAAATAATAAAACAGGAATACCTTACGCAATGCTGTGCATCTTGCGAATGAAATGAGGTCGATATGAGCTGAAGATGCATTTGGTTGAGACGCACACGTTAAATTTGCGTGCAGAGCAGCACTGTAAATTTGCACCACTGTAAAATACGTGCTCGACTAACTTGAGCTTCAAACATGCACATTTGCCTAATTTCAAAGCATCAGCAGCATTAGAAGGAATCTAAAACACAACAATCAAGTACTGCTGATGCGATTGGCGATCGTGTACAAGGATTGCAGCAGTGCAGAGGAACGCAACCGTGCATATGCCTCGTACATACTTGAGCAGCGGGCGAGAGCGAGAAGATGTACAGGCCATGCGCTTCTTCAGGCGGTTCCTGTTGTTCTAGGTAAAACTCAATGGTCGGGAAGGCAGTAACCCTGCTTCTCCCACCCAATCCCAGAACCCCATGGACCGTGTGGACAGCGTGTTCCTCCTGTGCAGCAAACTGGCTTGCTCCAGAAAGTAGAAGGAAAACAAGGACCTGGAGGGAAGCTGCTCCGTGAGGTACAAACCTTCCCATTGTCAGTTCACCGAATGCAACATAATTACTTTAGTGATACGCAACATATATATTTTCGGTTGGCCACAAAATAAAAAGGCACCTCCAAGAAATGAGATACCACGAAAAAGTGATCCGTGTTATGTAAAATCAACATTTTGTGGCGGTGCATTTAAGTCGTGAAATTCATAGGTCCCGCCCCTCGTCAATATGAACATTTATTGTTATGAATTATATCATTGTTCCAGTGCCGTGTGATTCTATGCGAAGGATATTTTGACACCCCCGGTGTCGTTTCTGGCAAGATGCATCTCATGAAGGGATCCAAGCCTGCTCGGGAGAGGGACATGCACAGGACGACTTCAATCCTCATCCCCGTCGCGATTTTTGCCACCATGCTCCTCGTGATGTTCGCAGGTTCGTCTTCCCACGATGATCAATGGCAATGCAAGCAAGTCACATAACCAACAGTCACTCACTTTCCTGAGCAGTGAACAAGCACACTCAGCTGCATGCTCGCATGGAAAAAAGCATGGACTCCCAGGCGGAAGACCACTTTGTGACGGGGGGACGGTGGGTGCAAACGCACTTGTGCATGCATGTTATTGCACGCATATGTATGTATAGTGAACAGAGACGTGAAGTTGATTACAACATGTCGCAAGCTGCCTGATGAAAGAACCACAATATTTGTACACACATGAAGCCATAATAAGTGTCATCTTTCATGCAGGCGGGCGCAAATGGGTAGCAAACGGGGCGGAAACAGGGTGGTGTCTGCGGAATTAGAAGCTCCGCCGCTGGAAGTCAACGCGCTAGAGTGTCATGCTGAGCAGCACGCAGAATACCACGGCGCAGTAGTAGAGGTGGGAAGCTGTGCATATGTATGTGAAGGGTTATTCCCTAGTTACAAGATGCAGCGCGTCGCCTTCCTCTTTGCAACATGCAAGGGGTTAAAAAAAAGAGGTGTGCAAAAGTGATTTCTGGTAGACGTGAGAGGAGGCAGGTAAGTAACCCTTGCGCACAATCACAATGTACAGGGTACATCACCACTGCCCCACATTCTGCCATAATGACTTAATTTCTATTTACCGGTAGTGTTGAGTGTGCAGTACATTAACAATTAGCTGAGTGTTGCAGATATCCCTTCACACATCATGATCTTCTGCTTCCTTTGGGGTCAGAGCGTCATTTCCTCAAGCCATTAACTCTTTTGTCAAAAACCATACTCCTACAAGTTTATCTTCCCAATTACTGGTCTATTTAATAGACAGTATCCATCTTGCGTACAATTATGCACAGTGGGGCGATGGGCACTACAAAGAGAGCGCAGAGGAGTGCTGCGCTGCTTGCCGTGCACGTTTTGTGTCACAGCGTCCGTGCAATGTGTGGGCGTGGTGTGCTAAGCCCGAGGGCTGTGATGGGCGCAAGCACAAGGAGTGCTGGTGCGTGTATGTGTATGTGCGTGTACATGTTAATGTGTGTGTCCGTGCGTGTGTGATGTGTGTGTGCAATATGTGTTTGTATGTGTTTGTGTGTGTGTGTGTGTGCTATGTAAACACTGTCAGTTAATCACGCAGGACGTGTGAATTTTTATACATAATTCACGTGCAATACATTTAATTTGCCTCAGTGAATTGCTGTGACTTGGGGTGATTTGCAATGACCCTCCTCATCAAGGATGAGTCGTTGGGCTAGGTAATCAACGTTAAAACCATGTGGTCTCTATCCTTGCAGTGCCGTGCTTTGCTGAAGGCCCCCTCATGCTGTGTTGCAGGTTAAAACATGGGGAGCTGGCAACGGTGCTAGAAGAGAATGTGGGCAGAGGGTGGGCAGGTATGGCAAAAATTCAAGGAATTAGGAGTGTATGTATGGTCGCCTGGCTTTGTGTGGTGCTGCTGAGGCAGAGTTGCATGAACAATGTAATGACATAAAAAT
>Ga0307951_1001637_pt1 | contig 13764 bp, 14 predicted proteins | sample OrgLakmetagen374_FD_201842 | JGI IMG/M metagenome (GOLD analysis project Ga0307951, IMG submission 201842) | Saline water microbial communities from Organic Lake, Antarctica - #374 | ecosystem: Environmental > Aquatic > Non-marine Saline and Alkaline > Saline | place: Antarctica: Organic Lake... | reverse complement strand
TCAACTCTCATCAGGAGCAGGTTTCAGGCCAAGCCTGCAACCCTCCTGATCCCCATTGATTTTTCCTTTCCTTTTCGCGGTGGAGGAGCTTTACGGTACTTGGTACCAAAGTGGCACCTTTCCTTAATTATTGTCGAGAGTGGTTTTCATTGCCTGCGTAGTTTTTCTTTTCATTTCTTTCCTAATCCATGCCGGTAGTGTTTACACTATCTGCGTTCTTTTTCTATCTTTTGCCTTGTGTATGGAAATAGCTTTTTTGTGGAAATTTGGGAGAGAAGCATTATGGAAGAAAAGGAGCCAGTTTGCCATGAATTTGCCTGCCCTGCAGTGCGCCTAAGTAATCGCATGCTTTCAAATGCGTCACTGTTACATCATTCTTTCAAGAAGTTACAATAAACAAAATAACGGTGACAGGAATCACAGCTATATATAAGAAATGGCAAGCTGACATATAACATATAACAGACGCAGCCCTCCTCATTGCAATTATAAACAGTACCATTATACGCAGCATTGCGGATACGCAGGTATTGCGGATACACAAGTATAGGGCAGAATACGTATCAAAAACCATTCACACATCTATTTACATCATCACGTTTTCCTCCTCTTGTAACTTGCTTGAAATTTCCAGCACTTTGCACTAAAGCCAACATCCCTGGCAGATCCTCACAAGATATAAGTTAGTACCTGAAGCAGCAAGCTTCTGTGACACAAGGGAAATTTATCATCGGTGGCTACGTAGCACGGCATACTGCAGCAAATGAGGATATGTTATTTTTCATGTGATTCCTGTGCGGCGCCTGTGTTTGCAGCTGCATCAAAAACCGCAAGGCTGCTCAATCATGCAACACCAAGTGGCTGCTGTCTTTACACGTCGCCCCTCTAATATGTCTTTGCCAACCCCAGCTACCACCTGCTGCTTATACATTTTTTCCTACATAAGAAGAGCAACCCACATTACAAGCTAGTAAACAAGCAGCTCCAAGGCGAGGCCTGTACTGTTAGGTGCTGCGAAACCCCCATGCATCTCAGTCCTCTTCTTCTTCGTGTGCACTATGGGGCCCTGAAAGAATGGCAAGGTTCTCTCTGCGCATAGTAGTGAGTAGTGAAGCATTATGGGGAAATGTGTAGGCCATTGCCATTTAAACTGCCTTCATGCAAAGGGCTTTTCAGCCGCTACAACTCTCTTAGGAGCCAGCCTCGAGTCTCAGCTGCCTGCAACCCTGCTGATCACAATTCGTCTCCAGGTGGAGAAGTTTAACAGTACTAGGTACCAAACTGGCTCCTTTTCCTTGATCATTGTGGGGTGATTTTATTTACTGACTGCACAACTGCTCCTTTATTCTCGCTTCCCTGCTGTCACAAGGGAATTGCACTTTTGCCAAAAGTAGCCACCTTACACAGAAAGCAAAAAGCGTATGTGCTTTGCATCACAAAAATGCAATAATCTTCAAGCTTTTGATGCTTCAGTGCACACCTTACTTCTTGACTGGAGCATTAGCAGGCTAACTTTAAATACGAGCTCAAGGTTAAAACACAGCACTCCTTGGCGTCTGCAGTTCTAAAACTATTCCGAGCATTGCTTTGCAACTTTTCTTAGCGCATGCTCTGTATTCTTTCAGCCACCCAAATCTACTTAAAATGCCTGCGCCAACCAACGCAATCTTACCTATGCACGACTTCATCTGGTCCATTGTGGCCTAGCTCTCGCTCAAATTCTTTTGCCGCCTTTCCCTGTGCAATGGTGAAAAGGAACACGTCAGCGAGCTGTTAGGACAACTTGAACTTCCATCTTTCAGCAGATAAGAAGGGGGGACATGCTGTAGAAAAGCAGCGGTAAAAAGATGTTGCAACAGATCGATAGATCTCTGGAACACAAACTTTCTACTCAGTTGATGCTTGAAACAGTAGATTGCCCTCATTGGTGCACTTGCACAATTGCTGAGGTCGCACAGAGTTTTGAGCACATACCAACCCAGACCAAAGAGGAGTTGTGAAATGATATGTATACATTTATATACAAGAGGACACAAGCTGTGCATGAACACAAGCACATAATGTAATGTCACCACAGGGTATATACAACATTGTAAAGCCCACGGGTACTATACTACTAGACTATACCGTATATACAAGAGGACACAAGCTGTGCATGCACACAAGAACATCATGTAATGTCACCACAGGGTATATACAAGAGGACACAAGCTGTGCATGCACACAGACACATAATGTAATGTCACCACAGGGTATAGCACATAGCACATAGCACATAATGTAATGTCACCAAAGGGGATATACAACACTGTAAAGACCGTGGGTATAATTATTCCTGATCTGCTTGTTTGGGCAACACACACTGCTTCTTACAAATCCACTCATTTTGATGCGTGACATCTTGTCTGTAGTTGACCAACACAGTACGTCTCACAAACCCACTCACTTTTACGCGTGCCATCTCATCTGAGCTGTAGTTGACTAGGCCACGCCCAAACTCCACCCCATGTGTATCCAAGAGGGATACAGCGTCATGGGCGGCGAAATCCCCTTCTACCTGTGGGCATTACATCAATTATAAGATCATGACATTTCCATTCAAAATGTATGCAGCAGGGATACAGCGTCATGGGCGGCAAAATCCGCCTCTACCTGTGGGCAATGCATCAATAATGAGATCGTGACATTCACATTCAAAATGTATGCAGCAGGCGAGGACAAGAGCTTCTGCAATCAGCAGCCATTCAAATAGGCAGATGACCAACGAATGCTGCCGGTTTATCTCCTGCATGAACGAGGCATAACCCAACAGTCGATTGCAGGGGTGCTCTTGCACATTACACCCTTTTGAGGGCCGACGTTGGTTTTTCAAAGGCCTGGCACTATTACAAAGCAATCACACAAAAAGCACTTTCAAATCCCAGGCACTGTACCAAAGTGAAAAGCTTACCCTTTTTATCCCAGCCGCAAACAGAGACTTTTTGTGGAGCTGCACTGCTCGCACAGCACCTGCATCCAGAACCAAAGATCCACGCAACGGCACCTGCACAGTAAAGGGTGTTCCATGTCTGACCAGAGAAGCTTCAGGGACGGCGCTTGCAATACAATGCTCATTTCTTGTTTGAGTTGCAACATGCTGGCAATAAGGATCCGTCTGCGTAAGGCGTTGCTTACATGAGTTTGCTCGACACAAATTAAAAAAAAGGAGCGAATGATCGTGTGCGTTCTGCAAATGTATTGTAATCTGCGGCATAAATAGATAATTGCATATGCTTTTTGTATAATTGTCGTCAGCCTTGTGAGCAGCTCGACCTTTTTCTGGGCTTTCAATTTGATAGAATTGAGGACTTTCTGGCCTGTTCCCTGCTTTGCCCTCCCCCAGCCTTAAGCGCAGCTCCCTATCACCACAACTGTGAGCAGCCTTGCATGAGATATAGCTGGGCCAGAGACATTAATCTATGCACATACACGTTAAAAACAGTATTGGCAGAAATAAATTGTACATGCAAACAAGAATCATGCAATGCATTGGCCAACCCTAATTATACGATTCTTACCATGAGAAGCCACCGTTTCCGACCTCGCAGAGCATTGGGGAGTGGGTGAAATCTAGTCCCCAGCTTCTCCCCTTGCAGCACCAACGGAATGGCCTCCGGATTGTTGCTGTTGCAGATGACCTGCGCAGCAGGGTTGCGTGTGGCACTGTCCCTATAAAAAATGCCGTTGTAAAGGCGCAAAGCGATGCGATGCATCTTGCAGCAAATCTAGCAGCAGTAAAGCATGGATGTATGGATGTGCTTGCCAAGGTGCAGCGACTGGGACACGCCCTGCAGTGACTTCATCACGTGGCAGCGCAGCACGCCCTCCAACGGTACGCTGGTTTGTTTGTTTCTTGCAATGATTTATTTGTTTGTTTCCTGCAATGAATTATTACGTGGCAGCGCAGCACGCCCTCCCGTGGTTCAGGCAGTGAGGGAGGCACGCTCTTCAGCAGTGCTTTCTTCAATGCAGGGGCTTGCACTAGTACGGCTTACCTGATACATCCTGCAGTGCTGCGAGGCATTGTGCGTTGATTATGATGCATACGCTTATAAAGCTTCTATTTACTTTTGTACATTGAGCAGTTACTGGGAAGCGTCCTGCTGTGAGCTTGTGCTTGAGCGTACACGACACGTTCTTAGTGCAGAGGTTCACACAACTACAACTTCCATGGTGCAGCCAGAGGCAACAGCGATGCGTCCTGCTATGACTTGTGCTTGAGCGTAAACAACACAATTTTAGTGCAGAGGTTCACACAACTACAACTTCCATGGTGCAGCCAGAGGCAACAGCGATGCGTCCTGCTGTGACTTGTGCTTGAGCGTAAACAACACAATTTTAGTGCAGAGGTTCACACAACTACAACTTCCATGGTGCAGCCAGAGGCAACAGCGATGCGTCCTGCTGTGACTTGTGCTTGAGCGTAAACAACACAATTTTAGTGCAGAGGTTCACACAACTACAACTTCCATGGTGCAGCCAGAGGCAACAGCGATGCGTCCTGCTGTGACTTGTGCTTGAGCGTAAACAACACAATTTTAGTGCAGAGGTTCACACAATTACAACTTCCATGGTGCAGCCAGAGGCAACAGCGATGCGTCCTGCTGTGACTTGTGCTTGAGCGTAAACAACACAATTTTAGTGCAGAGGTTTACACAACTGCAGCTTACCATGGTGCAGCCAGAGGCAACAGCGACGCGTCCTGCTGTGAGCTTGTGCTTGAGCGTAAACGACACGATCTTAGTGCAGAGGCTCACACAACTGCAGCTTACCATGGTGCAGCCAGAGGCAACAGCGATGCGTCCTGCTGTGAGCTTGGTGGCCATGCCTCCCGTGCCCCACTGTGTGCCTTTGGTCTTTGTGTCCGCATTAAGGTGTGCGAAGTCTTCAACGTCTAGGATGGGCTGTGCATTAGGGTCATCCTGAAACATGCACATACATACACAAACACACAAACATAGTGGTTTGCAATTGATTGGGCGTATACGTCTGTACGCGCACAAGCAGAGAGCTGCGTCAGCGCCCATTACATGCTTGCGATGTGTGTGAAAAGGTATGAAGCAGGTGTTTGAGTAGCTGTGTGCTCAACTGCAAGAGGAGCCATATGCTGCCTATAAAAGCGGCACATCAGTGGACATTAATCCTGCAAGTCTATCGTAGCAGTGGACATTGATCGTTCAAGTCTATCGTAGCAGTGGACATTAATCGTTCAAGTCTATCGTAGCCACTCACTTTGGGATTAGATGTATACAAGCAATCTACGTCGGTCATGAGGAACAACCAGTCAGCTTCAACAAGAGTTGCCACCTGAGTACGTGTGTGCATGTGTGTGTACGTGTGCGTGTGTGTGTGTGTGTGTGTGTGTGTGTGTGTGAGGGGGGGGGCAATCTGTATGTGGCAGCTGAAATTATCTTGGTCTGCACGGCTAATGTAATGACTAGTGTACCCATTTAATTTATTGGAAGGAAAAAGCAAAGAGGAAAGGAAAGTGGCTTCCATCCCCCTATTCATTACCTCTGATAGGCACTGTGTTACACAGACAATTGTTACATGTGTGCATTCATTACCTCTGATAGGCACTGTATGACACGGACAATTGTTACATGTGTGCATTCATTACCTCTGATAGGCACTGTATGACACGGACAATTGTTACATTTGTGCATGTAATGAACCGACACGCTTGTTGCTTATCCACGCTTGTTGCTTATGCATGTAATGAAAGGGGCATGTTGCTTATCCACGCTTGTTACATTTGTGCATGTAATGAACTGACACGCTTGTTGCTTAGCCCTAACATGTATTCCATGCTTGCATACTGGGGGGGCTGCAGCAAACCCCTAAGAAGCAGGAACAAAATGCTGCAGGATTGTCCTCAGCGGACTCCTGCAAACAGATTGCTGTTTTGGAAAAAATTACGCCTTCAGGAGTGGGCTGACTTGATGAATCAGCAGGCACGAGGGCATCCTGTCTAAATTGCCTAATCATAAATTGCCAGGCATGAGGGCATCCTGTCTAAATTGCCTAATCATAAATTGCTAGGCATGAGGGCATCCTGTCTAAATTGCCTAATCATAAATTGCTAGGCATGAGAGCATTCTGTCTGAATTGCCTAATTATAAATTGCCAGGCGCGAGGGCATCCGGTCTAAATTGCCTACTCCTAAATTGCCAGGCGCGAGGGCATCCTGTCTAGATTGCCTACTCCTAAATTGCCAGGTGCGAGGGCATCCTGTTTAAATTGTGACTTGATAAATCAGCAGGCACGAGGGCATCCTGTCTAAAGTGGTGAATCAATTCCTGTTTAAATTGTTAAATTGAGTCAGGCACAAAGGCGTCCTGTCTAAATAGTGGCAAGGGCCTGCATCAGCATGCTGCCCAAGAGTCTAGCAAATGAAAACCGGATGCACCTGTGCGGAAAGAGTGTCGTTGTCCCCAAAGCGCAGCTCCCTCACGGCCACGGTGTCGTTCTCATTCACGACAGGAACCACGTTGTACGCAAGGAGCTCTGAGAATGTGTTGCGGGCGTTCAGAAACCTGACAGGTCATTTGCACGAGAGCACAGATAGGTTTTGCACATTACGAGCATGAGCATTTTAGATTGAGCTTGAATGAGCAACCACAGGGGCAAACAATCAGGCGTTCAATTTAGCAGCCCAAAACAGCAATTTACTTGACAGAAAAAACAAACCTTTTGGCTCTGCAGCACTCCATCTCAAACATAAGCAGTGAACGCGTGCTGCAAGCAAAGCCATCTACAGCGGGCTGCAAAGTTATCTACTACTGCGGGCTGCAAAGTTATCTACTACTGTGGGCTGCATGCAAAGCTATCTACTGCAGGGCACGCGTGCTGCACGCAAAGCTGTCTACTTTTTGCCGCTGCGTGCTGCTGCAAACACTCACTTGGGGGACGGAAGGGCTTTAGACGTACAACCATCTAACATTTACCTGTTTTAACCTGTCATTATTGCTTTCTATAATGTGAGCTCCTAGTGCCTTTGAAGTGAGCAGCAGTCTTGCTACCATCTATCCTAACTCACCACTTCTCTGCCCTCGCCGCAAACTTCTTACATTGAAAAGACAGCAACTTGGATGCCTGAGCAATATTGATGAAATGTATTGATCCCCACTGCTCACTGCACATGGTCTGATGATGTAGTCCAGGGTGGGAACGTAAGCTAACATTTCCGTCTTTGCTCAACAACGCCTTGTGTCTAGGCAGCTTCCACTCATCTCCTTCATCATCACCTGACCCTAATTCTTCTTATACGTTCATGATCCCACTCACTGCTCGCGGTCCGAAAGGTTGTCAAGAGTGAGCAACACTTGAGCACAGACCTGCGCAGTGTACAGTGTGTGCCTGGTTGTCAGTCATACAGGCAAGCTATTGGGCGACATGACGCAAACTTTTGGGTTTACGACCAACGACATGGCACATGTTTGAAGATCTCAAGCGTCATTGGACTCGAAAGCAAACAGCCTGAACCAGCTCCTATTCATGCGTTGACGTAGACAGAGCGCACTGAAACAGTACAGCAAACACAAGGCACTCACGATTCCGAGTGACGACAAAAAGTCTTCATAGTAGCGCATTAGGTGTCCCTGCCCAACGGCTGCCAGGGCTTGTTTCTTGGCCAGCTGCTGTGGACTGAACGCAAAGACAAGCACGTGCTATGTGTTATGCGCCTTTGTTAATGTGTTATGCGCCTTATTAATGTGTTATGCGCCTTTGTTAATGTGTTATGCGCCTTTGTTAATGTGTTATGCGCCTTTGTTAATGTGTTATGCGCCTTGTTAATGAACAAATGCACGCATTGAGCGTGGCCATGCCCAACAGCTGCAAGCTCTCGTGCTTTTGGCCAGCTGCTGCGGCCCGGAGGCAGCAATACGTACATGTATGTTTATGAACAGTTATAAGCATTGCCACGGCCTGCCATGGCCTGATGGTTGCCAGGGTATGCTTCTTGATTGGTGGCAGTGTGGTCAGACGCGCTTTTGTGCACCATTTTGTACTAAGGTGGGTAAGCCTGTTCACTTTGACTGATAGGTGCGTGCAAAATCCCCATGGGAATGTGAAAGGTATTTTACCTCGTTCGTTGGCCAGCTGCTGTGCGCGCAAACTCTGAGATTGCCAACACACACAGCCAGGTTGGGAGATATGGGCTTGCACTATTGGTTCAAGCGAAGAAGGTCTAATCGGCACTAGAAGTTTGAGCGAAATCAAGCGATCACGATTTCCTATGCGGTTGACCGGCATCTTTTGAGTTGGAAAACAATGTGTCAGTCATAGTTCCAATACAGGCATGTATTGGCGCAATTTCTATTTCAGGGTTTAGTGTGACCTGACCGAGGCAAGAGGTTGTGATCCTCTCACTTTTAGCTGGAGCAGCACCTGAGGGGCACCTGAACTCCTACAACCAGCACATCCAATTCCATCTGTATGGTCCCTGCACTCTACACCCCTGTTTGCACCCCGTGTGTGTATATGTATCTGTGTGTGCGTGCATGTGTGCGTGCTTGCTTGCCTATCACTCAATAGCGTCATGCAGGTCAATCTGCGTCTTTATGGTGAAACAAAGGACTGGGTGCTTCAATTCACTAGCTGGTAAAATCAATGGTTTGCCATATACTGGCAAGTTGAAAGAAACTGGTTTACTGGCGAATTGAAAGAAATCCTACCGGTGCATGAGACCCAGCTTCTGGCAGCCCACTCCCACGGCACCACTGGATACCACAATGACAGCGTAGCCTGAGTGTGCATGTGTGTGTGTGCGTGCGTATTCCATCGTATACTAGGGCAATTTTTTGCGCAAGTGTGCAACGTGTGTTACAGTGTTTATTGCCAGAGTGGCCACAGCGATGCCGTCTGCTCCACGTACGATCAAACCTGACGGCAGGGGAGCCTACCTTGGTCGTGCAAGGTCTTAATGGTCTCACAGATCCTGGCCAGACTGCTAAGATTCAGTGTCATCTGCTCGGGGCGGACAAGGCTGCACATGAGCACACACGCAATTTGAATGTATGAATGTGCATGTTTGCGTGCACTCATGTGCCGTGTGTCTGTGCGCATCTAGGTGCAGGCATGTGCCTGCTCGTGTGCTTGTGTATTTACGTGTATGTGCATGCATGTGAGTTTGTGCTCGTACATTCGTGCCTGTGCGTGTGTAATTTGAGCATACATCGTAGAGTTTGTGCTCGTACATTCGCGTCTGTGTGTGTGCGTGTGTTTTGTGTAGGGGGGAGGTGAGTGTGTATGTGTGTGTGTGTGTATGTGTGTGTGTGTATGTATGTGTGTGTGTGTACATGTGTGTGCAGGTGCATTTGTGTCTGTCCATGTGCAAACATTTACCTGGACGTGCCCACCTTCAGCACCTGGTGAGAGGCACAAAAACACATGTTCAGTGCGGGTGGGAGAGGCAAGAGAAATGGAGGAATGAAAGGCCTACCACTGTGGTTTTGGTGACGAGGGATGCTTTTGGTTTGGGTGGGAGACCTGGAGAGGATCCCCTCCTAATTTCCATGTTGCCTGTTTTTGCAGGGCCTTAAAAGTGAGAAATTTAAAAATTGTGGATTACCAGTCAATGGCAGTGATGATGTAAGTCTAATCATTCCTGTGCGCCACTGCACTTCTAGCTGTCTTCTAGAAATTGGGGAAATGTGTGTCCTTGGAAATACATTAGCCTGATGGCTAGCAAGGAGCGCCAACGCTTAGAAAGACCTGTGTAAGTACACACACACACACACACACACACGCACACACACAAACACACACACAACGCATACACATACACTCAAGCACACACACATACACATACACACATTCACGCACACACGCACACACGCATACACAAACAAACACATACACATACACACACACGCACACACACATACACAAACGCACACAAGCACACACACAAACACACACACATATACACACACACCGTGTGCAAACACACATACACAAACACAACTGTACTGCAGTGGTCCTGTCAAGTGGCGCTCCTCCCTCCGCAATGCCATTTACGACGTGCTCAGTGCTCGCCCCAATTGGGTGGAAACTGACCATGAGACTGAGTGGGACTTCTTTTGGGCTGACAAAGGGTAGGTTGGTGTGTTTGTGGGTGCTGACAATTGAAGAGTGGTACGTTTCCAATTGTTGCCAGGCATAGATGCAGTAGGTGACCAAAACATTCTTCTTCTCATGTGACCTGCTTAAATACAGGCTTGCTGCTTAAAAAATGGTGGTCAGTGAACGCGTGGGAGCACCTGGCATTAACTTGGTATCTCTGCAATTGTGCTCAAAGGGGCTTAGTGCGGCTGTGTAACACGCACACTCACGTACACACACAAACTCACACTCGCACACACACGCACACTAACACACACACACACACAAAACACACAAGCACGCAAACACCCTTTTGCATGCACACGCACATACACGCACTCACACACACAGCTGGATCCACCACGAGCTTGACAAAATGCACCTCAATGACTGGCAGCGCATCAACCACTTCCCCAACCACTACGAGCTAACGCGCAAGGACCTGCTCATCAAGAACCTCAAGCGTGCAAAGCGGCAGCTAGACAGAGAGGTATACACAAGTGTAAAACTTATAACTTATAAATCATGCTTGTGGAGAGCAAGTGCGTGGATGTGTGTGTGCATGCGTGTGTGTTTGTGTGTGCGCGTGCGCTGTAGTGCACTCCTAGCTAGAACCAGGTGCTTGCGTTCTGCGGCCCACTTGCTATAGATGGAGCGGCTCAGTGGCTCAGAGACAACACGTTGAGATACTCCTGCCCACGATCAACTTGCTTTGCTGCTCCTCTCAAATTAGTGAGCAGAGGCGGCACAATACTAGCCGTTTAAAAAACTGCACATTCCGCAACAAACCATTGATGCGTGCAGGAGCGGGTATGCAGAGGCGGCGCAATAAAACCAACCCGGGACTCTGTACTTCGACACAAATTATTCGTGCGTGCAGGAGCGGTATGCAGAGGCGGCGCAGTACAACTTCTTCCCGCAGACGTTTGTGGTTCCCAGCGAGTACCGCATGTTTGTGGAGGAGTTTAAGCGCAGTGGGGGCACCTGGATTATGAAGCCCATTGGCAAAGCCCAAGGGGCGGGCATCTTTCTGTTCAACAAGCTCAGCCAGGTAAGGCAGTGCATTGGTCGATCTGACAACTGGCCAACTGGCCTTGCTGGCAGTGTGTGTGTGTGTCTGTGTGTGTGTGTGACTCTGTGAGTCTGTGTGTGTCTATGTGTATGTGTGCATGTGTGTGTGCGAGTCTGTGAGCCTTTGTGTGTAGTAGTTAAGGAACCAAATTACTGCGCTGGTAGTGTTAACACATCCAGCGTAAATAGGGGAAGGAGCACTTGGGTGCCTAAAAGCCCCTCACTGCAGTCTGAGCGTGTAAATTAAACCGCCAAGTCGACCAGGTGGTTGTGCAGGCTGTACGTGCCACTCAGCTATGTGCTATGTGTAGGGTTGGCCAGAACCATATATATACGGTGTACATACGGTATTTTTTGCTTGGAAATCACCAAATATACGGTGTATATATACGTATATATACGGTTATGGCCAACCCTAGCTATGTGCGTGCTTCAGTGCTCTGATTAACATCTTGCTGATCACATCACGCTTCTTTGTGCCTTATTTGCACCTGGACATGCTTTCACAGGTGGAAGTCACACATACTTACAATTGCAGGAATAATTGGTGCACATATGCACTCAGCCTCACATACACACATATACACACGTACGCACACACATAGGGTTGATAAGAACCGTATATACTATATATACACCGTATACGACTATATGTTCAGTGATCTCCCTGCCAAAAATACCGGATATACATATATTGTTCTGGCCAACCCAACACACATATACACACACACCCCTACACACACACACACACACGCACAAACTCACACAGATCGCAGAGTGGAGACGGGGTTGCAATTGGCGTCCTGATGCAGAAACAGAACAAGAGGCCCCGGAGACTTACCTTGCCCAACGCTACGTTGACCAACCATACCTGGTATGCTAGACTAGGTGGTACGCTAGACAAGTGGTACGCTAGACTAGGTGGTGCGCTAGACTAGGTGGTGCGCTAGACTAGGTGAAATGTTACACTTGGGGGTACGCTAGATTAGGTGGCACGCTAGATTAGGTGGTGCGCTAGACTTGGGAAATTGACAATTGGTGTGTAATTTCTTTCTTCCACATTTAAGGTTGCGTGGTGTTATTGGTAAGGCGCCATGCTTGTGGTAAAGAGTCACACACACTTGTGGTCTGGCATAGCGCTCTGGATAGAAGTTTGCCTGAGGAAGGGCACAAGGGGCAGAGGACAGCAATTGAAATGACCACCGACATGTTGGGTGATGCGGCACACAACGGTCTTGAGCAACGAGGGTCATCTCAAGTGTGAAACGGAAGGGAACTCTGTTTATATACCTGATGCAGGTGGGCGGCAAAAAGTTTGATCTGCGCATCTACGCGCTTGTGGTCAACTATTCCCCCCTACAAGTCTACCTGTACAGGTGAGCGCAGGTTGTGGTGTGTGTATGTGTGTGTGTGTGTGTTCACTACCATTAGAGGGTGTATGCGCGCCTTTGCCACCTGTGCCAGGTATGCTCCTTTGATGTGTGACCTACAAATGGTATGCCTGGGCGTGCTCATATTATTTAGTGTGAGCACGCACAGGAGAGGCGGTATGTAGTACACGGTGAAAGTGGGGAAGGGTGTGAACTGCACATGTCATCGTTCTAGTGTGACTAAGCCCGGTAGAGGCAGCAAGTGGTGCACGGTCAAATTAGGAAAGGGCGTGTACTGCACACGTCATTGCTTTAGTGTACCGTGTATTGTGTTCTGCACATGTCATCGCTTTACTTTACCGACCACAATCGCTGCAACTTATTACAAATTCCTTGCAGACGCATGGCTTCAGCCTGTAAGCATTACGACGCTGAGAATTCTCAACCTACATCCTGGGTTTGAACAGGCGAGGCAGTTCTAGACCAAATCTGGATCCATTGCCTGCATCCACACAGGAGTGGCTTTGGGCGCTTTACAAACACGCGCTACAGCACACGGAAAGAGGACATCTGCAACTCCTACATGCACCTGACCAATGTGGCCATCCAAAAGCACGCCCCTGGGTTTGACTCTGCCAAGGTGTGTGTGTATGTGTGCATGTGTGCGTGCGTGCGTGTTGTATTAAAGAGAGGAAGCACAGAGAGGCTGAGAAGAGTTGCAGTGGTGGCTGAGCACGGCTCCTTTGTCAAGTTAAAGCTTGGTGCCTTCTTGTAAATGTAAGCAAAGCTGAGGAGTGTTTTACTTCGATGAGGAATGCTTCGATCAGGAATTCTTTGCATAACGACTTGCACGTGACACCTGTCAACGTCAATTTCCAGCGGCTACGACCCAAACTGCGCGTGGCACTTGAACAAGCAGCAATTACGTTCAAATGCTGCAACGCAAGTATGCAGTGTGCGTCCTTAATTTGCACGCAAGTATGCAGTGTGCGTCCTTAATTTGCAACGCAAGTATGCATTGTGCGTCCTTATCCTTTGCAACTTTTAAGTACCTAGGGGTGCATGCCTTTCACACCAATGAAGCAATGAATCATTGCATGTTTTGTGCGTGCAGGGTGTAAAGCAATAAATGAAGCCCTGCATGTTTTGTGCAGGTATGAAGAAAAAACGAAGCCCT
>Ga0307951_1001630_pt1 | contig 13802 bp, 12 predicted proteins | sample OrgLakmetagen374_FD_201842 | JGI IMG/M metagenome (GOLD analysis project Ga0307951, IMG submission 201842) | Saline water microbial communities from Organic Lake, Antarctica - #374 | ecosystem: Environmental > Aquatic > Non-marine Saline and Alkaline > Saline | place: Antarctica: Organic Lake... | reverse complement strand
ATCGCCAACGGAGGTGTGCTGCCCAACGTGCACTCCATGCTCCTGCCCAAGAAGAGCGCCAAGAAGGAGAGCGCCTCCGCCTAAGCAGCCAGGGGGTCCTTCACCTCTGCCAAGTGAGGAGCACACCAGGGACCTGGGGACTTCTCTCAGCAGCAACGAAACAAAACGGTGTTTTTCAACACCACCTTCCAAGTTGTGCATTGCTGCTGCTGTTCCTTCTCTTTCACTGGGAGTCTCATCTTCACCTCCTGACGTGTACAGATGTATTGCATCCGATGTGTGCATGCATGAATGCTAAGGGCTCAAAAGAGTGTGCATTAATTGACATGACATGTGAAACACAAGCCTTCCAGTACGAATGTGCATCGACTGGTGGCATATGTAAAACGTACAGGCAATCCAGTGTGAATAGTGTCTATGGTCCTTGCATTCTCAAAGTAGCAATCGTAGTGGAATGAGTAAAAACCCAGGGATATGTACCTGGTATTTCACACTACTTGAAGAAGAATGGCCCAGTCAGAGAGGCCCTGTCCGCTCAAAGGAAGAGGGGGGAAAATGCGTCTGGAACACAGGCTGCCTCAGGTACGCAGCATTGCAAGCACTCTCTAGGCGTAGACAGGAGGCATACTCTTTTTAAAAGTGCCAGCAAAAGGCAGGCAGGCTTGTGAAGGGAACAAAGCAGGTAATGTGTGGCAGTGTTTCCTCCTCAAGCTGCAACAAGCAAAATTCAGGCCCTCCACGAAGCGGCAACCACACACTGGTCTCAGTCCTTGTAGCCCGCAACAACGATGGCTTAAGCACTGGCCACAGCTTTTCAATAAAATGGGTCAATGGCAGCTGGACGCTTTTTGACTCAGAAATGCATGGTCTATAAAAATCCAACCAAAACATCGACAACAGCGGAAGTATGAGCAAAACCTTAACTCTCTACAAATTAGAAACTCGGGGTGTCCACCAAAACTTATCACACTTGCCACCTCCCTAAATATGGAACGGCAGCATAAAGCCTTCTGCCTCGTGCATGCCTTTAACATGGCACTTGTTGAACCGGGCATCTGTGTGTGGCAACTCTCTTCTTCCCACATAGAAAGCTTAAAAAGCAACTTAAACTCTCGAATTTATAATCAAGAAAACGCCCTACAACATCTCTACACAAAAGGAATGGGAAATTGAAACAGCATGATCATCAACCACTCTGTACCGCCTCCCTTGCCTTAATATTAAGAGGGAAGCTTTTACCTAAAACCAATGACTTGCAGCCAGGGCAAATCAATAAGCCTCATAGAGCAACTACTATCTCAGGCTGCCCATCCACGTGCAGTTATCCTCACGACATCCAATCCACACAATTGCCAAGCCCACGCCACCACTATCAAGAAAATTAATGTAGGACATGGCCAAATTGATTGAGATGGCAAGGCCTACACGGTAATCATGTTATAACCCTCCAACAATTCTATCTGGAACTACGTTGCACAAGACTCTATCCTATCTCTAGCCGACCCCACTAGAACACCCCAGTAAAATAGCCCACTCCAGAGAAGGAGATCCTCCCTTCCCAAAGAAAATGACCCTTCAACTAATAAACCATACACCAAAAACAAACCAAACTAACCGTGAAGTCCACCCTTTGAATAGGCTGGATAACGTAGCTAATATCTAGCCTTAAAGCAGTCACCATGAACGTGAAAGGCATGTATAAACGCAAAGATGACCTTAATGCTCTAATTGCACACCACAACCCAGATATTATCTCGTTCACAGAAACAAAAATTACCAGCAATATAGACCTACTGGCCTAGCTGTACCGTAAACCCCTTGTTAAAAGGTCATGGTGCTGTACAAAGCTTTAAAACGCTGGCCCATTGACACTCCTGAATTTGTTTGGAACAAGGTGATGGTGGTTTGATCTGCTGGGGTGCAAGCTGAGTATACAATGGCTTTTCAAGAATGATGCCAGCCAAAACAAACGCCACAGGCGCACTCCTGAGGGTCGAAAACATGGGGTTAAATCTGTGCTACATATCCAGGTCGTTCTGAGCACCATGATGTGGGTGCTGTAAATTAACAACGTCGGAATGTTAGAAAGCCTTAGTAAGATATATTGTTTGGCTTATTACTGCTCGCTTATTTGATGAACAAGCGGCCAGTAAGCCAGCTTGATTACTACCTAGGAAGCGGACAGGAAGCCAGGAGTAATGCTTTCAGGAATTCTTTTGTTAATATATTTTGAGTGATTTGACAATCCAGCTAGGAAGCGGTGGGTTCTTACCGGTGCAGGAATCCAAGGAAGCTGGCTAGTAACCCTGGGAAGGCTTGCTTTTTTAAACTGAAGACAAGTAAGCCACAGGTACTTTAGCGATCCAACTATGAAGCAGGGGGTCCTCTTACTGGAGCAAGAATCCAAGGAAACAGGCTAGCAATCCAGCTATGAAGCAGGGGGTCCTCTTACTGGAGCAAAAATCCAAGGAAACAGGCTAGGTAAGCCCAGATAACCCACAGAGATCAGCAAGCAGTAATAAGCCACAAATAAGCAGTCTAGAAAGCCACAGCAAGGCTCGGGTAGCTGCCCTGAAAGCCTAGTGGCCCGTGGTCAGGCCAGACTCTTCGGGGCCGCGGGTTCAAATCCGCCTGGTAGCGTGAGTACTTCGCTGTCCGACAGCAACGTCTCCGTTTCCTTAATCCATGCTTGTGGTGTGATCACCCCTGCGTTGTTTTTTTCTTTTTTTCTAAGGCTGACAAACAAGCAACAGTAAGCCTGACTAAGAAGCACGCAGTAAGTCTGATTAGTAAGTTACAAATAAGCGGTTAAGGAAGCCACAGTAAGGCTGGCAAACAAGCGACAGTAAGCCTCCTGCCTAAGAAGCATGCAGTAAGCCTGATCAGTAAGCCACAAAGAAGCAGGCTAGGAAGCATGCAGTAAGCCTGCCTAGGAAGCATGCAGTAAGCATTGAAATTGTTTTCCCACCTCAGTATAACGATGGCCAAAACTCGTTTGAGGATGTAGTGACCCATGGCTGGCAAGACTGTGTGCCAATGGTTTCACAACTACGTTAGCATGCCACAATAAGCACGAGCGAACTACTGCCAGGATGTGTGGCTTCTTGCTCAGTAGTGTGACCATGAAACCTACTAGTCATGTAGCATGGAAATGTGTGTGCATTAGCTTTGCTGCCAGTATGGTCAGCCCTATTGTGTTCAAGCTGGCCTGGATGTTTGTGGCTTACTGACTTTGTTATTTGCGGCTTACTGGTCAGGATAAGTGGTCTGGCTTATTATGGCTTAATTGCCTGGTTATTTGTTGCTTACTGCAGGCTTATTTCACTGGCTTATTGTGGCTTACTGACCTGGTTATTTGCAGCTTACTGGTCAGGCTTATTGGCCTGGCTTATTATGGCTTATTTGCTTAGTTCTTTGTTGCTTCCTGATCAGGCTTACTGCAGGCTTATTGCCGCTTATTGACCTGGCTTATTGTGGCTTGCTGGCATGGTTATTTACGGCTTACTGATCAGGCTTGCTTATTAGCCAGGTTGCTTATTGGCCAGGCTTATTAAGGCTTATTTGCCTGGTTCTTTGTTGCTTACTGCAGGCTTATTGCCGCTTATTGGCCTCGCTTATTGTGGCTTACTAGCCTGGTTATTTGCGGCTCACTGGTCAAACTTATTGGCCAGGCTTATTATGGCTTACTTGCCCGGCTATTTGTTGCTTACTACAGGCTTTTTGTGGCTTATTGGCCTGGCTAATTGCAGCTTATTGACCTGGCTTATTATGGCTTATTTGCCTGGTTCTTTGTTGCTTCCTAATCTGGCTTAATGCTTAATTGTGGCTTATTAGCCAGGTTGCTTATTGGCCAGGCTTATTATGGCTTACTTGCCTGGCTATTTGTTGCTTACTGCAGACTTATTGTCGCTTATTGGCCTGGTTTATTGTGGCTTACTGGTCAGGCTTATTGGCCAGGCTTATTGTGAGCGCTTATTGATCTAGTTCCCACCCGGCTTATCCAGATATTCTTAGGCTTACTAAGCAATTCTTCAACAGGCTTGTTTTGTGCTTACTTGAGGAGGCAAGGCACATAATAACGCTTACTGATCCTGAGTTACCTGCTTGGCTTCCTAAGGAAGGAGGAAGCATTACCAAGCATTACCAAGCACCAAGCCATTAATTGAATACACCCTTACTTGCTTGGATTACTGCTGATTACCTGCCGTCCTGGCTTCTTTGGCTTATGCGACTTGTTCAATGAGCCCAAATTCTGATTTTCTGGTAAGCAGTCGCTCAAGAAGCCCTAAGAAGTCAAACAGTAAGGCTTATTAACGTTCCGATGAATGCCATTGATGCACACACACACGAGACAAGTGGTGCAAAACCGATGCGTTATGTGTGTGACGCATCCATCAAGGTTGTGTGAGCAAAAAATGGTCACCATGCTAGCAGCGCGTCCATCGGGGCTGTGCATGCTGCAATGCATGCGTGCACACATACACACACATACACACACATACACACACAGGAACATAGATAAACACAGGAACACACACACATACATACACACACACGCACGCACGCACGCACGCACGCAGACACGCACACACGCACGCATGCACGCCTCGAGCGACACAAGGCTTGGTGGAGCTTTGCGTTTGAGCACAGGTATACCTGTGTATACTAGCTATTTATTTCTGTTCCACTTCAAGGTATAAGTTTGACCACCTTATGAAGTGCCAGACCCCAGACGAATAACTGGTCCATGCTTTACGTCGTGGTTATTTTCTACTAGCTGTGTGATTTGTTCTCTAGAAACACCTGCACGTTTTTTGGCTTAAGTTTGCTTTTTGGCTTTAGTTTGCTGGCATGGCTGTGACTTGGATTTCCCTGGAAGTGTATGGTCGTCTGAGATGGTGAAATTGTATGAAATGACTTTTTGCTTTCTGAACATGTGCTGGCCGCGGGGCATCCTAGATCACAACTCTGATTTGCTCATTCACAAATCATTTTCTGGGCTCAGTAAGCACGCACGCCTGAACTTAGTAAACAACTTGTGGCGTTCTTCAAACTCTACTGTTCATTTTTGCCTTTACCTTTTACCTTAAATTCATTCCCCTATCATAGACAATTGTTGGAATAAGCTAAACTGGCTGAGGCCGAGATCCTTTCCTGCTAAAGAGAAAAAAATGCCTAGAGAGGGACACTGTGGTCCGAAGGGGTATATATTATAGGGTTTTTGTCCCGTGACTAGGCGGTTTTAGCTCGCACTGTCATGTTCCAACCCTAGTCCATTAAACGTCCTATACCACCAATGGGAGACTTCTAGCTGTGCGCCTAGAAACCTCAGGACCTCCTATCATTCTGTTTTCTACTTACTGGCCTTCCCAAGACTCAATCTCAGCACTTCATCAAAGAGACAACATTGCTTCCGAGGTAAACCAAATCACCAATTTACAAATGTATTCCCATTATCCTAGGGGATATGAACGCCGTCTTTAAAGAAAATGACAGATCTAGTAAAATTTCCTATTAAAAGGATATCCACTACCAAAACTTCTCACAAGACAACCATCTGATCCCTATTGATCATAACCTTGCTAAACGACCTTGGACCTTTGCTTAGCACGTGCACCTTGTCTGCCCTCAATCTCCACACTACAACTCCCGTCTTAATGAATTTCTTCTCCCTAGCGCTCTTGTAAAATAACAAAGACACCCTCAATTTGCTACCCAGTTGACAGAGGTTGCAAACACAGTGACCACATTCCTCTCATAACAGACATCCCCCTCTCTTTGCTTGGGGTTGCAATTACGAACATCCAACAAGCACCGGCAACAAATAGAGAAAAGGTCCTGCTCCGTCCAATTAAAAAAATGTGACCAAGACTTAGTTGTAGCGGCTGATTTCACGTTGTCTTTCACGTTGAAATCAGCCGCGTTCAGCAGCAAGTTTTTCCAGCCGTGCCTTTTCTGGCCGTAAATAATACTAGTTGTAATGGGACTCTCAGCCGCATTTCCAGCCGTTTATAATTGCGGCAGCATTCAGCCGCCTCAGCTGCACTGCAGCTGCGCCCAGAAAAGGCACCAGGTCTGACAAAGTGTGCCAAAACACCAAACAGGCTGACACACTTTCAAGGATCCCCAGCAGAAACCTGTGTAAAAAACATGGCAGACAAAATTGTGAACCTCATAAATGAATGCCACAAGACTGCCACTGTCAAAAAGCCTCGCGTTATCAACGCGTTTCTGAGCTTCAGAAACGCGTTTCTGAACTCTCGCGCTCTGCACGCTAACAACGGCTGATAAGCGCGCGCTTTTGAGTCAGAAACGCGCGCTTTTGGGACTCATAAGCGCGTTTATGAGTGTGATGAGCACGTTTCTTGAACTTTTCTCGTTTGTGGAATTAGGATTGCGTGTATGGGAATTCATAAGCGCGCTTATGAGTCTGTAATCAGTTTGTTTGATTCAGGAACGCACTCATGACTTTCGTAAGCGCGCTTTTGAGTCTGAGAAACGCCGGGAAAAGCGGGAAAAACGTGTTCATAAGCGCCAAAAACAAGCAGTTCATTTGATTTAGGAACGCGCTTATGAGTCTCAAAAGCGCAAGGAAAAACGGAAAAAACGGGAAAAACGTGTTCAAAAGCGCCAAAAACAAAAAAGTTCGTTTGATTCAGGAACGCGCTTATGAGTCTCAAAAGCGCAAGGAAAAACGGGAAAAACGGGAAAAACGTGTTCATATGCATGCACTCCAAGCAAAATTGAACAAAACCTAAACACATTCTAAACCAAGAAAAATGAACAAGTTACAAAAAATTTTATGTAATAAATTCAAACACCTACGCTTCTTAATGAAGCAAGGGCAACACTTTTTAACTACCATAAATTTGGATGAAGTAATGAACGCTAGCCGGCAAAAAAATAATGTATGCCAAGCACTCGCCCAATTGCACACTTTGCTTAGCCAAGACATCAGCCATCCCCATAATGAAGGGAAAACATTGGCGCAACAGTTTAAAGACAAACAAGCAACTATAAAACAAGAAATCAAAAAATTTTCAAAGGACACGGCTCCAAGCAAACTATACTAAACTTGTCCATACCAGATGTGCCCTTTCCAGTACTATTATCAACTCTCATCAAGAGCCGGTTTCAGGCCAAGCCTGCAACCCTCCTGATCCCCTTTGATTTTTCCTTTCCTTTTCACGTTGAAGGAGCTTTACGGTACTCAGTACCAAATTGGCTCTTTTTCCTTAATTAATGTGGGGAGTGGTTTTCACTGCCTGCGTAATTTTTCTTTTTCTTTTTATTTTCTTAATTAAAAGAAAGCAACAAAGGAAAATATCAAAGCAGCCTGCTCAAGTAAACCAATATATCCTGGGGGGAAAGTAGAACAACACTTTGGTGTTTAAGCTCGTGTGGATCCAGCATTCAATACGGTACAGACTGAACTAAGCAAAATCACTGGTATCGTTGAGATCTGTGAAAACAGGAAAATACCTGCCTACAGATCCTGATGCTGCCGCAACTATCCTTGGACGAGTAGTCAATACTATGATCGATACAAACTTGAAACCCCTGTAACTAAAGTAGAGGACAAGCACCAGCACGTAAAGACCTGGCCACAAAACTCTATTCTAGATTCTGCAACTTCCAGAAATGCTTAAAATCACTTACAAATAACAAATCCCCAGGCCCTGAAGGCATTGTCAACGAACTCTTGAAAGCCATTCTGTTAGAATACCAGCAAACGATCCACAAACTGGTCATAACTATGTGTGCAGCAGGGATAACCCCAAAAAAATAGAAAGCAAGTGTAACTATTTTGATCTACAAGGAGAAAGGATTGGAGACAGACGTTCCTCATACAGGCCAATTGGCCTTGCAAATACACTGTACAAACTATGGACACGCCTAATAACCAACAGACTATACGAACATGCAGAGGCCAACTCCCTTCTTGGCAACATGCAGGCCGGCTTTTGCAAAAAACACGACACAATTCAGCAACTCCAAAATGTCTTAATGACCCTGGAAGATGCCAAGCTCTAAAAAAAAGACATCTACGCTCTCATTGTTGACTTAACTTCTGATTTCAATATTACAGACCACAGACGCCATAGATATAAAATACTTTTTATTATCAAGCACACATATTATAATCAGGCTGTCTTCAGGCTGCACAAGAGATATCCCAGTTGGAAGAGGAACCATTTAAGGAGACACACTCTCTCCATTCCTGTTCCTGAATTACATGGAGCCGCTGCTTCGCTGGCTGCATACAGGCAACAGAGGATACATGTAGGCAATGCTGATACCAGCACACCTAACCTCGTTGCCGACTGCTCTAGCAATGGGGCTTTTGCGGACAACCTAATCTGTCTCTCCGGCTCCTACCAAAACATCCGACCCCAAGCCATTAAACTCACCCATTACGTAGATTGGGCTCACCTCATCATTTCAGGCAAAAATACGAAGGTGACTTGCATGTACCATAGCGATGACAATAAGATTCTGCGTGGCAACACAAAGGTGACAGATTTTGCACACCACCAGCTGACCAACAAAGTCTAAGTACAAGGTCAAGCATAGCACAAGTTCGAGCAGCATAGTTTTTCATCTTCGACGATCCTTTCCCACACCTCAGGGTACACATCACAATGGACCTCAACTGGCCACACCAACTGACACTCATGACTACGAAGCTTTTCTTAGAATCAGAACGGTTAAAGATTTATTTTGCTAGCCCTAAACAAACAATTGACATTATCCGCACAGCAATAGTGGCAAGCATAGCCCACTCTTTCTTAGTCACCCCATGCCCTTTAAGTGTCCTCAATCAATGGGACACACAAATTCTGGCAGCCATAAAAAGCAAATATAAACTCTGGGTGTGCACCTCAACCGCACTGCTCCGAGAAGATAAAGCTAAAGTACGGTCTGGTGCTCTACCTTGAGAATGAGTACAACTATATAAACGCCCTCGCACTTACCACTAGCCTTATTAATAAGGGAAAGCATGGTAGGCTCACCAAAGCTTTCCTCAAGCATCAAACTCAGCAACTAAAATCTGCGGCACAAGGCTACTTGGAACCTCAGTGTCAAACACGCACCAAGATACCTCCAAAAGCAATTACAATGTATGTCAAGAGCACGGCAGTACGTTTGCATTCACAATAGCAGTTTGTGCCTCTCACACACCATGGCCAACCCATTATCACAGAAAGCTTTGACAGTATTAAAAAAACACTGGGCACCCAATTTAATTACTCTGGAAACCGTAATCACCGACATTGCATTCTCTCTTATGGACTCCGGGATCTCCAGTCTCAAGGCTACTTAGACAGCACATACACACTAAATGGCAACAGCCTCAAATTCTAGTTTGGCAGCAACAATAAATGGGACAAATCATTGCAATAAACATAATTGCCTTTCTTTTACACTCAGATAATATAACCCCCCAGCTCATCAGTGACTTGCATAACAGCAAGGACACAATACCTAACAAAGAAGAAATGCTCAGTAAAATCAATACTACTGCTTTAGATGCAATCAAGGCCTACATTCCCATAATATGGGCCTGATCAGAAACACAAATTCCACAAAGCCTGCAAACCCAAACTCCTGCTCGGCAAACATACTCCATATTGACAACGAGGCACAAGTCAGGGGCAGACAGAAAGTATGAACATAGATTCAGACAGCTCCCCCAACACTCATCGCTGCCAAACAAGACCCAACAACAAGCAATCCGCCACCACAACCAAATGAAAGGCAGAAGAGGAATCCCTCCCTCTTCAATGGAGCTTACTGGAAATTCCATTGCGTCACTACCTATTTCTCCTTTGCAACCTGGTGAGACTGTGGCACTGTAAATATAACAACGCGGCTCTTTTTGGCAAGCAATGCAATGTCAAAGCCTGTAACACAATTTTCATGTATGACTATTAAATCCAGGAGGTGTTGGACTGGCAGCAAGTTAGCAAACCTAAACGCAACACCAACCAAATGTAATCAAGGATTTACCTCCAGCCGCCCAGATTTTGTGCTGGTTACTCCCACGCTGCAAAAACACAAAAACAACAAACTAATGTAGGGAGGTGGGTTCTTCGAAGTGGCAGGGGGCAATTGAGGGAGACTGGGAGCACCTCAGCAGCACCGCCAGCCAACCAATAAAGCCACCAACCCCAGACAGCATCGACCTAAAGACCTCAGCAAACCTCGGCGTGACATCCACCTTGTCGAGATCAAGTATTGTGAAGACACCAGACCTCAGAACCAGCTGAACGCCACAAAGGATCAACATAAAGATCTCTGCAACACTCTCCAAGGAGCCTCCGTTACTCTCCACATCATCCTTTGGGGTGTGGGTGGCACCATCTACAACACTCACACTCTGAAGCCTTTCAAGGAACTGGGTCTTGATTCTCAAAGAGTTAAGAAGCTTGCTTCCAAGCTCCATGTGCACTCTGTGAACTTAGCTGCTAAACTTGTCCATACCAGACGTGCCCTTTCCAGTTCTATTATCAACTCTCATCTGGAGCCGGTTTCAGGCCAAGCCTGCAACCATCTTGATCCCCATTAGTTTTTCCTTTCCTTTTTGCGGTGGAGGAGCTTTACAGTAATCGGTACCAAAGTGGCTCCTTTTCCTTAATTAATGTGGGGAGTGTTTTTCACTGCCTGCGTAATTTTTTCTTTTTCTCATCAAGGTTGTAAAAATTGGGCACTACCCTTGTACCATAGCACGAGGCTGAAAGCCGCATAAACAGAGCCCTTTCCAAGAAGCCAAAAGTTAGATGAATGCTGCCAAATTTGGTGGAGCCCAGTCAGCCAAGGCATTCCAGAGAGATAAGATAACTATGAAGATATGCCGCAATGTGATACATACCAACGCACTTTCCATTGGAAATGTCTGACTGACCTGGATGCCTGCGCACACACTGCAAGGCAAGCCGCGGAAAATAGTGAAGACTGGCACTGTCCAGCCTATACTGACCTAACCCAGGTGGAAAAGAATACCAGGAATTCGTATCATATGCATGATGCAGAAGATTAAAAAATGGTAAAAGTACTCTGGCAACCCACATGGGAAGCGGCAGAACTGCTCTTAGCAAATTCCGACTTTATAACCCACGTAGATAGTTATGAAATGCCGACGCGAGCACTCAGCTTAGTGCCCAACCAGAGGACCAAGAGATTGACAATCTTTCAAGGCAAGGCTATGGTTGTACCCACCATATTGATAATATGTGGGACTCGTGCAAGGCCAAAACAAACACAAAAGTACGCAGGCTTTCCTTCCTTCTTTCTTTCCCGTGCTTGTCCTTCTTGTACACGTTTTGCCCTTCTTCTCATCAACCTGGTTGCCCCCTACTTTCTTTTATTTCTTTTAGCCTGTCTCTCTTGTTTCCTTCTTATTTATCAATTCGGTTCGATTCGATTCAATCTCGTAGTAGGAAGTTTGCTATCTCCCCTTGCCCTGTGAAATACGCCAACAACATACAAAAAACGACATCAGAGACAAGGCATTCTTTATCACGGACACTGTCAATCCCCAAGTAGACATTCTATCTCCTTGGAAGTGTGAGATCTGGGTACGGGATGTGGGTCTCCTCAAGCCAGGATCTCATAAAGACTCAGAGGGTGAACTAAAAATCCCCGAACACATATTTTGTCAAGCAGTTGTATGTTGTATATGACATCCACGGCAAGTGCACAGGGATGCTTTCCTTAGAACGTCTGAGCATTCTGCTACATGCCTACAGTCAAATAACACGGATTGGCCTACACAATACTATGCAACCACCTGTACTGAATGCAGCAAATGAAATTGCAGGTCTACTGCAAAGGTATGAGCTCACTGAGCAACATTAGTAAAAAGGCTAAAGTTTCCAATACGTACTGCACCCCGAGGCACATTACGACTTCCCTCCAAAAATGGGCACTAGTTACCAAGCAAAAGTTTGCCAGCCCCATAGAATTTGCCCCTAGCTACCAAGCCGACTGGAGTGACTGGAGTGACTGAAGTGACTGGAGTGACGCGGTATTAAGAGCAAGCACCTTCCCTTAACACGAAATTTACACGCTTCTCCTTCTGTCACCCAATCTATTGCGACTGCCTCCTGCATGCACTTGTGGGACATGCGCTTCAATCAGCAAGATACACTCAAGAATCTACAGCAACATTCCTGCTCCTCCCTGATTGGCTTGGCTGAAGTAAGAACGGGTACATGACTTGGATAATTGATTACCCTGACCATACGTGGGTTCTAGCCAAGTTTTCTGCAGACAGCATGCTCTTAAACCCTACAGAAGTTTGGTTAGGCGCTCCACCCCAGCCTCAGCACAACAAGAATAAAATGCAGCTAATTGTCGTCTGCAACAATCAAGGGAAACAAGCCCTAAATGAATCCAACCCAGCTTGGCTCAACAATCTCAAGCAGTAAGCCCTGAAGCAATGTAGGCTTTTAGTTACACTGCCCACATGCTTGACACCGCTTGTGTGAAATGTAAGAACAAAAGGTACCAGCTCCTACACCCAGATATTTCCATTAGTGTTGCCCAATATTGCTGCTGACATCAGCCAGTGGCAAATGCTTCATAATACAAACGTCAACCAATACAAGAGCCCGCATATACCCAAGAAAGTACAAAACTGGAAATCGATCACATACACCGATGGTAGCGCCATGCAAGATGCGACCAGCAAACAGCAAATCTTAGGCGCTGGCGCCTTCACACCCACCACAGGCGCTGGTTATAGTGATACCATCACTATCAATCCTGGAGGCAGCGGCCCACACTCACCATCAATAGAGCTGGACTTGCAGCTGTGCTAGTAGCGGTACAAAAAGGCCACACTGAAATTGCTACAGACAGTGTCTTTCAGATTAGAAAACAGCTATTGAACCTAATGGCTGTACTCTACCATTTGCACAGGGAACTATTCAAGGACATTGTAAATCTAATCTAATCCTCACCTTCTGCCATCACTTTCTACTAGATGAACTTCCACTCTGTTTTATTGGCAATGAGGGTGCAGACCACCTAGCACCCAAAGCAGCAGTCAATCAAAATTCTGACATTCCCCTCCCGCCAGCTATTGACCCCTTCTACGACCTGCCTGTTCTGGCTAAACGTGCCTAACAAAGATGGCTTTCATGCTGAAGAGCTACGAGTTTTGACTAACCTAGAGGACAAGCTAATAACACATCATATGCACGCCCACCATTATCTTGGTAAAGCTAACACAAATACATTGCTCTACAAGCTTTGGCAAAATTGCATGACACGCCTGAGCACGTAGCACAGCCATACACAGCAACCTAATGCCCAAGAAAAATCAAAAGACTCTGCTGGTAGCAATGAAACAGCCAGCATGATTAAGGGAGGGGGTTACGCAGGTGCCCGCACCAGGCAACCCCCCACCGTGCAAACACAAGAAAAATAAGTTAGTGTGGGTCAGGGGGGTTTGTGTGCCGTGGCACCCAGACCCACACCATGGCTTTTGTTGCTTAGGTTGCATTGCAGTGCATATCGTGTTTTTATGAGTGTAGATGCATGTTTGATGGAAGTCACGTGAGCGCGTGAGTATGCGTATACATGTGCTCACCCTCGCTCCGTTTTACAATGTGTGCAATACAGGGTTTATAAACTTTAACAAAGGGCACCCCGTTGCTCCTGAATTCGTGCTGATGCTCCCAAAAAAGAGCTGATGCATCTCCTGGGGTGCAAGCTGAGTGCAGAACTTGCAAAATCAAGATAGAACCAGCCAGCTCGAACAAATGCCACAGGCGAACTCCTGAGGGTCAAAAATG
>Ga0307951_1001624_pt1 | contig 13812 bp, 13 predicted proteins | sample OrgLakmetagen374_FD_201842 | JGI IMG/M metagenome (GOLD analysis project Ga0307951, IMG submission 201842) | Saline water microbial communities from Organic Lake, Antarctica - #374 | ecosystem: Environmental > Aquatic > Non-marine Saline and Alkaline > Saline | place: Antarctica: Organic Lake... | reverse complement strand
TGGGATGTTGTGTCTCTGCATCCATTGTATGCTCGAACTTGATGCCTTATATTGAGGGGGGGGTTCGAACATTCGAACTTTTTTCCAAGTTCGAGGTAGAGTTCTAGAGAAATTACTGCGAATACTAGAATATGACTTCGAAGCTAGAAGTACTTCTAATGTTCGAACTTGATGCTTTAAATTGAAGGGGGGGGGTTCGAATATTCGAAGTTCACTTCTACCTTCGAAGTCAACTTTTAGGTTAGAAGTCTCAAGAATTGAAAAGGGTCGAACCCAGATCTTGGTTCGCAGTAGTGCACTTCTAGGATTAGAAGTGCACTTCTAGGATTAGAAGGTAGGATTAGAAGTGCAGGAAGTGCACTTCTAGGATTAGAAGTGCACTTCTGAAATAGTGGCTTGCGTGAGTGTGCTGAATCCTGTCCATGCCCAAAAAAAGCAGGAAGGCTTCCCAGGTCTCGCATCCGCGCACAAGAGTTGGGTCGGCCTCTGGTGGGTACGGGTGGGGGATGGGGGGCCGGTTACGAGTGAGGTGGTGCAAATATAGAAGCTTCAGGCAAAGAAACAATATTCATACTTTGAAAGAGGTGAAGTTTTTTTACTGGCTGGGTAATAGATCAAGAGGAGATGGCAAACTCCCTACCATGCTGGAAAAAATGGGAAATTGCAAGAAAAATGGCAGCAAGAGGGGTCGATTGAAAGAAAAAAGGAGGCAAGGTTGGTTAGGATTGTTCATGTTCGCTAAGGGGGATCTGCTAGCAGTAGTGATATAGCTAGCATTATTTGTGAATAAGAATGTAGGCTACGCAAATGCCTGCACCATGTAACCCCTCATTACACAATTTGAATAAATGGCGCTGAGCTTGAGGATACATTTCAAATATATAAACACTTGCTAAATCCAGCTGTGCAGACAGCATGTGTGAAACTACACCGATCTCTCTGACCCTCCTGAGGCCTTCTCCTTTGCACAATTCACATTATGGACATGGTAGGAGTCAATTTTGTGATCTGTCAGGAGGAGGCTGGGAGGCTGGTTCGTTAGTTGCTTTGGCTTTGTTCCTTGCCTCTTCCTTGTTAGTCTTTCGGCGAATCTGCTCTTGCTTTGAAACGTTTCTGTTTTACATTTGCCTTGCAACCAAGTCCTGCCCATGCATTTATTTAACCTTGAGTGCATATGGGATTCAGCTCTTGTTTGGGGGGTTCTGGCTGCTCTGGTTTTGTTAGATTATGACCAATCCAGATAGATGCAAAAAGAATGGATGTCACCAATTCTGCTATGGCTCCTATCTCTGATCCGAAAGGGGATCAGTATTGCATTTTTTAAGGTTACGCCACTGAAGTTTTGTTTTGTTAAGCCTACTAGTAGTACACGCTATCAACGCCCTTCAAGCCCACATGCATCTTCTCCGTAAACTGGGAAATGCCAAAACTGAAGCGATCTACCATGCGTACTACCAGACCCTCATAAAAACCGGTACTGCCAATGGAGCCTCTAGGCAATGCTTACCTAACATCATCCTATGTCCCCTTAAAAGACCAATTGTATCATTATGAAATACAGAACAGGCACCCTTATAATCAAAAACATGCGGTATTGTTCAAACTATCAACAAGTGAAACCTGCCCCCTCTGCCCACAATTAGACAGTGCCCTACACATCCTTTCTGGGTGCCAACACACACAAATAAGGAACATGATCACCAAAAGACATAATTTAGCATGCCGCATGATCTTTAAGGCTATCAGCAAAACAGGCTCCTTAGGATCATGTATTGTCTCCAAAGACATAGGCAGCAACGAACGGATGACCATGCGAAATCTCCAGATTCCTGTAACAGCAGAAAGTAGAATAGTTCCCAAATGGCTCTTCCCACCCCGCTTATCAGATAAAGACAGATTTACCTCCAGCCGCCCAGATATTGTGCTGGTTACTCCCACCGCTGCAAAAACACAAAAACAACAAACTAATGTAGGGGGGTGGGTTATTCGGAGTGGCAGGGGGCAATTGAGGGGGACTGGGAGCATCCCAGCAGCACCTCCAGCCACCAGTAGAGCCACCAACCCCAGACAGCACCGACCTAACGACCTCAGCAAAACTCGGCGTGACATCCACCTCGTCAACATCGTATTGTGAGGACACCAGACCTCAGAACCAGCTGAACGCCGCAAAAGAACAGCACAAAGATCTCTGCAACATTCTCCAAGGAGCCTCCGTTACTCTCCACATCATCCTTTTGGATGTGGGTGGCACCATCTACAACACTCACCCTGAAGCCTTTCAAGGAACTGGGTCTTGATTCTCAAAGAGTTAAGAAGCTTGCCTCCAAGCTCCATGTGCACTCTGTGAACTTTGCTGCGAAACTTGTTCATACCAGACGTGCCCTTTCCAGTACTATTATCAACTCTCATCAGGAGCCGATTTCAGGCTAAGCCTGCAACCCTCTTGATCCCCATTGATTTTTCCTTTCCTTTTTGCGGTGGAGGAGCTCTACGGTACTCGGTACCAAAGTGGATCCTAGTCCTAAATATGTGAGGAGTGGTGTTCACTGCCTGCGTAGTTATTCTTTTCTTTTCTACACGCTATCAGATCCGCAACAAAAATCATACAGATGAGACGAGACATTGAATACAACCCCCACAAAAATCTTAGCGATACTCCTGGTAATGTGCAGGCTTCTGACTCCCAACCACCTGATCCCCACTGAATAGAAGCTTCTCTTATTTTTATTCTCCAGGTGGGATGTTGTGTGTCTCTGCATCCATTGGGTGGTGCAGAACACGAAACAACATCCTTTCCTAATCCATGCCGGTAGTGTTTACACTATCTGCAATTTTTCTTTTAATTTCTTATTGAGCCCAAATTTCTAGATTGGCAAGGAATGGTGAGTTTGTGTTCTTCTTTTGCTTTGCTTTTTGACAAGCAAGGCTCTGGCCTTCTTTCACAGCGGCTCGACCCTCTGTTGTTAAACCTAGCGCTAAATATGCATACAGTGCATGTGCGTGCTTTATATTGGGATCCCTTGAAGCCTTTACAATTTGCATTTTACAAATTCCATTCTTTTTGGCTGATGCACTGTGTTGGTTTCTAGGACACTGTGTGTCCTAGACCTTTGCATTGCTGGAAAAAATGAGAGCCTTATAGCTTAGATGTATCCTGTGCTGTGACGTTGCACCGACCCGGCCTGACGTGTAGCAAATTTAGTTCCTTACTGAGGAGATAGCTTTATAGTAACCAGCCCTAGGGATATATCCCTCCTTTTATTGCTTTATCAGTTCGTCGTTTGCTTTAAAATTGTTGTGACAGCAATGCATGCACAAAATGACTCGTGCCAAGGAAGAAACGGAGGTGTGTGGACAAGGTTAACTTCAACGTTGCCTGACGAGTATTGATTGGAGACCTGTTGTGCACATGCACTGGAGTATCTTGCACTCAGGTTAGAAAAACTTATGCCACATGTAAGTTTGTATTTTCCAGCATCAAGCTGGACCTTTATGGTCATGTCGTATTATGACATTATGACTTGTAAGGTGTGTCTCATTTAGCCTACGCACACCTTGCCATTACAATAAAGACTGCGGTGATTCACAATTTATTGTTATTGCATGCCTATCATCACCGTGCCAGCATATCTGCACCAAAGGTTGCATGTGATTGGGCTTGAGTATTAGGTCTCCCTTTGTATTTCGTTATTTCACCTTCTATTAATTTACTTCCCTTCCACCTGCTAATCACCTGCTGGTTATGTTTAAATAAGCACAGGCGCTCTTTATAACCACCCACTTTGCCAAGCACAGTGGATCCCGCGGGAGAATGCCTGGAAGGAAGTCAAGGAGGTGGAGGACAATGTGCCTTTGGGACAGGCAACATGTAGCCACCTTGTCTCATTATAAATAGGCCCTTCTGCAGTTGCAAAAGCACGTATTTTGAATCTGCACAGGAGCTTTTTGCTTGACAACGCAATTCAGGACAGACTTAGAGCCTGTAGGACTAGGAACTAATGCAGTTGAGACTCAGCCTCTTGCAACCTTGATTTCTTTAGGGCTGCAAGGACACTGCTCTTTTCCATTTGGGAGGTTCCTGTTCCCAGTTTCTCTGGACCAGGTACCTGGGCCCCATGTATTTGCAACTTTCTGAAAACCTCCCTTCCTAGGTTAATGCCAAATTCACACGCCGCGTTAAGTGCCTGAGGTAAGGGCGAGTAGGGCGAAGGCCACTGCTCGTTGCCCTTGTCTCCTTTTCCCATGACGCTTCCCCCTATGATGTCTGTGTGTATCATAATTTGTTCAATGGTACTTGGCAAAGAAAATGCCTAGCTATTTTTCCATGCATTTAAGTGCTATCATTGTCAAAGATTATTTATCGGTGGTAAGCATGGGTGTGCGTTATTGAGTATTAATTTTAGTATGCACTGCTTGCCTATTGATTTTGCTCTTATTGCCTCAGGATATTTACATTTGCCTTGCACTGTACCAGCCTGCATCCTTCATGCCAAGTTTCTATCCGTTCTGATCTTCACCCCTTTTTAATCGCGTAGCAGGGAGTTTGCTACCTCCTAGATCTATGCAATGCCTTCAATATTCCCATTGGATTTCTGACTTTTGCCTTCACATCTCTTCTTCTTTACCGAAGTTTTGATGTCATTGCTGTCCCCATTAACAGTTCCCGCTTCCTCTTGTCGTTTCTTTGTATCTTCTTGGTCGCTTCCGCTGTCCCCCTCTTCTTTGTTTCCTCGTGGAAGGCTGGAAGGTAAGAATACAAATTGATTTGTATATCATAGCATGCAATGCATCAAGCAGCCCATTCAGTAAGTTTGCGAATGCTGTCCTGTAGATCTTGCAGCCTCTAAATGAACGATATTTTGAACTGTGAATCTACAAGGGCCTGCTCACAAAATGCACCCTAAACGCCCAATAAGACGCATGACCGTACAGGCCATGTATTTCTTTGTCTTCTGGTCTGCTAAGATCAAAAATTAAGGCAACCGGATGGTTATTTCTTCAATCCTACCTTGTAGGATGTAGCTTAATTAGGAGGGGAGTCAAAACAAAAAACCTAGACCAAGGAAAGGTGAAGACCAATGAGGCGCATAAATAAATTTACTGTTTTTCCTTGGACACAGGTGAATTTAGAAATGATTTATGAGACCAAGGTGAGTAAACTTTATTTTTGGCAAGGTATGTGGCCGGAAGTGAGTTCTGGGCTGCGGATACCAGTAGCACAAATTATGAAGACAAGATTACTAATACATGACACCCACAAGGTTTGTAGGAAAAAAAGACGATGGATAAAATGACTGATGCCAAGTAAACCGGAGCGTAACAACTGGATCGACCAGCTCATGAATGGCCTATTTACAACACACACTGGCGCAGGCGCCTAATGACACTTATTCTTACCCAATTCGAGGGTTGAAGTAGTAAATAACATATGTCACTTCAACAGATGGCTCCTGGAGACCAAGCGCTGCTCATTGGGGTTGATCCATGTCAAATCCAAACTGAGCAGAAGCGAATTGCAAAGAAACGAGTAAGAAGGTCCTGCTGATCAGTGCTTCAACAACACCGCATTTCCTTCAGCATGCCAGCACGCACAAGATCTGTTCCCTGGCTTTCCTTCAACTGGCCATCATGATTATTCTCAAGTAACAGAACAGGCTGAGGGTGTTCAAGGGAGAGGGCTACAAGGGAGGGAGGGGGCAAACATGAGGAAATCCTGACAGTGGTACCTGCTGATCCTGCCTCGTAATAAGGATTGTCGTGTCCCTCCTTTTGCTCCCGCGTTTCCACGCGATAGTATCCAAACAATTTGAAACACCCCTCAATCTCTCCTCACTCTCCCCCAAACACCCAGTCAACGACCATGGTCGACGCCGAGCTTCCTCCCGTCCCGGCCCCCGCTGCCCCCGCCCCGGCTTCCGCGGGCAAGAAGAAGGCCCCCGCCAGCGCCAAGAAGCCCAAGGCTGCCCCAAAGAAGGCAGCTGGAGGCCCCAAGAAGGTCGCCAAGCACCCTGCCTTCGGGGCCATGATCGCCGAGGCCATCTCCACCCTCAAGGAGCGCTCCGGCAGCAGCGTGCCCGCCATCAGGAAGGCCGTGGGTTCCAAGTACGCCAAGGACCTGCCCGCCAACTGGGAGAAGATGCTGTCCACCTCTCTCAAGCGCTTGACTGCCTCAGGCAAGCTCACCAAGATCAAGGCCAGCTACAAGCTGGGCGAGGAGATGAAGAAGATGCCAGCTGCTCCCAAGAAGAAGGCAGCAGCCACGACCAAGAAGGCAGTAGCACCCAAGAAGGCAGCAGCACCCAAGAAGGAAGCCGCACCCAAGAAGGCAGCAGCACCCAAGAAGGCAGCGGCACCCAAGAAGGCAGCGGCACCCAAGAAGAAGGCTGCCGCGCCCAAGAAGCCAGCCGGTGTGAAGAAGCCCAAGGCTGCCCCCAAAAAGAAGGCAGCAGCTCCCAAGAAGTGAGCGCTCACGCTCTCCTCCCCCCCCGTGCCACTCGTGGGTGACATGAAAGAAACAAAACGGTGTTTTTCAACACCACCACTTTGTTGTTCACCACAGGATAACCTGAGGAAGGTTGTAAATAGTTGTAAAATGCTGCAGATGTATGTTTTTTGTCTGCGGTCTTGGCCATGATTCTGTAGTAGCTGATTGAGCCCTCCTTACCAATCAATTTGGGCAGTGGTTTTTCACTGCCTATGTAGAATTTCTTACAAGGTTTACAAAAAAAGGTCTCTTGTAGTGTTCCTACTTGATTGTGCCCAGTTGTCGGCTGTCATTTACTTTGCTTAGGCTCTTGCCCATCAAGGGGGTTTGTGCTACAGACCTACCATCGGCTACTTTCAGTATTTGGCACTTGCTTCTATAACCAATGCTTATTCAACTCATTTCGTCAAGTCATCTGGCTTGAATGCGAAAGCAAGAAGCAAGACAACTTAAGTCCGCCTCCTGCTCCCTCTACTACTAAAGCTCAGGAGAGAGCGGGAGGAATGTGAAGACCTAGTTTGCTGGGTTTCTTTTGGGGTATGGTTGCTGGACTGGAGTCGCTACGTCATGATTACACTGGCAGCAAAGGCTAGAATAGAAAGACTATGTAAACAGTGAAAATCACTCCCCACATTGATGACAAAAAAGCCACTCTAGTATCGAGTACCGTAAAACTCCTCAAACAAAAGAAAAAGATCAATGGGTTGGGATCAGCAGGAGGGTTGCAGGCTTAACTTCTTGAAACCGGTTCCTGATGAGATAGAGCTGGTAATGCCATTTCCAACTCTGTGTGACACTGGAAATAAAGTTCACGTCTGGTATGGACAAGTTTGGCAGTGTAATTGACAGAAAGAGCATGAAGCTTGGAAGCAAGTTTTTTAACTCCTCTTTGAGAATCAAGCTCCAGCTCCATAAAAGTCTCCAGTGTGCGATTGTTGTATAAGGTGCCACCCACTTCCAAAAGGATGGTGTGGAGGGTAACGGAGGCTGCCTCCTTGAAGGATGGTGCAGATGCCTTTGTGCTGTTCCTGCGCGGCGCTCAGCTGGCTCTGCGGTCTAGTGTCCTCACAGTACTTGATTTCGATGAGGTGGATGTGACGTCGGAGAATGCTGAGATCTTTGGGTCGGCACCGGTGCTATCTGGGAAGGTGGAAAAAAGAAAAATTAACGCAGATGGTGTAAACACTACCGGTATGGATTAGGAAAGGATGTTTTGTGTTCTGCAACACCCAATGGATGCAGAGACACACAACATCCTATCTGGAAAATAAAAATAAGAGGAGCTTTTCAGTAAATGCCTTTGATAAATTTTCCCCATCCCCCCGCTGGGTGGGTTTTTCTCCTCTACCATCTTTTGAGAGGGCGAAGATGGTAGAGTTTTTGTGTTTCAACTACATACAGGCTTATAGCATTGTCATCTCCAGCACTAACCCCTTTTTTTCTTTGACACGTACTAAAGCCACAGCAAAAAGACAAAAACAAGGCTCAAATACATGCCATATTCACGCCCTAAACAATTGAATGGGACATCATTCCTTGAATCCAGAACAAACCAATCCATCCATTCCCTGAAGCACAACCCCCGCCCGTAAACCGTGTGTAGACCCCTGCCACAAAGAAATGATGAAAGTAGGCATGCCTAGGGCTGAGCTGAACTTTGAGCAACAAGAACCTGGCAGCCATAACTGTCAGGTTCACGCAATCAACAATGTTTACGGTGACCGTCTGCTAACCACTAGAATGCTGCATAACTTTATCAGGAATAAGGCCTTGGAAGACCGAGAGCGTGCCACTGGTTGAAAAGCCACTTACAACGAAAACCAAGGATTTAGTGACGATGCTGTTGATGCCTGGCTCAGTACTCAAAAGAACCTGAGCCTCCAAGAAGTATACAAAGTACCAAATCAATGCCCAAACCTTGATAAAATCCTCAATACCTGACAGGTACCCACAGCTGCAACTCCTTCCTTTGCCGAGGGCAAAACCACAGCTTTATTGCCATCACTAAACACGAAAACACCTGAAAACTCTTAATTTCCCTTCAAAATGAGCCTCTAGACATAACTCTAGGGGCAAACCAAGATCATACTAGCTGCCTAACACAAAGATTTACCATCCACGCAATTGTACCTGCCACCGAAGAAGGAATAATTAACAGTGTTGAACAGCAACAACCTCCCCTTATTTCCCGACCTTAAACATGGAGAAACAAGAGAAAGTTTTTTGTCTAGTCCAATCCACTCTTTCAATATGGCCATAGGGGAGCACGTCTTGTCCGGCAAACAAGTTCTCGCACACATTTAAGAAATGGAAGACACTCTTGAACAGCGCAGACTAGACAGTAAATCCCCAGACCACTTCTACACCAAAAACATGGGTAACTTTAACAATAGAACTTTCAACCATTCCCTGTACCTCCCTTGGATTGACGCAAAAAATTACACGCTGAAATATGCCACATCGGGGTATTGAAAGAAGGGGATATTACAGCAGAGCTAATAAACCGACACCTAAGCAAAGCCGGTTATAAAGGAGCTGTCATCCTTGCAACCAGCAACGGCACTCAAGGTCACGCAGTGAGTCTTAAGAAAATAGGAATTGCTCAAAAACCTGTGACTTGGCTCATTTTTTATTCTGAAAAAGATAACCCCATCCCTCTTACAAGCCCGAGTGATTGGACTAAACTGAAAGGCATTATTATCACCCTTGAATGCGGCAGCATATGGGACCATCTAGGACCAACCTCGGTCTTACACCTAGCAGACAGCAACATACCTTTTGATTCTAATACGTATGTCGACAATTCTGTGATCAGCATTGACGACACACCACCTCCCCCTGCCACCACCATACCCACAATCCCTCAAACCCTCCCCACACCCCAATCTACTGATCACACGCATCAAACGGATAACATACACTCTCAGCATGAAGGCTCTTTTCCCCTATCCTCCACCCACACAAATAGCAGCCCCGAACAAAACCACAACACCATAAACCATCACCACTACACCTTACCAACTACACAGAGCGACCTCCAACCAAGCTGAGACCAAATACCTCTCCTCATTTAAAATCTCAACCTTCAATGTCAGAGGCGTCTTTACTAGCCAGCATGACCAAAAGAACATGATAGCCACCAACACCCCCGATATTATGGTCCTTACAAAAACCAAATTGCAAAAAGGAAGCAAACCCCAGCCTTGGCTACATCAATTACTCACAAACTACAAATGGTGGACTTCCACAAACAAAAACGGTGGTGCAATTGTCTGTGTACACAAATGCGTTGCCCTGGCAACGAACTGCTCACTCGTACACTCAGACCCGGAGGGTAGACACACCTCTGTCATCCTAAACACTGCCAACGCAACCAGAAGCACAAGTCTCCCGCTTTGAGATGCAAGGACAAATAAAAACCATTATCAATGACAACGAAAACTGTACCCCTTTCATCATTGAGACATGAATGCCACAACCTCCGCCCACGACCGAACAAGTCAAGCACAAACAAATATATTGCAGACAAAATGTACCAAAACTTCATTAAGGACCACAACCTATCCCCACTGCCCCACCACTCGCCTATTGACACAAACCTACCTGAACCAAGACCCTGGACCTTCTCACGGTCCACGGGAAAGGACAGTGTAGGAAGCACTATTTACTCGTTTAGCCGTATTGATGATAGCCTCTTGCCAACAACCCTCGCAAACACGTGCAAACCAAGTTACACCTGCGATCTAGGCTACCTGAGCGACCACGTGCCACTCCTGGCCATAGTACCCACGTGCACTCTGAACCTGCGGATCCCTCACATTGTAAAAGCCCAAGCGAAAAAAGCTGCCAAACAAGCCACCCTTACTTGCCCTGTCAGCGCTTCAGACCAGTTAAAATTTACACATGCCCTTTCTGACCCCTCCCATGGCATTATACAAGAACTTGAGGAAACCCTGCTTGTACTCACTCCCGCTCACACGCAAGCCCTTGCATTTCTTAATGAACTGCAAAACAAAAGTGCCAGAAACACTGCTAGGCTGCAACACCTGAGTGAAAAGCCTGCAGAAGAGCAAATTGAAATTTTGGCTATATCAGTGACAAATCTTACTGAGTCGGTACACAAGGTAGCCCTCAAAACCTGCTCTAGCACATCCAAAAGCACCACTGACGACCAACAACAAATAGAAGAATTCACTCAAACTGTTAGGTCAATCCCCCCAAATCACCACTATAGCCTACGACCAGAAAAGAATAAGAGAAATATACGAAGCAAAATACTACACCGGATCAAGCAAATCCAAAACCACCTGTCCTCCCCCTTCATAAATGCCCAGGGCACCACCGAAGAAATTTTACAACAAAACAGCGCCAACACAGCGCTCATGAAGGCAATTCATGATATAAAGCACATCGTGCCTAATCAGCCCCTCAAAAAACAACTAGATGACATTTACACAAGAACCAGGCAAGCTATCACCAATACAGCTGCCCTACACTTGCTATCACCAATACAGCTGCCCTACACAACAAAGAAGGCAACAATTTTGCTCGTAAAAAGCAGCAGCAGCTGATAGATAAATAAGCACCAAAGAGCTCTCACAAAAAAATCTTTAAAGATAAGAATGCACAGCCACGGGCAAGTTTTTAAGCTGTGAAAGATTCTGAAACAGGCAAATTTGAAACTGAGCCCACCAAACAAGCCCAGATCTTTGAAAAGTACTTTAAAGACTCCTAGCAAGCAAGCTATCAACATTAAACACGGCACCTACCTCCTTGAAGAAGCACCTAGAAACTACCCATGGGAACCTACAGAGAACGAGCCAGGAAGTTACCTCTAGACCCCTTTAAATTACAAACAATAATCACGCAAGATGAATCAGATGGCACTAAAGATAGAAACTGGCTATATTCCTCTATACTTGACAAAAGTGCATTTAGTGGATGTATTAAAACCCTGAGCAACAACAAATCCCCAGGACCTGATGGTATTGTAAATGAGCTTCTACGTATGCTACCCACAGAAATCCAGGAAACCATACACTGCTCCAAAAGAGAAAGAAAAAAGAAAAAACTACGCAGGCAGTGAAAGCCACTCCCAACATTAAATAAGGAAAAGGAGCCACTTTGGTACCGAGTACCGTAAAGATCCTCCACCGCAAAAGGAAGGGGAAAATCAATGGGGATCAAGAGGGTTGCAGGCTTGGCTTGAAACCGGCTCCTGATGAGAGTTGATAACAGTACTGAAAAAGGGCAAGTCTGGTATGAACAAGTTTAGCAGCAAAGTTTACAGAGTGCACATGGAGCTCGGAGGCAAGCTTCTTTACTCTTTGGAATCAAGACCCAGTTTCTTGAAAGGCTTCAGAGTGTGAGTGTTGTAGATGGTGCCACCCACACCCAAAAGGATGATGTGGAGAGTAACGGAGGCTCCTTGGTGAATGTTGCAGAGATCTTTGCGCTGTTCCTTTGCGGCGTTTAGCTGGTTCTAAGGTCTGGTGTCCTCACAATACTTGATCCCGACGAGGTGGATGTCACGCCGAGTTTTGCTGAGGTCTTTAGGTCGGTGCTGTCTGGGGTTGATGGCTCTACTGGTGGCTGGCGGTGCTGCTGGGATGCTCCCAGTCTCCCCCAATTGCCCCCTGCCACTCCACCAACTTCAAGTCACCAACCATATAATACTAAAAGTGGTATGATCACTTTATTGAAACAGAGGCACTCAGCTACAACATAATCATCTCACACTTGCCCCTGCCACTCTTGGCTTAACCAATTAAATGCTAAATGATGCTTATTGCTTGTTGTACATCTTCAAACTCTGCAGCTGCATTCTTTCCGTCAACTTGAATACATGAGATCTTGTTCCATCCACCATACTTCTAGACCTCACTTTCCAATGCAACCATCAACTCTCTAAACTGCGGGAGGCGTTCAGCTCCACGCTGGTACGGTTCCAGTATGGATCCAGCAAGTGATTACGCACCTGCAATGTAGGGGCATGCCTTTAAAGCAGTTGTAGATAAGGGGGAAAGGAAACAGGAGGCAAGATGCAATTGATGATAAAAAATTAGGCACGCACAACTACAAAAACTGCTACACAAGGTCTCCCAATAGACTTACTGTGTATGCCACAAACGCCAGCTCCTTGATGAAAGCTGATGATTGGTAGGTGGTCTGCAAAGACAATTTGTCATAATTGCTTTGGCAGAAAGGACAACTTGTTGGGTTGAGCATAGCCACCAAGTCAGACAAAAGGGAGAAGATATTGGTCTCCAACCAAAGTCAAGAATAAGCAAAAATTGTTGAGGAGAGACCGGTGTACACACTTCTGCACACAATACTGTCTCCTGCAAGACATCTCTCAATGTGAACATAAGCAAGGGGCAACGGTTAAACATCATAGAAAGAGGGTCAATTGTTTGATTAGCCTCAAATTACCTGGATACTTAATGGGTTGACATATCCCCCCCAAGCAAAAGAAGCCACAAATTGCAAGAAAGCGGGTGTGTCAAACGGCTCATTGAAGCGACGGTATGAGCACCTTGGAGGTGTGGTCTGGACCAAGCAGGTTGTTACGCCACAGCTTGCTGGGAGCTTGCGGTGGTTGGGGCCCTTCTGAATGTGGTGAGCTACATGGGAAGTCTCTTGCCCACTGCAAAGAAAGCAATGCAGTTGCAGTTCTTTCTTATTCTGTGTGATGAAGAAGTTGATGGGCTTTTGTCTCTCTGGAATAATAGAGAAGGATATGTGCCCGCTACCCCCCGAGGCTCCTTCAACAGTCTCTCTCTGATATGTTCGATTGCAGATGTCACACACGTACATGTCTTTAAAATGTGGGAGGATATCTGGTGATTCTAAGTCCTAGATGATAGAAGCAAACTTCGCAGTTTGCGCAATCAATTTGAGTGCTAGCAACAGCACCCAACCACAATTTTGACCACTAGCCCAGTTAAGTAAAATAGAGGTAGGACCCATCTATCTAGAATCATGGGAGAGCAGTAGGTATGGTGTTATTTCTGCTTTTCTGGGAGACCACTGTCTCTATTCCTTTTATTGCAGGTGTGAAACTTCCAATCATTTTTATGTGAAGATGTCCAAATCATCATGGTAAAGCGTGTTTATGGCCTCAGCGGGTGTCATAGAGAAAGCTTTATCTCTAATACGTCCAGAGTTCTTGTTGGATGTGGGTGGTACGCAATGGGGTTAGGCTCAGACTAGGTAGGCATTGGGATATATTAGGGAGATCACATCTTCTTTTTCGTTGAGGTTTGCGCTGTGGGGGCGGGTTATTGTGGACATAGTAGTTCGAGTCTGTGTTTCATCTACTGGGAGGG
>Ga0307951_1001610_pt1 | contig 13862 bp, 14 predicted proteins | sample OrgLakmetagen374_FD_201842 | JGI IMG/M metagenome (GOLD analysis project Ga0307951, IMG submission 201842) | Saline water microbial communities from Organic Lake, Antarctica - #374 | ecosystem: Environmental > Aquatic > Non-marine Saline and Alkaline > Saline | place: Antarctica: Organic Lake... | reverse complement strand
AAATACACGTGACGTACAATACTTTATTTTTTCCACCCTCCTGATGAGTGCTTGATTTATCCAACAGGCCGGCCTGCAAAGTTTTATAATAAGCAGAAAACCTAATTTTATTAAGAATTCTCAGAGACCATAAGTCATACTATTTATTGGCAGAAGGGTTAGCCAGAACCGTATGTACACTGTATCCGACTGTGTATTTGGTTATTTCCCTGCCAAAAAAAACGTGTAGGCACACACTGTATTCATATATATACATCCTTACATACTCATATGTATATATGGTGAGTACATGATATGAGTACATGATATATATACAGGTGAGTACATGATATATATACAGGTGAGTACCAGGGCATGGGGCAGAAACTGACTGAGTGGTGCATTGCTTGACTACACGCAAGAAAGGCTGAACGCATTGTATGATCAGAAACATTTGCTTATTACAAGTAGGAAAAAGGGGTTTTCAGAAGAAGGTGAAATCTAAGACTGCTAGCCAGGGTTGTTCAGTTCGGTTTTTTGGGAGCAAGGGTTTGTGAAATTTCATGAAAGTTCTAAAACTGGTCGAGCAGTTTGATGTGCAATTTCGAAAATGGAAGAACTTGCTGTCATGCTCGTCCAAAACATTCTTGAGTTGTCTGAAATATACATAGTACAAAATAGTTCATAAGTACACAAAAATCAGAACGTTTGACGGCCATTTAAGGCTCTTTCCGGCATTTTGGGCTAACAATTGAAACCCAAAGTTTTGAATAAAGGGCATGAAGTTTGACGAAATTTTAATAGCTCGCGAACGGCATTTTTAGAGTTCGTAAAAATGCGAGAAGTTTGCGAACCCGGACTTTTGACCAAACCCTGAACTGAACAACCCTGCTTCAAGCTAAGTAAAGACTCTTCAGTATCCGTGTGAGTACTGTATAAAGGCTCCACGTTCCACTCAGACGCGTAAAAAAGTGATAAAACACCACTTTGCCTCCGAAAGCGTCCCCCAATTAGCTCCCAAGGTTGGCCCCTAAGAATTGTCAGCACCTACCAGTTTGGTACGCAAGCGCTTAAACAATCAAACTCTCAAGCTTCAAGCCACACATTTTAATCTGTGACCACTCAGGAGCATCCCCAGAACCCCGACTCACCCATGATGGCAGCACCATTTTGCGAGTGGCGAACAGGCCGGCCACCCCATCTAACGTCATAAACTTCTGCAGGTCGTGTGTGTGTATGTGTGTGTGAGTGTGTGTGTAAGTGTACTTGTGTATGTATGTTCAAGGGGAAATGGGGTGGGTGGGGTGTGTTAGGAAGTTCGGAAGCCTAGCAGTTAAAGGCACGTGTGAGAACATGGGCATCGGATTTGTGTCCTGCTTCAGTTGCACAACAAAGTTGCAGGCTCAGCTGTCCCATTCAGAACTTAAGACCTACTTAATTTTCCCCTTTTTGTTTCATTCGTATCGTTGCATAGGAAGGAATATTGTAGCATACATTGGAGGATTATGACGATGAGGACTCCTTTCCTTTGATGAAGTGGGGAGCGATTTTTACTGCCTGCGCAGTTTTTCCTTGTTCTTTTCCTTTGCTACCGTAGTGCTCATAGGACCTGGGTGCCAAGAGGCAATCAAACCTTGAAGTCCATGCCGCCCTCCTCCTTGATGATTGTGAAGAGGAGGCCCGAGTACAGGGCGCAGAGGAACAGGGAGGTTAGCATGCAAAGGGCCTGCGGGTGAAGTGTAGATGGTATAGGCTAGGATGAGGTCCCAGAATGCAGCAAGCCCAGAATATGAACAGCATTGGCTATGGCTGACCACCTCCTCTGACTTGAAAAAACATGGAAAGCCACTTGTGCAGGGGCTTGGGACAGGTGGGAGTAGGATGAGGTCCCAGAATGCAGGAACCCCTAGCGAGAAGTAGGCTAGAGCACTTTGTATGCTGCTGCTCACATGGAACAGACTGCGCTCAGCACGTCTATACAACTATACAACTGGTACATGATGTGGTGTGGATGCAATTTACCACCACAAACACGCCCCCACGTGCGCATACGCTGACCCACCTGCGTGAGCTTGTTTCGCGGTAGGATCACCAGTAGGATCCAGCATGGCAGAACGGCATTGCAAGCCTGGAACAGCTCCCCGTCTGTATGTGTCCATGCGTGTGTGTGTGTGAGTGTGTTTGTGATTGTGTGTGTATTCAACTATGAGGTCAAAAAGAAGGAGGTCCAACTAGCACCTGAATAAGGAAGCGACAAGAATGGCATTGCTGCAGAGTAATGTGTTCACAATATTTATTTTTTATTGATTGGTGATGCAATTGCGCTTACAATCTGCATCCCTCTTGTCAAAAAGAGCACTCACAATTGTTAGGCCGTCCTCTTTCAGGATGAGGACTAGCACGTGCTGCCATGCTGCTAACAACACGCAAAGTCAGAGTAACACGCAAAGCCATACCAACACGCATATCCTAGAAACCACTGCTGAACTTGGGTCACGTCTAGCTGAATTAGGAGACATGCCCGCTAGCTGCGAAGCTTTTGAAAGGGCTGTGTGCGCAGAGGGCGCTGCGTGTACTACGTATGAAATGTATTCACAGGTAACGATCAATAGCAATCGCTAGCGGTAAACGCACGCTGTTAAACCTAGTTGGACGCATAGGATTAATCCGCGATTGTCACAGCAAGCGTTTCACGCACGCTCGAAGTCACGGGTTTGCTGGTTCAAGGTTCTGCCAATGCAACAACGTCACACACTTTCTCCACCACAGTTTCTCATTACTCGAACATCTACACAGGTACTGCAAGAATTGGAAATGTATGAGCAAGCCAAAGATATCGCTGCAAAGGCCGTGCAACTTGCACCTCACTGGTCAGACGCGCATCTCACGTATGCTCGAGCCTGCTTAAACTGTGGGGCATTGCAGCAAGCTGTGCAGGGCTTTAACAGGGCTAGGGTGCGTTCTGAGTTTGCTTAAACAGCAACAAAGCAGACAAACTACTTATTTAATAAAAGGGGGGGGGGTCAAAGGAGGACGCCAGAGAGTGTATTTAGATTCCAAACCTATCATATTCCATACGTAGAATTTGCCACACTTAGAAAGCAAATTAGAACCATTTTCCAGACATAGTTAGCAAGCGAGGGGTCCAAGTACCACAGTGCCAAAACGGGCTCATATCCTGAGCCTTTAAAAATATAATTCTTGTCCACAACCTATCTCACACATACACACATACACACACACACACTCACACACACACACACACACACAACACACACACACACAACACACACACACAGGTGCTGCTTCCCAACAATGCTACCATTGCGCAAGAAGCAGATGAAGCCAACGCGCTCTACTGCCGACAAATCTCTCTCCAGATTGGTGCTCCTCTTAAGTTGTCCCTTCCTTCTCCCTCAGGCATGTGACATCTTAGGCCATCAGCCTTGTGTGGCTGTCTTTGGTGCACCCCTAAAAGCATGTCAGGGGATAATTATGCTTGCCATGAATGCATGTTTTGGTGGAAAAAAGGCATTTAAATTTTAGGAACATAATGGGAAGTTGCTTTGACAATTGGCTGCATATATGAGCCCCCTCTCTCTGATTTCTGCTTCTACACTTTGCTCCGTGTACGAGCCCCTCTGAACTTTGGTTTTACCTTGAGTACCATTATTCCAAAAACAGGAAGGAAATACGTCAGGAAGGAAATAGGTATATTTTCTGCTGCTGTTGCTTTCCTCAACGGGCATAGTAGAAGTCGTTTGCAGCAAAATAGTAAGTGTGCCGTACATCAGCCCTGCGCAAATGCATTCCTATGTCCGTCTTTCTGTAACAATGCAGAGACATCAGCTGCTGGTCCAGGTAGCATGGTCTGGGACTGCGGCATACTCTTGGCCTGGTACATGAAGAGCTGCATTGGTCGTGAAGGTGAGAGGCACTTGTGCTTGTTTAATTGAAGAGCTGCATTGGGCGTGAAGGTGAGCGAGGCGCTGCATTGATCGTGAAGGTGAGAGGCACTTGTGCTCGTTTGATTGAAGAGCTGCATTGGTCGTAAAGGTGAGAGGCACTTGTGCTCGAAGGTGAGGCACTTAATCGTGAAGGTGAGCGAGGCGCTGCATTGGTCGTGTAGGTGAGGCACTTGTGCTCGTTTGATCAAAGAGCTGCATTGGTCGTGAAGGTGAGAGGCACTTGTGCTTGTTTAATTGAAGAGCTGCATTGGTCGTGAAGGTGAGCGAGGCGCTGCATTGATCGTGAAGGTGACAGGTACCTGTGCTCGTTTGATTGAAGAGCTGCATTGGGCGTGAAGGTGAGAGGCACTTGTGCTCGAAGGTGAGGCACTTGGTCGTGAAGGTGAGAGGCACTTGTGCTCATTTAATTCTGGAAAAAAGTGACGCAAATCGTTTGAGCACCACCGGCATGGATTAGCAGAGGATATTGCATGATCGATCCTGTGGGCTAGGTGGTTTTACAAAACATATGCACTCTCTGAATGTCCAGATCGGTACATCTTGACAAAGGCAACTCCTTGTACATTGGGTAGGGTTGCCTGGAACCTCCCGTGTATGCAATTGTGACCAGAAATTCCTATTTGAGTGGAGACTGCTGAGTTTTGTATGTAGTTATGTATGTGGATCGTGCGTGTATAATCTCGGCCAACCCTAGGAATACTTGATTTGTTCATTTCTGAAGGCTCTTGTGGCACAGTTTTTAAATTCAAGTTAAAACTCCATCAGCCGTAGAATAGTGCTTTTGTAACAGGCGTAGGGGGTACAATTGGATGCAGCAGCTGTCTAACAGCGTCAAATTTCCAAAGCCGTGTGCCTTTCAAATCACGGCCTATTGACAACATCACAACAAAATCCTATGCTTCGGGACCAATTCTCTTGTTCCACCTGGCTCTAGTCGTGAAAGCGTTGAGGGAAAACTTGGTTTTTTTAATCGACAATCTGTTTTCCTGCTCTCAAACCATTGCATTGGCCTTATTCTAGTTCAGTTACCATGAACAGAAACACAGTTCTCACGAGCATATGCATAGTTAGCATATGCATAGTTATGAAACAACATGCAGGCGCGGGGCAGGCACGCACCTGTGCAGAAAAAAGTGTAGGTTGGGATTAAATTTAGATTCAGATTAACATGACTGTTCCAGACTGTTCGGCTGATCGGCCTGTGACTGGTCCTTGCCAGTCAATAAAGAAGAAAAGAAATGAAAAGACTCCGCTGGTAGTGGTTACACAGCCAGCAAGATCAAGGTCAACAATAAATCCATAAGCTCAGACAAAAGGAAAAAGCTGTTGTTGTGTTACAAGTGTAGGGGACATGCACACCAAGCGCTCACCTATGCTCATATACATTCTTTGCACACAGCTTTAAGTGGGAGGCGAGTGCTGGAGCTTGGGTCAGGACTTGGTATATGTGGCTTGGCTGCTGGGTTTTGCGGAGCCCATGTCACGCTTACGGACACGAGTGACGTTCTGCCAGGTTTAGACACGAACATAGCAGCCAACAACCAGGTGATGAGTGGGGGTGGGGCTGGTGGCTGGTGTGATTGTGCATGTTTGTATGCATGCATGCGTGCGTGGACGTGACTGTGTGCACAGGTAGGTGGAATCTATGAGATGTGCAACCTAGCCTAATTTTATCCCTTATGTTGCTTTTGCTTGGATTGTGAATATAGCTACTTGCTTAGACTTCTTGCTACCTGTGCAGATTCTCACCTCTCTGAGCTTGAGATAGTTTTGCCAGCAAACCGTGAGCGTTAGACAAGAGCCAGCAAGTTGAGCACCTGTGTGCGTGCTTCCTTCCAAGCGTGCGTGCGAGCTTTGCTCAGCAAAATGCTCGAGATGCTGCAGCTGAAAAACTGGAAGAAATGCGCACCCGCATCTTGATTGCATAGTCATGATTGAGTGTAAGTACCTCCCAGTGACTGAGCAAGGATCTCTGCTTTTAACAAGATCTTTAACAGGTTCATTGTTCAAAAAATTGCATCGCTCTCTGAGTGCTTACCTCTGGCTCTGGCACTCTGGAAGCAACGGTTGTTCCCACATTAGCTTGTGTAAGTTCGTGGCATACCGCACTCTATTTCTGGCACTTGCAATGTATCATGCATAGAATTGGCCATAATCATATATATACAACGTATATGACCGTATATTTGGTGATTTCCCTGCTGAAAAACTGTATGTACACCATATATAGATGGCTCTGGCTAACCCTATTCATGCAGGCTATACAAGAGGCTGGTGGGGGTGCTTCTTGTCACCCTCTGAACTGGGAGGTTGCTAATGAGTGCCGTGACTTTGGCACCCTGGACTGGATCATTGGTGCAGACTTGGTCTATTGTGAGCGACAGGTAGCACTGAGGCACACAGGTGGCACTGAGACACAGGTGGCACTGAGGCACACAGGTAGCACTGAGGCACACTGGTAGCACTGAGGCACACAGGTAGCACTGTGATACACAGGTAGCACTGAGACACACAGGTGGCACTGAGGCACACAGGTGGCACTGAGGCACACAGGTAGCACTGAGGCACACAGGTAGCACTGAGGCACAGGGCCTCTGTATGTGCAGGAAATAGTTACTTAGTTACATTGGCACAAAGTGTTCTTTGTTATCTTTGCGAGTGCCATATGTGCGCATACTGGTTCAAGTTGCACCGGCGCAATATGTTCTTTGTTAGAATTGTGAGTGTAATATGTGTGTGCATGCTTGAGTGTGAGTATGGAGTGTTGCGTTATTTTGCACGTACTTCCATTCTAGCTAAAATTTCAGAATTTACAATGCGTAACATTACACGCGAGCATGAGAGCGCGCACATGCTCACTCTCTTTTGCACGATCACACAGGTAACCCCATTGGTGGCCACCCTTCAGAACCTCATGCAAGCCCAGGGACCCCATCTTCGTGTACTGATTGCCCATAAGCATCGGAGTGACATGGTTGACAGTGCGTGGATGCACGGCATGGAAAGCGCGGGGCTAAAAGTAGATCAAATACCCTCTCAGGTTGGTGTGTGTGTGTGTGTGTGCTCCGTGTGGGCGCGTGTGTATGTGTATGTGTGTGTGGAACCATAACCAAGGTCTCCAGAGACAGTCAGGTTATTGCCTGATAGGCTAAAAGCTCCCCCAGCCGTAGAGCCTCACTTCCGCAAATGGCACAGGGCATTCAGTTTGCATGTGACTGGTTCATATTGCTCCTTTTCTTAGAATGGCTGTGCAAAAAGCAATACCTGTGAGCATGCTTGCAAGCATTCTTGTTGCTTTTGCGCAGTGCTCCTCGAAATATGCTTTTGATTTCTTTGCACACCCTTCTCTGGATATGCCTTTATATGTTTATACCTATGTTGGAGCGCATATGCACACACGTGCATGCAATTCTGTGTAAATGGAGATTATTGCCTGTTGGTTCAGGAGAGTAGTTGCCAGCCTGACAATGCGCAGTAAGGCTGGTAACAATTGATGTGCCGTCAATGCAAGAAAATAAGCAGAAGGTGGTTTCCATATCGCTTTTTTGGCGCCAATACATGAACATGTGTTGTACGCCCACAGCTGAACATTAAGGGACATTGGTGTATCGGTAACCTGGTCTTATTTCCATCCTAGGTTGTTTAAGATATAGAATTTGGGAAGCCTGTGTGCGTGTGCGTGCGTGCGTGTGTGTGTGCATGCGTGCTTGTGCATGTGTGTATATGCACATGCTTGTGTATGCTTGGTTTTATCCTAGTCGCACCTACATCCCTTGCTTTTGGGGTTGTTTGTGTAGGGTGACCTGAGGCTGTTGTTGACCTGTGGCTGTTGTTGCCCTATGGCTGTTGCTGGTGTAGGGTAACCTGTGGCTGGAGGACTTCACCTTCAAGAATATTTCCCTGTATAGCATCTCGCTCAGTGACACCCAACCCCTGAAAGGCCAGCAGCACCAGCACCCACAGCAGTCCTCCCAGCTTTGTGATGCAGCACACCCAGCCCCGCAGGATCAAGGCAACCGATTACCATTGGACCCTCATGCACCACCATCCTCTTCCCCAGGCATAGTTGCAGCTACCGAAAGCCAGCTGCACAGCAAGGCGGCAGGCCTGCAAACGCAGTGTTTGGAACGGCAAGCCCCTTTGTACGTGCCAAAGAAAATGGTCATTATTGGTTTTGGGCTGCCAGGCGTAGGCAAGGTATGAGGTGCGTGTTTTGGTACGCTGGACTTTGAGGAGCAGACCTCGTTTGGCACACAACGAGTTCATGGGAAGCTTTGAACTTTGGGTTCACCCTGAGAACCGCATTTTGGTACCCTGGATTTGGAGGGGCAGAACTCGTGTGGCTCACAACAAATTCATGGGAAGCATTGAACTCACCCCTCTAAAAACTTATGGATCACACGTGCAATGGGTTGGTCTGTTAAAAAGGAGGCTTTACTGATGGCGCTTGTTTGTTATGACACCCCAAAGGCGTGCTACGCCTTTTGGGATCCTAATGGGGGGACCGTATGCTCTGACCTGAGACGCTCAAGCGCAACTTAATCCTTGAAAAGGGAGTTTACATTTGTTGATGGCACAATTGTTATGCCTCTTGGGATCTTATTCGGGGCACAGCATGCACTGAGACGCTCAAGCACAAGTGGGACTCAAGGCCCGTTTTAGATGAACGCTCATTTGTACATTTGTACTCAAGGTTAAATTATTGCTTATGATTTATGTGACGGTACTTTCTGATTACTGTGACGGCGTAAATGTCAAGTTTTGATGAATGGTTGTAAGCCAGTTCAAAAATTGGTTTTGGGCTACCAGACATAGTCAAAGTACAGGGTCGAGAGCTCATTGGTTCAATTCGTATACCTATGCAACACTGCACATAGTGTGTGCATGTGCCAAAAAAAGGCACTACCATCTGCATCTTGCGCACTCCAAGCCTCTGATGTGTCACAAGGATGTAGCCCTGTATCGGGTGGAGTTTTTTCTGCAGACTGTTTTGATGCTAGGCTGAACGCTACCACCTGCAAATTTCCATGCGGTACACATAGAGTTCGCCAAAACCGTGCATACATACTTATATGCGGTGTACATACGGTATGTTTGGCAGGGAAACTGCCATACATACGGTCATATATGTGCATGTACGGTAAACCCCAAGAATCGAGCGGCTTACAACTGCCATACATCCAGCCCTGAATGACACATTCCTGTATGGTAAACCACGGTAAACCCCAAGAATCGAGCGGCTTCCGGCTCTTCTTTTAGCCCTTCTTATAGCCAGCATGTGCCAATCCCTGCTTTTTGTGCAGGACACAATAAATTAAGCCCTGTGTCAACAATTTGGCCTTTCTAAAACCTGAAGGCCGTCACGCCTGCCCTTGGGGGTTACCGTACCGTACTAAAAACCTGAACCCCTTGGGCCTGTACTGTTCTGTGTGAGAAAGGCTAGCCTTAGTCAATGGAATATTGTTAACTCTGGGGTTCAAACTTCAGGACAAGCATCAGTCAAATTTTAACACACACAGGTCACTCTGCTTACATTTTACCCCTTGACCATATTAATCTGTTCTGAGCCCGTGGCATTCTACCCCACCTAGCTACAGCTTTCCTGCTGGGCTGTCGCAGCCCCAAGGGGTGCTAGACCCTGCGTGGGTCAGAAAGGTTGGCTGGAGCAAGCAAGAACACGCCTTGCCTTGACATGTGACACGCTTGTCATGCGTTGCTGTTAAGTGAGTAATAACAGGCAACTACCTACCTCTGCTTCTTGTGCGCAATGTGCGGTGCTTGAAGCCTTGCGCTAACCTGTTGCCTGTAGCTTGTAACGCACCAGCAACAACATCTGTGAGAAATGAAAAATCGGACAGAGCAACGCATGGGCAGTTACAATGTGCTGGATTGCTGCGCAGAGTACAGTGCTTCAAGCCTTGCATGCAGCCCTTGCCAACAGCGTGCTCCTGGATAAAGATGTCGTGAACCAGGCCCTCCTTGAGCCTGATCATGCAATGTTTGACGAATATTATGACAAGTGCGTAAAGAAGCCTCGTAACTGTAATTCACATGTCTTCCTTGCTAAGCCTTAAGATGTCTGTCTAGCCTTCCTAAGCCTGGTGCTTGCCTAGTGCACAAACACTTCAAATGAATTTTGTCTAGTGCACAAACACTTCAAATGGCTTGCCTAGTGCACAAACAATTCAAATGGCTTGCCTAGTGCACAAACACTTCAAATGGCTTGCCTAGTGCACAAACACTTCAAATGGATTTTGTGGCGACTTTGTTGTGTCCTGTCTCAAAGCCTTAGGCCATTATAAAAACAGACACGTGCCTTTTCAGATTGGTACCCACTTACCTCCACCTGCAACCCAACCGGGAACCTAGTCAACTTGCTACCTTATTCCTTTGGTGCAGGCACGTTCGTACTCAAAGTTATCAGGTTCTCTTCCACCTAGCTTCGTCACAGTTTCAAGGGCATCACGGGAAGAGTGCAAAAGTTGTCATCCTTGATGGTCAGGTGAGAGGTGCATGGTCAGGTGAGAGGCACAAACGTTATCCTTGGTGATCAGAGTGCAAAAGTTGTCATCCTTGATGGTCAGGTGAGAGGTGCATGGTCACAAACTGCTGTGCTTTGCAAAGCATTGGGTTCAGACAGCTTTTTGGTCCTCTTTGAAACTGCAAAACAACAAGAAAACTGCTGTGCATGCTCAAAAAGAGTAGCGAAACAACACGTGTGACGACAGATGGTTTACAAGGTTGCAACAGGTTAGGTCATGCCCAGTTCGGTGCTGAAGGGGAAAACATAGATGCAGCAGCAGAGGGTAAGTTACCACCTGGTGTGTGTGTGACTCAAGGCATCTGATGTTGCAACAGTCTCTGACCAGACAAACAGTGAACACAGAAGATCTCCACTCGTACACTGAAATCAGCATTTGGACTGTTGGGCTTGACTTCAGCCAGCGGTGCAGCTGTTCAGGTCGTCGGCTTGTGCTGACCCTAAACCCAGCATTCATTCAAGTCACGAGTTGCTACTAGGGTACAAGTACCAAATGCAAAGTCACCCAATAGACACGTACAAGTCGCGGATGCTTTTGCCACGTCATTTCAACTTGTGCACAAGCAGTTGGTTGGTATGTTGCCTCAAGCTTAGCTGCGTGCCCCTTGGTGTTGTTCAAGGCAGTTGGCAGCATGACCATTAATTGTTTTATTGTTTTGTTATTTCGTTATATACCTATATATATTGAGAATCAATCCTGCCGCTATGTCTTTCTTGCCTGTTACACACAGTTCGGGGATAAATTGAATGCGGAGTACATCCAGAGGGGCATGTCACAGCTGTTGGAAGCACCCACTCTTGTGTACTTTTCTTGCTCAGTATGTACGCAAGAGAAAAGGTCGGTTGTTAGCTTGCTCCTGATTGCAGTCGACCTGCTGATAAAGCAAATTAACTCTGCACTTGATAGTACAGAAGTTTCAGAGTTTACATACAAGCCAGTGAAAAAGTGCAAGTGCTAGGCTGTGTATGTAATGCGATGCAGAGGAGTGATTGTTGTAGCACCATACACTTGCTTGTACAAGCCAGGACCTTTTGTCAATAAAGAAGGTGACTCGCAAAAAATGTTATCCCATCCCACCAAGACGCCCTTGACAACAAATGCTTTGGTCGGATGCGCAGGATGCGCGCACGCAATGCTGAACGGGACCAAGGCAAATACGAGCAGCTGGGTGCATTGCACAGAAAGTGGAGTCTACAGCATGAAACACAAGTGGCAGAGTGGAATGCTGGCTGTGCAGCGAACGGGCAAAGGCCTGTAGTAAGGCTAAGCACTGAACAGGGGCTGCAAAACCTTACCGATCAACTGATACAGTTAGTAGTTGTAAATAATTAATTTGATAAATGGAGCAGCTGGCTATATGACATCTGCATGCTAGAAAGCTTCTGATCACCTTTTCTTGTGTGCAGCATTGTGCAGTTGCAAACACGCAAATGTGGCAATCTGTTGTACAAAATAAGGAGAAAGAGCGCAAATAATGTAAACACAATCGGCTTGGATTATTAAGGATGTTGTTTTAAATTCTGCACCACCCAATAGGTGACGCAATGTCAATTAAGATATAAATATTTATTCGGAATCCTGACGTCAAGAGCTATCGATTGGTGTAAATGACTCGATTTTGAGGGAGAAGTAGAGTTCATTTGGGGGGTCTCCAGCAATTTTCTGGGCCACTTCCAGCAAATAATATATAGTTGGAATCCTCAGCTCAAGCCCAGTCGATTGCCACACTTGTTGATTTAATGGGGGGGGGCAGGGTGCAAGCACGGCACCAACACCAACGGTTTTAACAACCATCTGACATAATAAACGAAACGAAAAGGATTCGCATTGCATGGCAAATGATTGCAGAATGCTGATGAGAAGCATTTAATACTAGGGCACGTTTATCAAGACAGGAAAATCTGCAGTCAAGATGCAAATTGCATGACACAGTTGTAGTGGCAATAATACAGCTACTGTGGCAGCGTAACGTTATGATTGTTCAGCTGCACCCTGTAAATAACATGTGAGCCAGCTAACAAGCGCACAACAATTAGAGTGCACTACACTAAAATTAATTTTCTCTAAATTGGCTGTCATTTCTCAGCTATTCCGTGTTCAAGCAACGCACACGGTACGTATTGGCTTTAATCACAGGTTGCCTGTATTAGGTCCATGAGCCACCTGTGCGTTTTGTTGTGTCAACCAATTCGACCTTCGCCCTGCAGCCCGGTCCTCTAGACACTTAGAACTTCATCTTCGCACTGGTGAGGGGACGGTGCTTATACCAAGTCTGCAGTCTGCCATGTTCAGCCATTGCTGCGGATGTCTGACCCTGTGAATTGCGCTGCTCATTTTATGCCGCATTTGAGGCTCCACTGTATCAGAGCATTAGAATCTCAATTCTCAGGAGCCAATACACAAAGATTGAGGTGCTAGGAACCTCCAAGTAACTTCCAGGAAGTAACTTCCCAAAAATATCTTCCACATGCGCAAGCAACACAACGCTTCTCCACGCTTGCCCTAGCTCATTGTTGATAATTGCAATGCCCTTAGTTACAGGGCATTTCATTGAAGACAGTGTGGGTTTCAGTAGGTGCCTGGCTTGCTCAGCTCGCTCACTCCTCACTCCTCACTCCTCACCCTTATGTGGGAGCCCAAACGCATATGTAAATGCACAGGATGCTCAGCAACATTTTCTTTCTTGTCATTTGTTTCAGGTACAAGAGTGAAGGCAAATCCACCTGGCTGCTTTGTTCGTTCAGCATTTAAAGCTGCTGCCTGTAGTGCTACATGTACTGAAGAAGCCGGGTCCCTAGAGGTGGGTGCATTCCTTTGCCTGTGCGTTCCTTTGCCTGCAGCCTGTAGTCAAGCAACTCTGTGTGTGCGTGTGTGAAAACTAAGATGTAGTAGGCCCTGTGGTGCATTGCTACGGGCAAGGGGTTATAATGTATTGTACCTCCGTTTATAAAGGGACGCCAATGCCTGGCTAGGGGTGAGACAATAAAGTGCAAAGATGTAACTACCGTAGGGACATGTACTTGTTCCGCACCCCTCAAAAAGAGAGTTATTTTTACCCTGTCCGCACCAATCCGCACCCCTCTCAATATATAATTTAGTGCTTGCCGCACCAATCCGCAGGGGCAAAATGCCCTCAGAACCGCACCAAGGGACTCAGAGGTGCATATTATAACACATTAACATAGATTTTGTCCAAGTGCACTGAGAAATATCAAACTGAGTCTGGTTCTGCTGAACTCTGTCATCCATTGTACATTGTACATCAACTGGCACTAGTTTTGTCTTCTAGTCTTCCTTAACTCAAGTATCATCACCATTTGCTTCCCCATCCCTCTCCTCATTGCCCCCCTCTTCACTGCCCCCCTCCTCACTC
>Ga0307951_1001593_pt1 | contig 13925 bp, 20 predicted proteins | sample OrgLakmetagen374_FD_201842 | JGI IMG/M metagenome (GOLD analysis project Ga0307951, IMG submission 201842) | Saline water microbial communities from Organic Lake, Antarctica - #374 | ecosystem: Environmental > Aquatic > Non-marine Saline and Alkaline > Saline | place: Antarctica: Organic Lake... | reverse complement strand
GTGTGTGTGTGTGTGTGCGTCCACCTCCTCAATGACTGCTGCCAGGTCTGCGTCCTTGTTTTGAACTGCATCATAACGAATGCACACTGGCTGCATTATTATCAGCTGTCAGGACTAAACTGAGAGAAATTTTTAAAGTTGTGCAATAAGAAGTAATGAATTTATCGCATGGATGAATTGTTATTGTTCATTTCGCCAGCGCATGTTTGATTGTTGATGGAGGTGAGCACACTGCACTCTGCACACGCAAACACTGCACACTGCACACTGCACACTGCACACTGCACGCTCACACACTGCCTGCACGGTGTCTCCACCTCCTGTAAATTGGAGTGTTTCACTCCTGATGCTTGCATTCACGTGCATACAACAACATGACAATTATGCGCAAACATACAGGGCGCTGGCGCTGGAGCTGGCTCACAGCTTGCAAATGCCAAGCGCATTGGGCAAAAGGTAATAATGTTTGACGCACATACAACTGAAGCTAAACCAGCTGTCAGGGTGGCATATTAACAAACATGTGGCAGAACAGACCACCTATCTGTCTGTCTGAAAAAGAAATAAGATGTTTAAGCGCTCCTGCGATCATACCATATTGTCCGAGCATGAATGCCTGATCAAGTAGGCAAACAGGATGCTGTAAAACACAGGGGGCAACGTTGGTAACAATGTGAAAAGCAGGGATTGAAACCCATTCTGGCATTGTGAACACCGTTTTGTGTTCTGAAGACTGCAAAATGTGACGATATACTATATTATGTGCAAGCAGCTGTGCTGCAGCTGGGAACTGGAATTTTCATACCACTGAGTAGCCATTGTAACGAAGAGCAGAGAGTTTTGAACCCTGATATTGCTACCATGCTTTAATGCAGGAGCTTAATGCCCTTGATTATGCGGTGTATAAAGCCCAGAGTGCCGTTTCTGGGACCTATAGCCAGTCCGGAAATGCTGGCCACACTAATAAAGTCTCAGGAGTAGCACGCAGCGTGCCCGGTGGGAGAGAGGTAACATCCAGGCATCAATTGACGCGAAAGACAGCTGCATCTGTGGCCGCCCCGACCAAAAAAGCGCCAGCAGGAAAGGCGGTTTCCCCCCCCAGAAAGACAATGTCAACGCCTCCTGCTACAGCTGCTGGTGCTGGTGCTGGTGCTGGTGCTGGTGCTGGTGCTGGCGCTGATGGCACACCCTGGACGGGTGTGAACGCACACCTGCCAGCGTACCCTTCCAATATCACGCCTGAGATCCCCTCAAAAGCGCTAGGTGAGTGAGCGAAGAGGTAGCGTAGCCAAGACAATTACCCTGTTTTTGTGTTGCAGTCTTGTATGCAGCTCAGCCGGTTGAATCCTCGTCATTCCTTGCTTGTCCCGTTGTTCAGAAAATCAAGGCGCAGCCCAACTGCGTGCCAACGGCAGACTATCAGGTGCTAGAATGGAAGGAGCGACACCACCGGCACAAGAGGGCCCCCTCGCACATTACCCTGACTTCAGGTATTTTTGTCACGTAGGGTTGCTCTTACGTTCCCAAGGGAGAGTCACTTATTACCCTACTGTAATTGAAAATAAGACCAACAAATGCCATCATCCAGAAACAACGATGAAAGCAATCCCAAGGTGTTCTTGCTTGTGCTTAATGGATTACCAGAGCCAAGTACGTGCTAAAATATCCCAATACAGCGGATATACAGGGCTTACAATTTTGGCCAATCCTGCTGACAATTCAGAGCCGTTGTGTATCAAAATTAGAGTGTACTCCTGTAACGTGCTCGTACTCACAGTGTGGTGGACGCAAGCAAAAAATGGCAACGCATTCAGGAGTGGGTCTCTCATGATAGTGGGGCTGCGATGTCATCAGGTGGGACAGTGTGCTGCTCTGTTGCATGTGCACGCTATCTGTTTCAGTGTTTTGGTGCCCACTGAAATCATGTGTGGTAGTTCAAGTAGCCTGAATTGTACACTTTATGTGCATCATTGTATATGAACACTAATTTGAATTGTACACTAATTTAATTTGTACACTCATTGTGCATCATTGTAAGCTGCAGATGATGCACACAGTGTAGACTCCACATTGCTAGAGCTGGAATTGGAACGCACACGATCCAGCGTGCAGGTGAGTTTTTCTGGCTTTGACTTCAGGCTCTTTTTGTTGAGTCATACTGCTAGTGCTAGAGTAAAAAAAAGTTGCATGTGCACTTGCCTTCGCTTGTCCTGACGATACACTTTGACCAGGAGGCGGTTAGGGTTGCTGCACTGTCTGCTGATGTAGTGACTGCACTGACTGCTGATGTAGTGACTGCTGATGCGGTGACTGTTCCCTCCTGTACCTTCACACACAGGCTGGTCAGTTGAGCCGTGCTGTGGCCTCTGCTCGGGGAGGAGGTCCTCCTCCCCAAGCCTCTACCAACAGTGGCACGCATGCAGGCAACCCTCCCAGTGTGCCTCTCAACATCAAGCCCAGCGGCAGCTGCAGCAGCAGGACACAGGCAGCCACAGCTCAAGTCCCTTACATAAGGCACTCACCACAGCTCACATCAGGCACTCACCACAGCTCACATCAGGCACACACCACAGCTCAAGTCCCTTACATCAGGCACTCACCACAGCCACAGTCACAGCAGCAGCGACCCCCACGCCCAAATGTACCTCTCCCTCCTCGTGCTGCCCAGCATCATCAGCAGGCCGGCCAGTATGCCAGCACCGCCACGTCTGGTTACTCCAGGAGCAGCATAACTGGTCCCTCATACCAAAGCTGCAAGCCAAAGCTTTCCCAGCTGCTGGATCTTGAGGAGGAGGGAGAAGGGGAAGAGGGGAGTGGGGAAACCAATTCTCATGGTGCACCTCTTCCTTTACCTCCTCCCCCTCTTCCCCAGCAGCAATCTCGGAACGTGCCTCCCTCCTTTGTGCACTCAAGCAGCCAGCAGCCACTGCCAAACCCACACCTGCAGCAGTACAGTAGGTTGCTGGAGAGCAGCAGCAGCGGTGGCAGTTGTGAAGGTGATAGGCACGGAAAGGATGCTGCTGATTCATACCCAGGTCAGGGCTGGGCGGGTATGGCGGCTGACGTCAGAGTCGAAGGAGGTCAGTCGTCTGCATCCCACATCAGTATCCCTACTGCTAGCAGAGCCCAAACTCAGGGTACATCTGCTGCCCAAGAAATCACTGCGGTGAGCGCGGTCATTGGTGTGTGATGTATGACATATAGCGTGTGTATTGGTGTGTGACATGTAGCGTGTGTCTGGCTGCCAAGAAGAATGCAGCCTGACTTGCCCTGTTTCAAGCTTCGCTTAATCTCTTTAAATTTTGGTGCTTACGTGTCCAGAGGACGTGAGGCTCTGGCTTGATTACACTGTGCAGTTTGGAAAATCATGCATGATGCTGACTGTGTAGCATATGGGGAAGAGAGGGTTTAACTCTCATTCCCTTTGCCAACCCTATTTGTTTGTTGGATACTTCACGTGCAGCGTGTGGAGCTTGAGAGCCGCTTGCATGCCGCAAATGAGCAGCTGTTGGCTACAGAGAAGCGCTATGCTCTCGACAAAGAACGCATGCAGGTGGGCACACTTTGTGTGATCAATTGTTAGAAAATGCACAAACCTAAACATTAGGGCTGACCAGAACCATACGTATACTCGTATATACGGTGTTTATATATTATACGTTGAGCAGATAAATCACCATACATACGGTCATATACGGTGTGTATAAACTGTTCTGGCCAACCCAACTCAACATGCATTCTTATTTCTTATGAGTTTAAGCTCTTCACTCCTTTTGGATGAAGTACTGCATTGGTAGCCGTGCCTATCCAACTTGCCCACCCTTCCTACCGGCAGGTGCGAATCGCTGCCTTGGAGGCGTCATTGGCCAGCGAACATGCACTTTCAGGACGGCTGCAGCAGCAGGTCAGTAAATCAAAGTGTTGTATAACCGTTCTTTGCATGGCGTGGCTCATCAAATGTGGCATTCCTTTTCAGACCAAAACCCCTGCCTGCAAAGTGTTCCTCTCACTGCTGCAATTCGTCAAGCTATTTTAATTTGTCTTGCCACACACTAATTAGCGTATCCTGTGTGGTCTGTCCATTATTTATCGAAAGAAGCAAACTGGAGAAACAGGGCGCCCCTACTGCTTGCTAGCACTCACACTTGATAGTGCTGCTTACACAGGTTGCCTCAGAGCTGCAGCGCTCCCGCTCGCTAGCTCAAGCAGAGGAGCAGGCACGCAGCGCAGAGCAAAGGACTGAGAGCGCACTAGCAGGCGCTAAGAAGGTGCAAGCAAATTTGTAAATGCATGTAAGCCCGTCTTTATCCGTCCTTGAATGTGTATGTGTTAATTAAGCCTAAGTTGCCAGTTCCTCTTGGCTTGGGCTGCTTTCACGTATAGCCACGTAGCAGTATTGTTGGGGAAAGGCTGGCATACATGCGCAAATGTAGCAAGGTACACAGCACTGAAGGATTAATCACACAGACTGCTTGCTTCTCAACCCTGTGCAATTACTAAGATTTCTACAATGAACCTACATTGCGATGATTATGGGCTATGTCCTCCTATCCGTGCGTAAATCTTGCATGTATATCTTACACAGACGTTGGAGACTGAGCGCCGTCGCGGTGCAGAAGCAGCTCGTGCTGCATCGGCTGCTGCCGTTGAAGAAAGTGCACGCTTGCGTACTGCGCTGGAGGACGGGGCTGCCCTTGAGCGGCGTGTGGCTGCAGAGAGGGTGGGTTATTTTGACTTCAATGCTTGGCAGGATGAGGTAATTTAAGCCTGTGCCGATCTAACTCTCATAAACTATCAAGAGCGTGCCACACGCTAAGTCAACTCTGACTTCGGTCAAATATGGTCTTTGTTTTGGTGTTGTGGGAAAAGATGTGCGCAAACACTAGCACATTGGCCTTGGCTGACTATTGTGTAAGCTGCATCATTTGTTTGCCTGAATGTGGTTCCTTTGGCGTGCAGGAAACTAAGACACGCCTGCAGCGCCAAATTGCTAACCTGAAGAAAGCAGAGGAGGACAGTCGAGCGTCACTGATGCGCTCAGAAGCTGCAAGGTCTGAGCAGGAGCGGCGACTGGAAGCAGCGTCCTCACAGGCACGTGTGTGTGTGTGTGTGTGTGTGTGTGTGTGTGTGTGTGTGTGTGTGTGGTGCAACAGTTGCAAGGATGAGCAAGCTAGGAAAACTGATAATAATTCCAAAGCACAAGGTCGGACTCCACCCTTGTTCACACATCCCTCTGTCTTGTCAGGTGGCTGCCATGAGGGGTGAGCTGACTTCACTGCATGCTCGGTTGGCTGCCAGAGACGAGCAGCTCCTGAAGCACGTGCGGGTAAGGGGGTGCTTTTTAAGTGTTAAAGCAGATTCTGGTAAGGAATAGAGCATTGTCCTGTCTTAAAATTGCAACCAACATTGCTCTCAACCTATTTTAAACTTATTAAATGCATGCTTTGGAGATTTTGTGCTAATTGAAACTTTGATCTTCTCTGCATGCGCCTTTTGCTTGTTTGCCTCAGATTCTCCTTGCTCTTGTACAAACACGCAGGAGGTTGAGACGCATGAGGTGCAAGTCCTGCGTGATGACCTGTCCAGCTGCCGTGCTCAACTGGCAAGTCACACGGGGGCCACTGCTGCGTTGCGTCAGTGTGTGCTGTCTGCAGCACAGGCTCTTGCGCCTGAGGCTCTGGGAGCTGCTTTTAGTTACAAAGAGCGACATCTGCTGGGCTTCAGTGCAAACACGGGGCAGTACGAGGTGTGTTTGTGACATATGTTGTTCATGCATGTGTCAAGGTTTGTGCACTTCAAGTGTTGTGTGGAGGCACATTTATGTGCATAATTTGGCAAAGGGGATTTGAGGCACACTAGCAAGCATGATGAGGAGGATCTGACCCACTTACCCTTTGCAATCGAACTGTGTATTTCAGTTGACTTTTTAGCGTTGGTCTCAGGGTCTAAAACACACAAACACACACTCACTCCATGATGAGCTGCAGGAAAAGATTTCAAAGTGACACGTGTTCTTTGTGTATTTCGGGAGCTTTGTTTGTTTCTCCAAGCCCCTTGCATTCCCTCGAATTTTCTCACAGGCCTGAGATGTCAAAACGTAAGAGTTGAATTGGTTATTGATATGGCCTATAATAACCGTATTTCACAACCAACAAAGTACAGACCACATAAGTGGGTTGCACTGCACAGTCGTACAACCTCCTCCGCCAGCAGTCTCGCTGTGACCTTGAATGCCCTACAGGCCCTTGTGAAGCGGCTGGAAGCAGCTGCCTATGACAGCAGCAACGGCAGAGGCGTGGACGTGCAGGTGGCAGCAGAGGACGCTGCCGCTGTAGCTGTGCGTGTGCGTGAGCTGCTGCACCAAGCTAAGGAGGCAGTGCTGCAGGCAGAGCGACAAGAGGTGAGGCCTTTTGTGGAGATAGAGCTCCTCTGTTGGCCCTCAGGCGCCACACTGTCCTACGGCATGCACTAATTTTTGAGGTTGTTGAAGTCTTGCTGACCTCCAGCTTTTGTGCTGCTCCCCTGGGTAGGCGGCCTTGGCCACGGAGGCAGATTCAACGGCAGACATCCTGCGTGCACAACTGGAAGAGGCCCAAGCAAAACTGGCATTGGCAGCAAGGGTGAGCAAAAGCTGTGATCATTGCAGGCCAAATGCTGGTTGCTACACAACAGCATACAGATCTGCTTTCCAATCTTTCTTTGCTATTATTGCACTACTAATTACTACATTACTACACAAGCGTTTTAGCAGACTACCTGCGACAAAAATCGGAATTTTTGACGACCCCAACCCTATGTACACCCACACCCAGCCGGTCTTAATTAGGATGTAGCACATTGTTTTTTTTTAATACTGTGGTGAGTTGTTTTAAGAGCCAACCGCACAATCAAATGCATGTCCTTTGATAATATTGTTGCATGCCCGCTCACCCACCCACGCACCCACTCGTGTGCATAGTCACATCTGCTGTGTGCCCCTTGCTTCCCCTGTCTTTTAGGAGGAGGACAGCCGTGTGGCTGCCCTATCTGCTGCACTGCGCACCACCACCAGCAGAGTGGAGGAGTTGATGGAGCAGGCCGCAAGTGCGCAGGCAGAAGTCCTGGCAGCGGAAAAGCAGGCAGCACAAGGGGAAGCAGTGCTGCGGCGTCAGCTGCATGAGGTGTTGAAGACTGTACTGAGTTTGTACGCCTCGTGTGAACTCATTGCGTCATTGCCTCATGTTCACTCATTGCGTGCCTCATGTGAATTCATTGTGTCATTTTTCCAGTTTCCAGGCAAGAATACGGGTGTGGTTATGTACAGCAGACCTTATCCTTCAAACTTGTGATCGTTTCCTGGCTTAAGGTCACCCCATATTACAACATTTATAACCAGTTTAAATAATTAACATTGCCAACACCATTACAGTAGCAAGTTACTAAGACTGCCTACAAGTTGATTGGGGTGAGCTTTGTTTGCTGCTGTGCAAAATAAAGTGTAAAGGCTCTGCCCTCATTCCGTCCCTCCCCTTTCAGGCCTCCACGCACTGGACCGAGCTCGAGCAGGAGGCAGCATCTTGGCAGGCACGCGTTGAGCGCCGTGATGAGCAGGCAGCAGCCATGGAGCAGCAGCTGGCTGGGCTGCAGGCGCAAGTGCAGCAGAATAGCGCTCTGGCGGAGGTATGAGGGGGGGGGTGTAGGCCGTCATTGATATGTGTGTTAGGTGAGCGTTTCGCGGATAACTTTACCATACTATGGCAATAGATCAAGATAAATACATACACAAAAAACTTTTACTCTGACTTGTTTAATTCACCTGCTTGTGCCTATGCTTTGACCAGTAACCTCTGAATCAATAATTATACATCCCTTGGATCAATAATTATACATCCCTTTGACCAATAAGTAACCTCTGGATCAATGAATATACATCCCTTGCTCCCTTTGGATCATGATCGCAGACCAAGGAGCAGCGCATACTGGAGCTGCGTTCAGCGCTGGCCTCTGCCTTAGAAGGTGGGGCCACAAGCGCTGGAGAGGTCGCTGCTCAGCAGGCGCAGCGGCAACGGGCAGTGAACGAGGCAGAGGATCGTGCAGCTCAGCAAGTTCAGCATGCAGTGCAGCAAGCCCAGCAGGCACAGCAGGCAGCAGATCAGGCCCGTGCAGAGGCTGAAGCACAGCAGGCCGAGGTAGATGCCGCCATACAGCAGGTAAATTTATGCGTGTTTGAGAATGTTTGTACGACAGAAGGCCACATATTTTGAGGATGCAGTACATATTATAGTCACTGCGAAAGGGCAACGCACAAAAGTCAGTTTAAACATTGGGAATACGAAATGGACAAGATACCACCAGGTTAAGGAAGAATATACTTGACATACTTATTGCCAAACTTTTACAATGTGATTATCTATGTGCTGGGAATGCTTCATTTGCCTGCAGGTGCAAGAGGCTGCAAACGCGGCTACATCTGCAGCCCAGCATGCGCTAAAAGAGGCGGAAGAGAAACGTGCATGGGCAGAAGAAGCACGCGCCAAGGCTGACGAGGCTGTGTCTAAGCTCAACCGGCAGACCCAGGTACAGGCAGCTGCAGTATGTCACCGTGACCACGTCATGCCTGCCTTTGCACCTCATTCGCAGACAAATGTCTGTGTGCTAGCCTATGTAGCGTACCTTCACGAATGAGTGTTAAAAGGGAATCAGCTCATTCTTGTTGCTGTGATTGCAAACAGGCCTAGGGTGCTTGACTGATCACACAGAGTTCACAGCACAAATGAGTGATTCTTCCTTACGGTGCACCATGTAGGACCTGGAGGCAAAAGTGGCGCTGCATGCTGCTGACACAGAAGAGCTGCAGCATGGGCAGCAAGGACTAGCGCAGGTGTTGGAGCAGCTGCGCGGTCATCTGCGCAAGGGCTCAGCTAGCCTGTGGGCTGCAGGAAAGCAGCAGCAGCAGCAACAGCAACAGCAGGAAGTGGGGGCAGGAAGCGGAAGGGTTGCAAATGCAACGGACGACAACCCTTTGTTTTTAGAGCAACCTGCGTACAAAGAGGCAGGGGAGGGGGACACATCGGCCACCCCTGACCAGCAAAGATCGGAGCCACAACAACAGCAGGGTTTGCTTGGGAAAGGGGCCACACAGGGCTCCAGCACACAGCTCCTGCTCCAAGCAATGCTGTGTGGCTTTTCTGCTGAGGTGCAGGATATGCTTGATGCCGGCAAAGCCGCAAGTGCCGCAATTGCAGCCATGGCAGGTGGACTCCGCGTTGCGTATGCCCAGCTCCAACAGGTGCGCATTACCTGGTGCTTCTGCTTTGGTACACACACACACACACACACACACACACACACGCACACACACACACACACACACACACACACACTTTATGTCGTGAAGGAGGAGTTGTAATGGCCTTTAATGCTATTTGCAGTATTTAAGTGTCTGTATCATGAACCGATTGTGTCTGGCTGCAGGGCGTATATGAGGCTCATCTTGGCACCTTGTTATTCACTCGTTATTGTTTATTGTAACAGCATGTATGTGTTGCAATGAATGCAGGAGCGTGCACTGGCAGACCGTAGCCAACAGGCTACTCAGGCACATGTGTCTCGTTTAGAAGAGGATCTGAGCAAAGCCATCCAGGTACGCAAAAAAAAAGCAGGTGCAGGCCTGACGCCAGGCTTGAATTTCAGCCACTGTGCTGTGACAGTCTCTGATCGTGGCGGCAGTGTCCTGCACTGCTTCTTTCGGCAGTGCACTGTTCTGCCCAGTAAACAGTGCAAAAGTAGTCGCTCGAACTTTCTATATCCTTTACGTCACAGGCTTGCCTGTGCTGCCGTGAGACAATATTCTCAATTGCGTACTAATCACAAGTGCGCGCTATCGTGCACAGGCGGCAGACAAGGAGAAGGAGGTGCTGCACATGGACAGCGGTGCGCGTACGGCCCACCTTGCAGAGCTGCTGGCCTCGTCCCAGCAGAAGCAGCAGCAGCTGCAGCTGCAATTGGATGAAGCAAACCAAGGTGGACATACGCCTTAACTGTCCTTTGCCTGTCCTTCTTCACCTGCATATTACATGTCACACGTCGTTGGGCCTCTTTACTTCAGTTGGAAACGGCACTCAGTGTCTATCTTGTAACTCAATCCGTGATGCTCAGGCTCTCTGGGGTGTATCCTGGGGGTCAAAAAGAGGAAGGTTAGGATCTTCAGGTGTAGTTTTCGAGTGGGTCTCTGGTCTCTGGTAAATTCTGAGCGTTTTAATTGGACCCCTTTGTAACTCCTGCTTTCCTCTCTGCTGTCACAGCTCACGAATCATACCACAAAGCAGCAGAAGAAGCAACCCACGCTCAAGCTACCCTACAGGACCGCTTGCAGCAGGCGGAGCACCAGCTCCACGAAGCACAGCAGTCCTTGCAGCATCAGAAGCAGCAGGCACAGACAGAAGTCGCCCAGGCCCAAGCCTCGCTTGCCCAACTGCAGCAGCAGGTGGGAATCTGCACTGCCTTTGCCTGCTCTCTTTTGTTTCTGCAGCAAATTGAACACAAAGGGTGAACGGTGCTCACGGACTTCTCCTTGCCTGCGTCATTTTTCGACAGATGGATGAGCAGGTGGCTGAGCATACACACGTTGCTGCCAGTGCGCAACGCGTGCTCATGTTGCAGATGCAGCAGCAAGCAGAGGAAGGTACAGCACAGCTGGCAGCGGCACGCAGGCAGTGTGCAATGCTGCAGCGGCAGGCAGCCACGGACAGGTGCAGGTGGGTTCAAGGTGCTTGGATCATCTGCCGCCTTTCAGTGATGCATGGTCAGCTTTTTGTGGTGTACATGTGACACTTATCCATTCCTATTTGCGATAAATCATGCAGGGCTCGTGTTGCACGTGTGCATCGAAAAGGCGGCCAGACTGCGTTCAGCGTCCAGCGCCAGGCAGGACGTAGACTGAGAGCTAAACTGGTGAGTGGAGTGGTGTGCTAGCTGGTTTATAAGATTCTGCAGCAAGCCCAACATGCTTGTTAAATTCATGTTGCCGTGGTAGCTTCCAGGCTTGCTAAGTGCAGAAATGCATCCAGATAGGGCTCACAGAGGGTAGGTATGGGATCAGCCTGTTGTTTGGCATTGTGACTCCACCCCATTCCACGCATACATACAGGTGGGGCACAATGTACAGCTGCGAGCGGGAGTGGCACGCCTGCGCACAGCTGAGGAAGGAGAGGCCGCTGCCAATGCAAGCGTAGCCGAGCTGGAGGCACGTGCTCACCGTGCAGATACTCTACTGCATAAATTGGAGGACCGCAGGTGTGTGTGTATGTGTGTGTATACGTGTGTGTGTGCTGGTATGTGAGTGTAAAGTAATTGCTGGATATTCGCCATTACATCTCTTGAACCTGAGCTAGGGCCCGTGTTTTGCAACTGATACCCAGCGTATGTATGAGTTCAAAAAACGCTTGTTCCAACAGATCGCTTGCAATTAGACGTCATTATACAAGTACATTAAGGTTTGAAACACATGCAACGTTTGAACATATGTCCATGCTCACATGTGCACGTAAAGGGCTGGCCTTGAGGGTGAGCGACGGTACCTGCAAGACAAACTTGGGGCAGCACATGCTCAGAGCGTAGATCTGAGCCGCGCTCTTGAAGCAGCACGGCGCACAGAGGCCAGCCTCAGGAAGGAGCTGGAGGCAGCAGCGCGGCAGGCAGGGCAGGTGTGTGTATCTGATGGCCGAAATATTTTCAATCACAAGCAGCTGCGTAATGCGTTTTTATGGTTGTGTTGGCGTACTCCATGTGAGTGTACAGGCCATCCTGCTTTGCGTGGTTTAGATTGGGGTGTACGTAACAGAGCACATTTAGAATTGTTTAGACTGTGGCAAAGTGGACACTGCCGGCTAGTTTTTGCCTGTACACGTGCTTGCTATTACATTGTGCTTATGCGTGCAACGACGTGCGCTCATTCAGTTTCACGCCTTCAAAATCTGCGCAGGTGTCTACTGCAGAGGGCCGGTCATCCACTCTCTTGGAGGCCCTGGAAGGGGCAGAGGCTGCGCTGCGTGAGAGCCAAGCCAACTCGCAGCGCCTGCTGCAGGTGAATGTGTCTTTTTTATGGTGGTCGTAATTCCAGTTCTCAAATCAGTTTAATGTACAACAACGAGTAACAATGGTGCGCAGTGGTGTGCTCTTGTTTTCACAGGATAAGAAATTATGAGAGACTACCCTCAAGATTTTATCTCTTTTGGTCATCCAAGCATAGTAATTGCATGTAACTTGCCTCTTAAAGGTCCTGAAATAAGTTATATTGCTTGCGTTTCTCCCTGTATCATTTTGTCCGTGCTCCTTCACCCCCTTTCTTAAAGCTGTGACACTGGTATGTGCAAGCTTAAGATGCCCAATATGCCTCATAACACTGCAGGAGGTGAACGTGCTTCGTCAGTCAGAGCATCAAGCACGCACAGACTTGGCCACAGCGCATGAGGGGGTGACTCAGCTGCAGGCGTGCATGGCACAGCAGCAGGCCTCCAAACACCATGCCTTCTCTCGCCAGTCCCCCGCTTCGACCTCTGCCCACACTCCCTCTACACCACCATCACAAGTTCAGCAGCAGCAACTCCAACGTCCTGTACAGACACCTCAGCAGAGCAGAGACCAAGCACCTGCAGCAGATCTTGCCAGGGTGGCAGCAGCTGAAGCAGAATGTCAAATGCTTCGGCGCCAGCTGCGTCAAGCTCAACTGCAGCTTCAGCAGCACCAGGCGCCAACATCCCTTTCCCCCACTGCTCCTCCTCCTTCCCTACACTATCTGGACCTCCAATCCAGTGCAACTTCAAGCCACAACGGTCGCCAGAGCGGGGAGGCATCCAGCAGCTGTGCCGCGAGCTCTTACACTCTACAGCAGCATTCCGTGCTACAAGCACCAGCTGCATACTTGAACCTTGCGCATGTGGCTGATTTAGCAGGTTTGGACGCGGCACAAGCTTGCCCACAGCAGGCACTCCAGGTCCAAAACCTTCCCTCGCACCCACAGCACCATCAGCTCCATGACGTGCAAGCGGCAGTTGCACTCTCTGCAAAGGAGGCACGGATCTTTGAGCTCAGAGGCGCTTTGGCGCAGTGCCAAGCAGAGCGGGGGGCTCTGGCAGTGCAGCTGGAGGTGGGAGGAATGCGTGTGCACACATTGTTTCGTCTACCTGTTTGCTTCAAGTGGTTAACCAAATTTATACTAAAGCACTTCACTTTCACAAGTCCTGTACGCATCAAGCTGCCATACTGATACGCCTTTTCATTATGCAATCCTTACTACTCCTCCTCATCCTCTGTCTGCAACAGGCAGCAGGTGGTCCTGCAGGCCAAGCCGCGAGTGCATACCAGCTGCAGCTGCAGGAGGAAGGGGCGGAGCTCAGGCAGCAGGCATTGGCAGCACAGCGCAGGCTGTATGACTGCCAACAGCAACTGGCCAAGGCGCAGGTAGGATGCAGGTCACCTGAGCAAGAGGGAGGAGGATGCTTGCTCTGTGCGTCTAAAGAATCTGCATGAATCTCGTTCATCACGCTGCTGCTTTGGTGTTACAAACAACACCGCGGGGATAGTAACATTGCTTTTCACCATTACAGAGGCCCCATGCAATACAAATTTCATAGCTACGACTTAGTGCCAGGGCATGCAAATGTATTGGTTCCCCGCACAAATGCACCTGTTGCAGTCGGCCCAGCAGTCCTCGTCCCAGGCTGTGCTTGAGCTGGAGGTGGCACTTCGTGAAGCTCAGGTATCGAGCGAGCTGCAGCTTCAGCAGCTGGCAGCAGCACAGCAGCAGGTCCTGCATGCCGTGAAGAGCGTGCGAACAGAGCTGCAAGGCCACCAACAGCATGCGCTGGTGGAAGACATGACGGTGAGCAAGTGAAGTGTTAATGTATGGGCTGATTTCCTGCTGCTGTTGCCTGTGATAGTGTGCA
>Ga0307951_1001588_pt1 | contig 13938 bp, 16 predicted proteins | sample OrgLakmetagen374_FD_201842 | JGI IMG/M metagenome (GOLD analysis project Ga0307951, IMG submission 201842) | Saline water microbial communities from Organic Lake, Antarctica - #374 | ecosystem: Environmental > Aquatic > Non-marine Saline and Alkaline > Saline | place: Antarctica: Organic Lake... | reverse complement strand
CCCAACCCCCCTTCCTGACCCCTCACACTTATAAAAAGGGCGCCAATCTACTCAGAATTGAAGCAGCTATCTGCCTGCACAGATTCCATGTAAATTAATTAATGCCTGAAGAGTTATAGAAAACTGCTATGCACACGCTCTTACACTGACCATCTGTTTAGTGCACAAATCCAGCCAAAACCTTTGCCAAAGCACTTTTAAACTTCATTCGTGCAACTTATGTATAGTGCAATTCGTGACCTGCAAGTTCGGAATCAATTGCTGGTAATTTGCCTGAACTAACCCCCGCGGCCTACTTGGGGGCATTCCATGCATTTTTGTGACCAGGCACCCAGACCCCCCAGTTTAATCAAATCACCCAACAAGGGTGCCAAACGACTGAGCTTGAGCTGAAGATTCCAAAAATGTATGCATTATTTGCTGGATTGGCCCAAAACCTTTTTAGAGCCCCCCCCCAAAATTTCCGAGCCCCTTAAATGACCACTTACCAACCGACCCCTCAGAATGGACTAATTTATTTAGTTTTGGGCCAGTTGATAGCTCTTGACGTCAGGATTCTGAACATGTAATTTATGTTTCATTTGACACGTGACGTCAAAAAGTTATGATCCTTGACGCCTTCTGCCAAAACCGGCACTTTCTCACACAGGGACATTGAGTCATGCCATGATGAGGAAGCCGTGTACCTAACACACAACTTACGCTGAACAACCATTCAGCATAGGTATACACTAGCATTAGGTTATACAGGTGCACGCACGTGCACGAGCATGTACACACGCAATGCACATTGCGCATGTCAACACTCTCACACACACACAAACGCTAAACTCACTCGCACTAGCCCCATCAGCCCATACGACCGAGCGACTACGAGTGTGTTCTTGTGCTCCCGGCAGATCTCATCCAACTTCACAAGCTCCTCTTCACGCATCTGTGTGAAAGTGTGCAGCCATGTGCATGTGCATTGTGCATGTGCAAGGTCTGTGTGAGTGTTTGTGTGTGTGTGTACGTCCGTGTGTGTGATTGTGTGTGAACGTCTGTGTGCACATCTGTGTGTGTATGTGTTTGCACACGTCTCTGTGTGTGTGTGTGCGCGAACAATGGAAACAAAAACATCCATCCAAATAAAGCACATAGCAAACATCGATACAAAGATTTATGTTATAGGAAATAGGAAGGTGCGGTGGAAATGTAAAGGATGAAGTGAAGCTCTTAGAAGGAGCCACCTTGTTGTGCACGTGCAGCTATCGTGAGGCAGGGCTTCACGTGCACGTGAAGATGGCTCTTTCTGCAGGAAAACAATTAAGACCGCAACAAGAGAGCTCATTCTACAGTACAATTGTTAAAGAAGCGCGGCAAAATCCCTGTACGTACTTGTGTTGCCACGATGACGGTGAATTGGCTGAAGAAACTAGGGTTGTTGCTGATCAAGGTTTCCGGTGACTCCTCAATGTAGGAGCCTAACACGGATTCGTTCAGCTCCTGCAGCATCTCAGTCACGACCTGCAAGCGGCAATACAAACAAAGCGTTGGAAGTTGCCACGCAAGAAAGTTCTTGCAGCATCTCCGTCACTACCTGCAAAGGGTCGTGGACAGATGGCAGGGGGACAATTGGCAGGGTCATGGACAAATGCCACAACGGGTTACAGCGCAATGAAGCAAAGCGCTACATATAAATCGAGGACTTGAACGCAGCACGTAGAGCTGGGAGAGGGGGGTTGTAATCAAATATATATTGAATCAATTAAGTTGCAGGAAAGACTCGATAATTGCAAAACGCAGGACAAGTAAGGGAGTCCTTTAATCCAGGCACAGGTTTGCCACACGCTGACACTCATACAAGATAGGTGTGACCCGTGCTGTTAGATAAACAGATAAGCAGCAGCCTGACGTGCAACAAACACTCCATAAAGGCGAAAATTTGCTGAAATTAGGATCAGGGTTATCCGCACAGAAGCAATGAATCAGCTGGCACTTTTAGGCTAGTAATACATAACGTGACCTCCTGGCATTTACACATGCGCATACACACACACGCACACGCACACACCCACACCCACATACACTAACATACACCTACCTTGGCAACGCATACACGCACACGCACACACCCACACCCACATACACTAGCATACACCTACCTTGGCACGTGGCTCGCCCAAACTGTTGGGTCCCACCATGAAGTTGTTGCCCAGGTCAACGGCTGAGCATTTGGCATCATCCACAACCGTGAAAGAAGCAATGCCTCCCAACACCAGGTTTTTGAGCGTCTGTGTAGGGATACATGTTGACTGAGACACGTGCATTGGAGTATGCATGCGCTTGTGTGCGCATGTGTGTGAGTTTATGTACGCGTGTGTGCCTGAATTTTGTGTGCATGCCTGCGTGTGTGGTGTATGCTTAAATTTTAAATATGCATGCATGTGTATACATGTGTATGTGTGTGTGTATACATGTGCATGTGTGTGTATGTGTGTGTGTGTGTGTGTGTGTGTGTGTGTGATGAACATAAAACCCCGAAAAGGCTAGAAATTTCTCAGCTTGCTGGTCAGTACGTTAGCATGTGCAACTTGCCCTTTGCTTCCAGCAAAATTGTTAGGGACCAGTCCCAGGAAGCATTCACATCTCTGAGCGTGTGCGTGTGTGTGTGTGTGTGCGTTTGCGTGTGTGTAAATGCTAGGAGTCATGTTATGTATTACTAGCCTAAAAGTGCCAGCTGATTCATTGCTTCTGTGCGGATAATGAGATGATGAGGAGCGAAAGGGTAGGAGTTCAAGTTTACAATTTGGTTGCGTGTACTTCAAACAACTCACACCTCTGTGTACTTCAAACAACTCACACCTCTGTGTACTTCAAACAACTCACACCTCTGTGCCTGTGGGAGTGCTGTTCAGAAGAGCTATTTTGCATGTTTCCAAGCGCTGCTGTCCATGGGGTCCCCAGATGCGCAGCTGTGAGCGGAAGCGATGGAGCATGTGCATGCAAAGGTCACACAGCTTGGTTGAAAGAGGTTGAAAGAGGCGTGAGGTAGCTTATTCAAGAGGGCCGGAAAATGCATGGTTCCTAGGCAGATGACTGAGTTACTTTTTCTCTGTTGAAGAGGGCTTGAAAGCTGGGCCTTCGCAGTATGTAAGAGTCACGCAGACTCACCTGGCGGTCATATCTTTTGTTCAGTGGGGCTTGTCCAGAGTGTGTTTGCCCAGAGTCCATGGAGTGCAGGAGGTCGTCTGTGCTTCCCATGTTGCTCATTTAAATCAACTTGCAACTGTTTTTTGGGGTCAGATGATTGATCATATACAAAACCTTGCAATTAATCATTCTAACTCGCAGAGATTTCGCTTAGATCTTGATTGAGCTGTGATTAAAAGGTCGCCCCTCAAGGCGATTTGTATTATTTGTAAAAAATATTAGATCAAAGCGGCTAAAGTAGGAGGACGAGCATATTTGCATGGAAAATATTGTGAGCTGAACAGACAGATGGGTGAAGCGGAGGAGGGCAGGGGCAAGAGGCAGTGCGAGAATAAAAATGCCATACTGAATACTGGTGGTCAAGCTAGTTGAGCTTCCAGGAACAACAAGTTGCCACCACTTTGAATAACAAGAACATCCATAAGACAGGCAGCGCTAGCATACAGTTACACGTAATACTCATCCACATTATATCCATCGCATGAAACCTCATGTGCATGTTTGAGACAAACTCCGGCATCATTGCAAATGCAACGCATCCAATCTTCTAATGGATCCATCCATTTCACAAGATCTAGATTCATGCACATGGCATCCCAGGGGACATGTACCCTGATGCTATAGCACAATGGATAACTGAAATACAGTATGCCATCATTAATGAAATATTATGACGCCCCATACCCAATTATCTCCAATTCAACTAACCCGGCAAACAATTTGAAACACTGCTAGAGGCAACTCCCTTGCTTTACTCCTCAACAGCAGAATACATACAAAGCTATCCCTGATGAGGGAGATCCCTCTTCAAAATCTATTGGTTTGTGAATGTAGGTAAACAAAGATTACCAATTTCTGCAAATTCACATCACTTACCCACAGCCCAGTCACCTACCTCAAGGCTTTGGTACAGGGAACATAAGCTGTAGATCTCAAACAGTCTTGACACAAAGTGTGCTTTGAAGTGCACTTGGATCACATACACTTTGAGCCTAGGCGCTTTAGTGATTCGTTTTAAAGCAATATAAGTCTGCTCGCTCTAAATAATAAATAGTTTGTTCTAAGCAAAAGCGTGCTTTTAAGACATCAAAGCGCTTTTAAAGTGGCATAAAAGCGCGCTTTAATAATTTGAAAGTCCCAAAGTGTCACCCCTAGTGCATTTTGACCACATCAAGGCGCGATTTGACTTCCACATACATAGTGCAACTTTAGAACATCAAATAAAATGCACTTCTAGTTAACGCTTGAAGACAAACTCATTCCGCTTCACTTGAAAAACTTCAGAGTTGCACAATACGTGCTACAAGCGCTCGTTGCGTAGCGCATGCTCCTTGCTACGCTACGCTACACCGTTACGCTACGGCTACAAGCTACGGAAAATGTAAACAGCGTCATATCAATCTCCGTTACTTCAAAATTGAGCATATTCAGTTCCAAACTTTAATTTAATAATAAAGCATATTTACTATTTAATGGTGAAGCAAAGGAGCGATCTTGGCTCATTCACACATGTGGCTACTATGGCAATAAGTAGCCAGAGACAATACTGCATATTTCCTACATATGACAGACCCTCGTAGCATAGCGTATTTGTAGCGTAGCATTGCGTAGCAGTAGCGCATTGTGCAACCCTGAAACACTTCATTAAGGCCTCCAAAGTGCCGCCAAAACGTCTGGCTGTGGGGGCAGTGCCCTGCTTTTCAGACGAAAAACAGGTTTATCTACTCCAACCGTCCAGATGCTGTTCTGGTTGCTCCCATCTCCGCGGAAACAGTGTCGTCACGCCCAATCGTTGGCAGCGACAAATCATGTAACAAGCAAGCAGTTAGTTGGTTGACAGTTGAGAGTTTCTGTATGTTTTGTTCAATAATCTGGTTTTGCCAGTCTTGATCTTCTGAATTTGATAGATCTGGTCATTAATTGACAATATGTGAGCAAATTTAGAGATAGGTTAGAGGGAAACCTAGAGACCCTGTACCGTGTAAGGTCGCTGATTTTGCCTATTGGTTCCCCTAGTCATATTAACGTGTAACACAATGAGACCGAGAATGTCTGATTAAACGTTCCCAGCTCCGGGAAGGGACAGCGGTGTGGCAGCCGCTCAAGATGAGTAGCCCTAGCAGAGATAGACTCACACACACGAGTATGGTGAGCAGAGCGAGAGCACACAGGCGTGGATACACAGAACTGGTAGAAGCATTAGGAACCACAACGATGCCAAACACACACCCCTGGTTCTTCCTCCTCCAAGTTGGAGGACTTTCTTGGTCCGAAGAAGGTGCAAATAATCATCAATAAGACTGTTAATTGATGTGCTGAGTCTTTACTTCGCAGTGATTTGATCCGACAACAGAAAAGCAACAGACTAGTAATGGAGGGGCTGGATTCATTGGAGTGGCAGGGGGGAAATGGGGGAGACTGGAAGCATCTTAACAGCACCACCAGCCAGCCATCAGCAGATCCATCCAAAGATCTCAACATTCTTTAACATGACATCCACCGCATCGAGGTCAAGTACAGTGAGGACACTAGATCGCAGAACAGCTGAACGCCGCGCAGGAATGCACAAATGGCAGCCTCTGCACCATCCTTGAAGGAGCCTCCATTACTCTCCACACCATCCACAACAATCTCACGCTGGAGCCTTTTATGGAGCTGGGTCTTGATTTTTAAAGAGTTAAGAAACTTGCTTCCAAGCTTTATGTTCATTCTGTCAACTACGCTGCCATACTTGTCCATACCAGACGTGCCCTTTACAGCACTATTATCAAGAACTCTCATCAGGAGACGGTTTCAGGTCAAGCCTGCAACCCTCCTGAGCCCCGTTAATCCTTTTCCTTTTCTATTGGTGGAGGAGTTTTACAGTACCCGTTACCAAAGTGGCTCCTTTTCCTTAATTAATGTGGGGAGTGATTTTTCACTGCCTGCGCTCAATTTGAAATCAAACACCCACCCACCCACACCCACACCCACACATACACATGGGTGTAGTGTGTGTATGTGTGCACTCCCATGTTTGGAAAAGTTGTATTTGGAGTTGACCGCACCAATTCTGCGCTTTCACACATCAGCTTCAGTCAGCATTTAGTGTTTTCAGGCCCAATTTGTGTCACCCTCTTCATCTTCAGCGGTCCACCTATTCATCGCAATATAATTCGAGAGTCCGAGAGAGAGGGAAGCAAGGTGACATGGAACAAGAAAAAAAATTATATAAAACATGTATGAAACTGTAGCGATGCGCGTGACACTGTAATAAAATAAAGCTCGACAGATTAATAGATCCGGTGTGCAGTCAATGAATCACAAGTGCTTACTGCAAATACAGACTCGTTAAGAGGTTTTTCAAGCCCCTCAACCCAGTTAAAATTGAGCCAGAATTCAGAATATGGTCCAGCTAAAAATTCCTACTGATCCTCTCTTCTTTTTGCCTTAGCCAGTCTCAAAACCCTGCAGGCACAAAAGGGGACCAAAATGCCTTTCATGTGGCAGCGGATAAGTAAGAAACGACCCTTCTCAGAGATTCAAAAACGAGGCCGCACATTCATTCTAGTCCAGCAATAAGATGGAGACTTTTTGCACCTTTTTCGACTTAGTTGCTGCCGTTTCCAGACCGATAGCCAGTGCTTGATCCGTTGTTGCTGCCTAGCTGTCATTGTCAGCGGGGGGCGTCTAAGGTACAGATTTGGTGCACGAGGCGGCTCTCCCTGCAAGACAGTGGTGTCTTAGGGCGTATTAAGGCAATATGCCTTTTTGAGCAAGAAGAAGTTGAAATCCTAAAACACAGATACAGGCACTAACCAAACCAGCTGCACTGCAATAAGTCGACAATTTAAGAGCTGGAGGGATTTCATAAAGCAAGGCAAGACCCTAGTACAACCTACAGGCTGGAGTATGTAGCAAGCTTCCTTACACGACACCATCAAGCAGCCTTACAGGACACCATCAAGCTTCCTTACAGGACATTATCAAGCAGCGTCCATTCCTGTACTTCCCTTGCAGCAAATACGGGTAGACCATCCTAGTACGCCTAATTGGGGTCTTGGCAACTGAAACTGAAACAATGAAGGGCAGCACGATATCTCACCTCTAGCTGCAGCTGTTTCATGCGAGCCAAGCAGCCCCGCACAAAGCGTTTTTCCACCAGCTGGATGGGATTGAGGTGCATCCACACCACAGCCCACACTAATCGCCGCAGCTCCTCTGTGCGGAGGCTGGGGAGGGCATCACAGGCAGCACGGAGCGCAGCAGTGGACCAGCGCATACTTTTAATCTGCATGATGTAATAAGTTTTGTGAGCGCTTCATGTTCGAGGTTCTTAAAGAGGGATATGTGTTTGACACAGGCGTCAGGTGGCGTTGGAAATCGCACTGCTCTTACATTGTGCAAGGAGTGCCAGCCACGAATCGGGGAGAAGTGCGCAATTTGTGAGCAGGCCTTACGCAGATTATTGTCAGCATTGGAATTTCAAGCGAATTGACGTTTGGACAAGCCTCACTAGAATGGCCGCAAGACAAAGGTGGGGCTCAGGCTATTGCGTGAGCATTACTTCAGAGCATTTTCTGTATGCAGCGCCGTGCACCAATATCAATATTTTTTATCATATACAATGGTCGTCACAGCGCACCTCTCTGCCCCCTCCTAGCCATGCCAGACCCCATAGCAGCAGCACAAGCTCTCGCGCCCCTGCCATGGTGCTAGCAAAATGCACGCGGTTGCGTTTCAATGGCAGGTGAGACATACTCTTCAGGGGCTGTGCAGCAGCGGCAGCTTCCCGTGCTGCAGCAGCAGTAGCTGCTAGGGCTCGAGACTCAGCAGTGAAGCCGAAGCTGCCTGTTTGGATCATCAAGAGATAATTAGTGTAAAGCAGTTAACACAAGATATATATAATGTATCGTTTGCCAGTCTAGGGCTCGAGACTCAGCAGTGAAGCCAAAGCTGCCCGTTTGGATCACTGGGAGAAAATAAGGTCAGCAATTAACGTGAAATAGCCCATGTGCTGTGTGCCAGTGTGGGAATAAGCGGTGAGCCCAATTGGCCGCCTGAGAATGATTTGAGACGATGACTAAGGGAACAGGCAGGATGAAGGGATGAAAAAGTAACAGATATAGTCTGTGCTGACAAAGACCAACGTGCTTGAAGGGAAAGATCAGCGTGCATTGAAAGATCAGCGTGCATGACAAGAAAAATCAGCGTGCATCAAGGTAAAACTTGCAACAAGTGCTCACACTCGCCGGAGCCATCAAAGAAACACTTGTTAAAGGCATGTACCTTATGAATGTGGAGCTGAAAATAAGAGCACCTGTACGTGCTGCAGCCTTTGCAAGCCTTTGCTTACCCGGTGAGCTCTCCTGAGACATCAGCAGCAGCTGCTCTGTGCGTGTGCACGCGTTATCCCAGATCTGTGTGTTAGGATGGTACTGGAGGAAAGCCAGGGACGAGATCACATGTGCGAGGGCCTGGGCATTGATGGAGCTTATGCGCTCATCCTGTGTGGCAATTACACGTGTGTATTGTTTTATGTTGTGTGGTGCCTGTGTTGTGTGAGTGTGGATATGTTCGTGTGTGCATGTGAGTATGTGTGTGTATGTTTGTGTGTGCAAATGTGTGAAGTTTCACAGGGCAAGCAGAGGGGGAGTGTGTCCTTCTGCTCTTCCAAGCTGGCCCTCAAAGCTGCTCTGTGAACGTAGCAACAGTAAACTCCAGCCCCACATAACTTACCACTGCAGTAGCAAGGGCAGCCCCACACGCAGGGGGACACTTTGTCTGCCCCAATTTGGCAAGCCCTCGTGCCAGGTACATCAAACTGGGTGGGTCCAGCTCATTATAGTTAGGAGCAAGGGCCAGCGCTGCGCCTGCAATGGCATCTGCTAACGAGCTGTGGACGGGCTTGCTGCCGTACAACTGCTGCAGACCCCATGTGATGCGCACAAGCTCAATGGCAGAGAGGCCAGCCTGTGTGTGTGTGTGTGTGTGTGTGTGTGTGTGTGTGTGTGTGTGTGTGTGTGTGGAGGGAGATTGGGGAGTTGTGTGTTGTGTAACAAGGGTATTGTAGAGTGTGTGTGCACAGATTGTACAGATCCCATACGAAAAGCGCAAGCTGAGAACAAGCGTGCAGTTCACCTATTGTCGTTGCGTGTGTGTTTGTGTGTGTGTCAAGAAATACTCGTTGCAACTCTGTAAATCCGTGCTGGTAATAATGATGAGAGAGAGAGAGAGAGAGAGAGAGAGAGAGAGAGAGAGAGAGAGAGATAGATGAGCGCTTGCTGTGACCAAATTATTGATTGCTGAGCATACATGAGCTCTCAGAAGGAACGTGTCGGGGAAAGGCGTTCTGGGGAATTGCTGCATTTTTGGACTGTGGCACAAATATGCGGAGCCGCACACAACGCAGTCAAAGATGTGTTTTCTTGATCACCCTATCTGTAATAATGACTGTGCTTGAGCAATCGTGATCACTTACTTGCACCACACAAATGTGCAAATTTGTTGTACAGTACAACATAAGCACTCACCTCTGGTCGCACCTCAGCCATTCTTGACAGCACCGCCTGCGTATTTGTGTACGTGTGTGTATGTGTGCATGTGTGTGTACGCATGTGGATGTGCGTATATATCCAGTTGCATACATCCTACATGTGAGCATGACATTGTACGTGCCGCGCATGGGGTGCGGGGGAATAATTGATGCAAAATCAAGAGAAGAAGAGTGAGCTTGCAAAGTACATACAACTTTAAGCTAAAAAGGCTTTGCCTGAAAAAGCTCCACGCCTACAAAGGAATAGAAATAGGGTTTGCCAGAAGATTATATAATTCTCATTTGTGGCTGGATATATGATTAATGCCTTCTCTAAGAGAGAGAGGAAGAGAGAGAGAGAGAGAGAGAGAGAGAGAGAGAGAGAGAGAGAGTCTAATGTGTACACATGCGTAAGCATGTTTGCCAACCCTGAAAACGGCTTTTCCCGACATTTACCTGCAGCGGCTGCCTGCGTTTTGCTGCAGCTGCAGTGGCGGCCATGACTACGGCTGAGGCAGTGCCTTCGTCAGACGCATCCCTTACACGAGCAGCAGAGGCACCTCCCCTACAAAAGGAATAGGTAGGTGGGAAGTTCTAGGTAGGTGGAGAGGCACTAGCAATACGGCAGCCTTTGATAGCATCGGAGGCAGTGCTGTTGTCAGATGCCTCCCTTACAAAAAAGGCAGCAGCAGCAATTCTTATGTCTAGAACCAAAAAGGACAAAATAAGTGTTTGTGACTTCAGACGACTGAGGCAGTGTAGATTGTTGAATTCCCGCAGCATAAATGTGTACCAACAGGCAGCACTTTCCTATTTCCTATATAGGAATTATGAGGACTAACAGAAAGGGTCCTGGATGAATCTGCAGTGGCGGTCATGACTTCAGCGGAATAGTGCTGTGGTCAGAAGGAAGTTAAAAGGTAGTAGGAAAGGACGGTTCACTAGTGACTGTTATGCTGCCTTACAGCATTGAAAGAAAGGCGCTGTGGTCCGACGCTATTTACAAACGCACGCACCCAAACACACACATACACACAAAAACACATACATACTCACACACATGCACACATACACACACAAAAGGCAAAAGCGTGTCAAAAACAAGAGGCAGAGGGGTTGCAGCTTGGGTGTCTCAGGATCAGGTTGTTCTGAACAGGGTAGCTTGGTAGCTTAGTAGAGACGGGTATTCGGCAGCAACGGCAGCGACACAGTTTTGTTTGGTTGTAAACACCTGCAATGCAGCCAGTGTTGTGCACTTAACGGTTGACGCCGTCAACCGTCACTTGACGGTCAGGCGTAATTTACGGTTTTGACCGTCAGAAACTAATCCTCAGGCGTAATATACGGTGTGATTTTAATTTTTGACGTGTGACGGTCGGCTTTACAGTTATTTACGGTGGGAAACCGTCAGGAATCAGTTATTTACGGTGGGAAACCGTCAAGAATTAGTTATTTACGGTGGGAAACCGTCAGCAGCTGGCCAGGCCGGGCCAGGCTCGACTGACTCAGGGCCACACGAGCCCTCTTGGCCTGATTACCAGAGGACATTTTATATTTATATCGCAAATCGCAAATCGCAAATGTTGTTCGTGGGGAAATCGGAGCTTGAGTTGGCACTCTGAGCCACTGAGTCCCTGACGCCGCACCGTTACTTACGATTTCCCACTGTTAGTATGAATTTCACCGTTAATTACAGTTATGTGACGTAGACGTCATTTAAGCACCGTAATTTACGGTGCCATTTCTGATTGACGCCGTATGTGCACAACACTGAATGCAGCAAATAGAGGCATCACCGAGTAGCGACTTTTCATGCAAGCAGCAGGTGGTCTAGCTAAAGCCCCGCCTGTGAATCCCTGCTACAGCAGCGGCAGCGGCAGCAGCGCTTGCTGCGGCTGCAGTAGCACTGTTTCGACCATTCTCGTCCACAATGCCCCACTCAAGGGCTGTGCTGTGCAGGGCCACGTGGGTGTGGAGCAGCAAGAGGCGCAAGAGCGACGTGGAGGGCTTGTACCTGTGGGAGCAGTGTGTGCATTTGTGTGTGTGATTATGTGTGTGCGTATGTGTGTATGTGCATGTGTGTTTGAAATGGTGAGTGCGTAATAGCACCATAAACCATGTTCAAATTTCATAGTGTATGTGTACGTAATGGTGTATGTGTCTGCGTGTGTGTTTGTGAGTGTGTGTAGTAGCATCATAGACCAAAACATATCCTCGTAGTATGTGTCTCACTTCCACGTCTCTAAGGTAGAAAAGCTGGGGCAGTCCATGACCATGAGAACAATGACAGGCTCTACCAATGTGCACACAACTTACCAAGTTCCGCATACTTTTTAGACATTGGACAAACACAGCACGTGCGCCACATGCAGCTTTTACCCTCATACAGCTGTTCTCTTTTCGTGCACACTAATTTCACATACGCATGGCCAAGAGCACACGCACCCTTTCTAGCACACTGCTCAGATCACACCACTCACTTGAGAACGCCCAGCGCCCACAGCACGTGTGCCACATCCACGCCTTTGAGGTGGGGGTGCTGCGAAAGCTGCGGGCTGTCAGCAGCGCTTGTACGGTACGAACGAGACACCCCTGCTGTGCTGCTCATGCTGCTGTGGGCGCCACTGCTTGCCTGTCCAGACCCTAGGCCTTCTGGAGGGTCCCTGCTGCCGATTAGGTCACTGCTGCTACTGCTGAGGCTGCTGCTGAGGCTGCTGCTACTGCTGTTTGCAGTGCTGTTGCTGCGATGAAGGTGTTCAGTGCTGTTGCCGTGAGCCTGTTGCATAAGCTGAGGAGGGGGCGGGCTGCTTGTAGGGGTAACTGTGGTGGTTCCTCTTACCCCTCCACCACTTAAGTGTGGCTGGTAAGGGTCGACAGGCGGGGAGCTGTGGCTTAAGTCAAGAGTCTTGGGTGCTAGCAGTCCCTGTGTGTGTGTGTACACGTGTGCATAGCGGTCAAACACTGCTTGCATGCCTCATGTTCTCACATCTGCTAGCAAGCGCAGAGAACTCAGTAAAGCTATTGCAGGCACCACTATTCGTATACGTTAACTTTGTGATAGCTAAGCAATGCTTGCCGTTTTTATGCGTTAATAGGGATAACTGACAACAGGTAGGAGCAGGCATCCAGCTCATACTTTTCTGCAACTATGTCCTAACAGTAAGATCAATAGGTATCAGGTGTGTGCCTGGCATGGGGCGTTATGCAAGAACACAGGCATGCACGTACACACACACTATTTTCCTTGCACACAGACATGCACGCATGCACTCATGTGTGCAATAAATTGACCAACGAATACAGCACATAACACGCATGCGAAGGCATACACACACTACACATGCACACACACACACAAGCACACGTTCCCATACACAGCAAAATACAACACATTACAATGCACCTGCAAGCATGCTGCCATCTCGCCAGAGGGGGGGCAGTGCCGCAGCTTGGCCATGCTCCACAGCATGTTGGCATAATGCTGGGGGGGATCTCTATGCTGCTGCTGCTGCTGCTGCTGCTGCTGCTGCTGCTGGCTTCCCTTGCTACTGCTGCTGCTGCTGCTGCTGCCGCTGCTGGCTGTGCTCCTGCTTGTTTGTGCAAGCTGCTGCTCATTGTCTGATACATTTCCACTGCTGCTGCTGCTGCTGCTGCTGCTGCTGCTGCTGCTGCTGCTGCTGCTCAACTCAGTGGTGCTGTGCGCGATGCGTGAGCTTTGGGTGAAGCACGTGAATAGGAGGGACAGGAAGCGCTCGCCTGCATGTGTCAAGTAGATGAAACGGATGACAGTGGACATCGAATTCTGTGATGGAGTTTAGGGTGAAGCATGCAAACACAAGGGATAGACAGCACGCAAGCTGTTGTGGGGAGGGCGTAGTGGATGGTCGTCAGCAGCATGCTGTTCAATTGAATAAAGGATTTGGGTGAAGCAAGTGAGCGGGAGGGATAGAAAGCACGTGAGCTGCTGGGGGCAGTGGTTTGACTGTCAACGGCTTCCTTCTTTTATGCTTCTTTCCTGTCGTACCACGTGAGCAGTGGCAAAAAGCACTTACTTGCAGGCCAATGAGAAGAGATGTGCTTGGATAATGAACTCCTGAGCATCGGCCATTCCGACAACTACCCCGTCAGCAACATGCTGCGCAGAGAATTTGGGTACCAGATAAGAGCATCCCAAAACGCACTTGCAAACGCAGACACACCTGGGTGGTAGTGCAGCTTAGCTAGACCCCGGG
>Ga0307951_1001585_pt1 | contig 13948 bp, 13 predicted proteins | sample OrgLakmetagen374_FD_201842 | JGI IMG/M metagenome (GOLD analysis project Ga0307951, IMG submission 201842) | Saline water microbial communities from Organic Lake, Antarctica - #374 | ecosystem: Environmental > Aquatic > Non-marine Saline and Alkaline > Saline | place: Antarctica: Organic Lake... | reverse complement strand
GACAATGGGGTGTTGAGGTATTGTTGTGGTCGGTCCGATTCACTCAAGGTCTGCGTAACAGGTCAATGGGGTGTTGAAGTATGGTTGTGGTCGGTCCAAATCACTCATGGGGTGTTCAAGTATTGTTAAAGTATTGTTGAAGTCAGTGCGATTCACTCAAGGTCTGCGTAACAGGTGAATGGAGTATTGATCATGAAGGGAATGGTTTGTGCATATAAATTATTATAGATAGGAGTGAAAGTGTGGACCAGAGATATGACGATCTGCAACCACAACTTGTAGACAGGGTGTGATAGTAGGGAGCATAAAGGTGATGGTCTGCACATACAAATAGATAGGCGTGATAGTATGGACCAAAAGGGTGATGGTTTGCACATACAAATAGATAAGAGTGAAAGTACCAGAAAGGTGATGGTCTGCACATACAAACAGATAGGCGTGAAAGTATGGACCAAAGAGGTGATGGTCTGCACATACAAATAGATAAGAGTGAAAGTAACAGAAAGGTGATGGTCTGCACACACAACTCGTAGACTGGGTATGGAAGTATGGACCAGAAAGGTGATGGCCTGCAACCACAACTTGTAGACAGGGTGTGAAAGTAAGGACCAAAAAGGTGATGGTCTGCAAATACAAATAGAAGGTGTGAAAGTATGGACCAAAAAGGTGATGGTTTGCACGCGCAACCTGCAGTCAGGGTGTGAAAGCTTGGACCTAAACCTATACATCCCCCAACCCACAACTCCCAGCTTATGAATGTTGATTGACCGAAACCGCTTGTTACGTCTGCCAAGAAGGAGCCACGCAACACAGGTTTTCAACCCCTAACACACAGTGGCCCAAAAAGCGGTGTTTGATAATCACAACTTGCCAGCTGAAACGCAGTCATAGCCAAAGCCCTCCTCAGGTGCAGTCAATTCCAACACACACACACACACACGCACACACGCACACACACATACACGCACACACACCCTTGCCTCCAAGAAGCAGTTGTAGCAACAACCGTCCTTGAGCGAGAAATAAAACTTACACACACCTTGCCACTCAAGAAGCAATTGTAGTAGAAGCCTTCCTAGAGCAAAGAGCTTACGCGCCTTGCCACCCAAGAAGCAATCGTAGTTGAATCCCTCCTAGAGCAAAGAGCGTAAACACACCTTGCCACCCAAGAAGCAGTCGTAGTAGAAGCCTTCCTAGAGCAAAGAGCGTAAACGCACCCTGCCACCCAAGAAGCAATCGTAGTTGAAGCCCTCCTAGAGCAAAGAGCGTAAACGCACCTTGCCACCCAAGAAGCAGTCGTAGTTGAAGCCCTCCTAGAGCAAAGAGCGTAAACGCACCTTGCCACCCAAGAAGCAGTCGTAGTAGAAGCCTTCCTAGAGCAAAGAGCTTACGCACCTTCCCACCCAAGAAGCAGTCGTAGTAGAAGCCTTCCTAGAGCAAAAAGCGTAAACGCACCTTGCCACCCAAGAAGCAGTCGTAGCAGAAGCCCTCCTAGAGCAAAGAGCGTAAACGCACCTTGTCACCCAAGAAGCAGTCGTAGTAGAAGCCCTCCTCTAACGCGGGGCCAATGGTCAGGTCCGCCCCAAATTCTAGCTCCAACGCCTGCCCAAGGACGTGCGCGCTGGAGTGCCAGAAAGCCTGTTTTATGTCCGTGTGTGCGTCGCGTGTGTATGTGTGTTTGTGTATGTGTGTCATTTGCGTTTGTGCACGCTTGTGTGTGTACATGTTTGGTGCGTGCGTGCTTGTGTTTGTGTGTGTATACATGTATGTGTGTGCATGCGCGTGCATGTGTGTGCACAGTGCGTAAGTGTGTGTATGTACATGCTGTGCACGTGCTCAGTGCTCAGTGAAAGTTGAATATAAAATTGTCCACCGCTACCACTTCACTTACGTCTTTGCCCTCAGGGTCATCAAAGCTGAAGAGCTTAATGACACAGTCTTCCTCCAGGGGGCGGGCCAGGTCCCAGGATTTCCCATCCACCTCTGCAACCACCACCTTCTTGGCCAGCCCGGAGGAAATGTCTTTGGCCACCTCCAAGGGCGTTGTCACGTTTTTGATGGCCTTGCGCTGCTTGCCGTCAGGGAGCGTCAGCGTAATTTCCTGGTTTGCAGCACGAGCTGCATGCACATTGTGTCCACGCGTGTGTGTGTGTGTGTGTGTGTGTGTGTGTGTGTGTGTGTGTGTGTGTGTGTGTGTGTGTGTGTTTGCGTGTGTGTGTTATGCGTGCGTGCGTGCGTGTTATGTGTACGTGTGTGCACGCGTGTGCGTGCGCGTGAGTGTGTGTTTGGGTGTGTGTGTATGTGTGTGTGTGTGCGCGTGTGTGTGTCGGTGCGTGTGCTTGTACATTTCTATGTGTGCGTGCATCTTTGTGTGCACATGTACATGTGTATATGTGTATGAGTGTGTGTTTGTGTGTGCATGTGCATGTGTTATGTGTGTGCGCATACGTGCATGCGAGTGTGCGTATATGTATGTGCGCGTGTGGTTGTACGTGCTTGTGTGCCTGTATATTTGTGCACATGCGTGTCTGGGTGCGTGCATGCGTTCGGGGGTGAACGTGTGCATGTGTGAGCATGTTTGTGTGCACAGATGGACGTTTGTGCATGAGCGTGCGCGTTGCTCGTGAGACGCGTTCATGCGTTAATGGGCGGCCGCTCCCTCCTCACCCTCTTCAGTCTTTGCATTCTGAACACTCTGGTACTGCTCAAACAGCTTGATACGCTTCTGGTAGTAGGGCAGGCGCTCCTCAACTGACTTTATGAAGGGATCTACCTCTGCCGGGGCAGACATGCTGCTGAGCACTGTCTAAACAAAAATTAAATTTTCTTAAAGAACCAAGCAGTCACCCTCTTTCTGCAAATTCCTAGTTGGTTAGAGTGTTGCGATTGGAGTGTTGCATGCATTCACAAACTTCTACTCTTCATGTTTAGCTGACCATATTCTTGCTTGCATGCACACGACATACACAGCGGATGTGGATTTATCAGACTCAGACAGCAGTTCTTCTTCTCACCACCTGCTCAGCCTGTTGAATACAAGGGCTTACTCGAGCATTCAGAAGGTGGGCCAGGGTCACTGACTTGAATGAAATTGCCAAAACTGGCGACAGCTAGTGCAGTATGAGCGATTTACACCGAAACGCGCACAAACGCAACACGGGTCAAGACTAAACAAAATGGGCGCCTTCCGTTCTTCCTTGGCAGGAGAAGGAGCGCGATGACTCCACCAAACAACTAGTTGAGGTAGACTACTGCTAGATGCGCTGGGTCATTAGAGTTTCCACTTTTCAATAGCAAGTGCAATGTGTGTTTTCACTTCTGTTTAACACCGGTAGTGATGCATGAAAGACCTGACCATAGTCAACTTTATTTCCTTAAATTGCAATTCCAATTGGGCCAACGTACTGCTTCTTCTCATCCGACTCTCAGCCAAAACCACGTGCCTATTCCAAGCCATTCTGGAATGCGTCCCCGTATCTAATTGACGACCATGATGGTGAGTATCTGAACCTGACAGGTCCAAGGAAGGATTAAAACAGACAGCACCAAGCAGGGGCCCACAAATAGTCATCAATTGCAAGCAGATCGGTGTTTGTCAAGTACCGCACCCACTTTGCTTGGCCTCCACACATTGCAAGTACATCATTTTTTTCACGCAGAGTACCTGGACGAGAACTCGCAGCCCCCCTTTCACACCAACGTCACCGCCCTCTCTCACTCTGACGACCCTCAACGACGTCCTAAGCGTCCATTCCCTCACCGCCATGTGAACAACCCAAGACCTGGCTGTGCACGCCCGCCCTCACCTAGCCACCCCCCACCCTCCAAACGATCTGCGTCAGCCCAGCGCCCTCAAAACCTACGTCCCAATTCCCCCGGATGTAGGGGTGCGCACGTGACCCCGCACATACGTGTGGCGTCCAGCCGTGAGGCAGGACAAGCTGAACTGACGGCTGCCCCGCAGCATGCACACCCTTTGAGCCGAGGCAAAAGGGAGGAAGGGTGTCCACAGCGTGCACACCACAACCCTGCCTTGTCCTCCCGTCCCACCTCTCCCACACAGCTGTCACGCAAGCCCCATCTCCACCACAGCCACCCCCACCAGGCAAAGCCCACGGCAAAGGCACACGGCCGGGTGCTGCAGGACCTCTCAGCTCCTGTTCAGGTGCATGGACATGTGGGCATGTGGGGGTGGGTGTGAGTGTGAGTGTGGGTGTCGTTGCAACTATGTCGGGGCGACTTTGCAGGCATAGTTGGGGTAATGTGGGTGTGTTGTGGGTCACACACTCGATTGGATTGTCAAACGAAAGGCATTTTATTGATGCATTGGGCTGGCCAAAGCAACGAACACAGGTACTGCCAACAAACACAAACTAACTTGCGTCTACCTGGCCTACACCTACCTCGAGTATATTTGTAGGGTTGGCCAGAACCTGGTCTTCACCTGCCTAGAGTATATTCGTAGGGTTGGCCAGATTCTGGTCTACACCTGCCTCGACTATATTTGTAGGGTTGGCCAGAACCTGGTCTACTTCTGCCTCAAGTATATTTGTAGGGTTGGCCAGAATCTGGTCTACACCTGCCAAGAGTATATCTTTAGAATTGGCCAGAATCTGGTCTACACCTGCCTAGAGTATATTTGCAGGGTTGGCCAGAATTTGGTCTACACTAACCTAGAGTGTCTTTGTAGGGTTGGCCAGATTCTGGTCTACACCTGCCTAGAGTCTTTGTAGGGTTGGCCAGAAAGTGGTCTACACTTACCTGGAGTGTCTTTGTAGGGTTGGCCAGAATCGTTTATATGTGTCCCGTATATGACCGTATATTTGGTGATTTCCCTGCCAAAAATACCGTGTATGCCGTAAATGTATGGTTCTGACCAACCCTATACATTCGCTCTACCGTGGCTCTCTGCATCCCTGGGGGGTCCTCAGATACCTCCACATGATGAGTGTGTCCTCATACTTTTAAGTCCCTCTAAGACCTTGAAATTGTGTGTGTGTCTATGTTTTGCCTTTTACTATTTAGTCTCTCTAAGACCTTATAATCGTGTTTGTATACATGTGTGTGTGTATTTATGTGTGTGTGTATGTGTGTGTATGTGTGTTTTCCATGTACGCGTGCAACTCCCAATTGGGGGTCAAAAATGGACATTACATCCTCTTGCAAGCTGGTAGATAGTGACTACCTCCTACACTCTCTGTGCCACTTTGCACACCGCTTCCTGCAAGCTGGTAGATAGTGACTACCTCCTACACTCTCTGTGTCACTCTGCACATCGTTTCCAACTTCCCACCGCAAGCTGGTAGGTGGTGACTACTAAACTGACTGTGTCACTCTGCACATCGCTTCCGACTTCTCACCGCAAGCTGGTAGGTGGTGACTACTAAACTGACTGTGCCACTCTTCTGTTTTTTCCGTTCCCACACGTGTGCGCTTGACCTTTGCTGTGGCAGGGGTGGGACGGTAGCGGCAGTGGAGTGGGTGGCAGGGGTGTGCTCACAACAGCCATGAGGGGAGGTGTGGTGGTGGTGGGCAGCAACACAAACAGCAGCTGTCGCAGCAGTGTCGATGGTTTTGCAGAGGGGGGAGCAGCTTGTGGTATTCGGGGTGGAGGGGGGGTCGGGAAGAGCAGCAGAGGGTGGCACGAGGGTGGTTTGTCTGTTGGGAGTGGTCGGGGGATGGGGGCAGAGGAGGATGTGTGGGCAACCGTACAGCGGCTGGAGGAGCAGGTGTGTGTGTGCGTGAGTGTGTACGAGTTGTGTGTGTGTTTGTGTGTGTGTGCGTGTGTGTATGTGTATGTGTCTTTGTGTGTGTTTGTGTGTGTCTTTGTGTGTGTGTTTGTGTGTGTGTGTGTGAGTGTGTGTGTGTGTGTGTGTTTGTGTGTGTGTGCCTTGTCATGGGCGTGGGTGTTGGAGTATACTTTGACTGCCTTTTATGTGCTCTATTTCATTTTGATCTGTGCCTTCTCGTTCTGGCTTCTATTCTGTTCTGGCTTAGGTTTCACCTGTGCACGTTATGATGTTCTTGTTCAGGCGTTGTTTCTGTTCTGGCCTTCTATTGACCAGTGCACGAGCTGGCTTTTTTTTTCTGGCTTTGCATGTGTCTTAGCTTCGCTTTCGTCCGTGCACGTCCTGGCTTTCCTTATTGTTTTACTCCCACGGCATGATTGGTAAAGCAGAGCCAAATTCATCAGCCTAGTTGCCAAACAACGTTTCTCAGCGTTGCACATGCCACACATTTCTCAACGCTGCACATGCCACACATTTTTCAACGTTGCACATGCCACACTTCTCTCAACGTTGCACATGCCACACTTCTCTCAACGTTGCACATGCCACACATTTCTCAACATTGCACATGCCACACATTCCTCAACATTGCACATGCCACACAAAAAATCGGCAATTTCTGCCGCCCCAGGACGTAAACCCTCCTCTCATTGCTGCCCCAGGTTCTGTGTGAAGTGTTATTGTGGGGGGTAGTGCCACGGCCAGCACCTTTTGTTATTGCTGTTGGGCCCAGTGAAAGATCACTAAGAATTGCATTTAACTGATTATTAGATTGGTTCTCACTGCACACTGCCTGAGCTAATGACTGTTACACTGCCTTTGTCGATTACACCTAAATTTTGTGGCACAGACAGCCTTTCTTAGGTGTGTGTGTGTGTGTGTGTGTGTGTGTGTGTGTGTGTAGGTGTAGGTGTAGGTGTAGGTGTAGGTGTGTGTCAAAAACGCATTTGCATGCTTTGTCTGCTTTGATCTGAGTCACCGTGAAGAAGGGGCCAGGTCAGTATTTTAGCACATCCAACCGAAGATGATGAAGTTTAGCAAAGTGTGCCTTATTTGTGTGAATTCTGCGTTTTATGTGCTGCCACTAGCAGCCTCTAAGCGTGCCAAAGCTGCTGCTAGGTAGAGGGCCAGCAAAATATGGAGTTGAGCAACGTGTACAAAAATGTCCTTTTTGTGTGAAATATGCGTCTTATGTGCTGCAGCTAGTGGCCTCTAAGCGTGCCGAAGTTGCTGCTAGGCAGAGGGCCAGCAGTTTGGCAGAGGCATCTCGTGTGGCCAGGGCATTGGGCAAGGACCTTACTTCAGCACGGCAAGCTGCGAAAGAAAATGGTGTGTGTGTGCGTGTGTGTGTGTGTGCGTGTGTGTGCGCATATGCTTGTGGATGAGGGTTTTTGTGTGGCAAGGGCACCGGGCAAGGGCCTCACTTCTGTACGGCAAGCCGCGAAAGACATTGGTGTGTGTGTGTGCGTGCGTGCTTGTATGTTTGTGTATGGGGTTCAGCGTGTGACGCAGGCACTGGGAAAGATCTGGCAATTTGCAGGGCAAGATAAAAACTGAAATGAGGCATATCCGTCTCAAGCCAAGCCTGCAACCCTCCTGAGCACTTTTGGTGTTGCTGTTCCCTTATGGTGGGGTTGAACAGTACTCGGTACTGAAGTGGCTTCTGTTCCTTATTTATATGGGAAGTGGTTGTCAGTTTGCTAATTTCCTCTTCTTTCTCTTGTATCCTGTCACACGCAGTGCTGAAATGGCGCAAGCAGCCAACCTAAGTTGTTCCTTGGTGTGTTTGTGTGCTGCAAAACGTGTGCAGATGCTGAGAAGTCCCTTTTGAAGCACCGCATCGAGAATCTTCAGCTCTTCTTAAAGCGTGACAAGGTACGAAATAAACTTAGATGCTCGTGTCACAGGCGTTCCCAAACTTGTACAATTTACATATGAAACAAGTGAAAACAATTAGACTAGCTGCCCAGATCTCAAGAAGACCTCTGTAAAAAAGCCAATTAATAGCTAAGCACAGGGACACCTTGACTACAAGGTCCCTCCTGCTATGAAATATTTGAAATGGAAGCGCTTCAGTGCTGGCCTTATGCTATGAACATGTTTGAAATGGAAGCGCTTCAGTGCGACCCTTTTGCTATTAAAATGTTTGAAACGGAAGTGCTTAAGTGCTACTGCTGCAGCATCGAAGACTTTGCCTGTCATGCACGCACACCAGCATGTGCGATCTCAGGAAGGATCCAGGCACAGTAATTCCTTGCCTACTAGGTCCCTCCTGCTATGCCTTTGTATGAAATGGAACTGCTTTAGTGCCACTGCTGCTAGCACCAATGTCCTTGCCTGCATGCATGCACACATGCATGTGCGATTTCAGGAAGTGCGTGAGGACTTGGAAGTCAGGTTGCTGGCCGCAAAGCACGTGTCAGACTCTCGCCAGACACAGGTGGGCTGAGCCTTTTCAAGCATAGTGGCTCCTTTTCCATAATTATTGTGGGGAGTGGTTTTTCACTGCCTGCGTAGCTTTTCTTCTTTTCTTTCATGTGATGACCAGCACTGTCCGTAGCCACCAATGTCCTTTTCCTAAATTACTGTAAAGAGGGGTTTTTCACTGCCTGCGTAGTGTTTCTTTTTCCTCTTTCTAAGATGATCTGCACTGTCCGTAGCCACCAATGTTGCATAGCTTCATAAAGTGCCAAAGGTGTCTGACTGGGTTGCTTGGGGCGTCAACATCACTGCTGCTTAAAGGTTGCATCTGACTGAATGTCTTTGGGCGCCAACTTCACTGCTGCTTATGGGTGTAATGTGTGAAGCAGTTGGGTCTTGAACTAAGTGTTTCGTATAGTGTCCGCACTTTATAAGGCTAATTTTGTGTCAGATACTTTTGAGCTACCAAATCATCTTCCATTTCCCTCCCTTCTAAGCATCCCTCGTCACCTCACACATACATACACCGTATACATATGACACTCATACATAACACATTATCTTGCACACATCTAAATTCACGCACACCACACATATACTCACAACTCACAACATAAGAACACACATAAAAACAAGTACACACACAGGCAGAAACCAGCAGACAGCAGCTCCTCCAATTCAGCGCTTGCTGAAAGCCGCAAGGGAGATTAACACATCACATACTCACACACGCATGCACACACACGCACACACAGGCAGAAACCAGCAGGCAGCAGCTCCTCCAATTCCAGCGCTTGCTGAAAGCCGCAAGGGAGATTAATGAAACACACACTCACACACACATGCACACACATGCACACACAGGTAGAAACCAGCAGGCAGCAGCTGCTCCAATTCCAGCGCTTGCTGAAGACCGCAAGGGAGATTAATGAAACACACATGGCCTCGGCGCAAAAGGTGGGGGCGTCTGTAGCATTCTTGTAGGCTGGTTCCATAACCTGGTTCTATAATTCAGGTCTAAGAGCCGATTACTCAAACCTTGCTCTCAGGATCATTTCAAATGCCAAACACCAATAACCAATGATCAAACTCAAAAAGTTTAGTGCATCACTTACCCTTTCTTCCGAAAGCTCAAACTTTTGTCCACACACACACACGCACACACACACACAGACACACACACGCAGACACACACACACACACACACACACACACACACACACACACACACACACACACACACACACACACACACACACGCGCACGCGCGCGCGCACACACACACACACACACACACACACACACACACACACACAATTACACTCACAAACACACACGAATATACATGCACTTACCCAAACAATGCACAATAGAACGCATAAGCACAAATTAACAACACTGTCTGGATCAGCATTTGTACATTCCCCAGATCACCCCTCTTAGACTAACCATCTTCAGAAAGAAAAAAGAATAGAAAAAATATGCAGGCAGACAGGAAAAATAGGGTTGGCATTTATAGAGCCATTTATATACGCAGTGTACGGTATATTTTGCAGCAATTTTGCAATAAATTTGCTCTTTCTTTAGTTGCAGCAATTCGCAGCACTCCTAAATTGCTTGTAGTACATTTACGAAGGCTTCCATCCTTTAACACTAAATTACATTTGGCCCCCTTGGTAACCAAGCAAACGCTTATAATGCTAAATCGACGCTTATTTCTTCTTATAAATTAAACTGCCCATAGCTCCCTCCAGCTTGAGCTCTTGCATACAGGTCTATCTCGTCTGTACTTACTACAACTAATTGAGTTCTTGCATACAGGTCTATCTCGTCTGTACTTACTACAACTAATGCTCACCCACCCAACTTCCTCCTATTGCGGGCCACACAAATTATAGTAGCAACGGTGCCAAACTTGGTTGAATCGCTGTACGTCAGTCAATAATTCCACCCTTTGTTCAGATCAAATTCCAACCTTTTCCTGCTCCCCTGTGAGGCCAAGCCTCACGGAAAAAAACTGCACAGGCAACACTCTTCCTGCACGACTTGTTCTCAGCCATGCATAGATCAAGCCTGCCTCAATTTTTGGTTGCATACACAGCGCCCTTGCCTCTGTCTCTGCGACTACTCTTCCACCCATCAATTCCCCCCCGTCTGCAAGCCACACAAAAGCAGCAGCGCTTGCAAACCAAGCCGTGCATAGATCAAGTCTGCTTCATATTGTGGGTGCATACACAGCGCCCTTGTCTCTGTCCCTGCGACTACTCTTTCACCCATCAATTCCCCTCCGTCTGCAAGCCACACAAAAGCAGCAGCGCTTGCAAACCAAGCCGTGCATAGATCAAGTCTGCTTCATATTGTGGGTGCATACACAGCGCCCTTGTCTCTATCCCTGCGACTACTCTTCCACCCATCAATTCCCCTCCGTCTGCAGGCCACACAAAAGCAGCAGCGCTTGCAATCCAAGCTGGAGAGCGCAAAGGCCTTGGCAGCGAACGCTGCGCAGGAGACAGCCAGCATGCAAGCAGAGCGGGATGCCTTGAATGAGCAGGTGCGTGGGCCCAATTTCACTGCAGTACAGCACGCCCAAATCGAGCAACATAAGTGTGCGTGTTCAAATATTGTCCATTGAAACTAGGCTTTGGCGCTGTGTGTGCTGTGCGTGCTGTGTGTGTGCATAGGTGGCAGGCCTGCAAAAGGCCCTGGAGGATGTATACGTGTCAAAGATTGGGAGCGAGCAGCTGCAGCTCCTGCAGCAGCAACTGGCTCAACAGCAGTCACTCTGGTTGGAGAAACAGAGAGAAGCAAGGCAGGAGCAGGAGCAGCAGGAAGCCGCTACCGCGGCGATGCAGCTGCAGGCCCAAGTGAGGAAGTGTGTGTGTGTTTGTGTGTGTGTGTGTGTGTGTGTGTGTGTGACTGTGCACATGTATGTGTGAACATTGCTGCATGCGTACACACGTCTTACTAGTGCTGCAACGCTGCTGCATGCTTCGTACGTCTTTCCAGTGCTGCATGCGTACACACGTCTTACTAGTGCTATAACACACCGGGGGGAGTGCATATGCTTTCCTAGTCATGGTTTGGGAGCTTGGGATTAGGGGAGCTATATATGTTCAAATTGCTGTGTTGATACAAACACAAACACACACACATTTCCACACACATGAATACATACATACCTACACACACATGTACTCACACACACATGCACACACACACACACACACGCATAAACATATATGCACATGCATAAACGCTTCCACACCAGGAGCAAGCACAGGAAGCAGAGCGCCGCCAGCAGGCCCATTTGGACGCCCTTGTTGCTAAGCAGCTGGAGCAGCTTCATCAGCAGCAAGAGCTCATTGTGCTGCAGATCCACCAGCAGCAACGTGAACATGCTGGTGGCTCAGCCACACAGCAGCAGCAGCAGCAGCAGCAAAATGGTGTTGTTTTAACCACACAGCAGCAGCAGCAGCAACAAAATGGTGTTGTTTTAACCACACAGCAGCAGCAGCAGCAGCAGCAGCAGCAACAAGGTGTTGTTTTAACCACACAGCAGCAGCAGCAGCAGCAGCAGCAAGATGGTGTTGTTTTAACCACACAGCAGCAGCAGCAGCAGCAGCAACTCGAATTTACTAGTGACTTAGCCACACAGCAGCAGCAGCAGCAGCAGCAGCAAGAGCAGCAGCAACATAAACTTGCTAGTGCCTCAGCCACGCAGCAGCAACAAGAGCATCATAGTGCCTCAGCCACACAGCAGCAGCAGCAGCAGAAGCAGCGACAACATGAACTTGCTAGTGCCTCAGCCACACAGCAGCAGCAGCAGCAGCAGCAGCAGCAGCAACATGAACTTACTAGTGACTTAGCTACACAGCAGCAGCAGCAGCAGCAGCAGCAACATGAACTTACTAGTGCCTCAGGCACACAGCAGCAGCAGCAGCAAGAGCAGCAGCAGCAGCAGCAGCAGCAAGAGCAGCAGCAGCAGCAGCAAGAGCAGCAGCAACATAAACATGCTAGTGCCTCAGCCCCGCAGCAGCAGCTAGAGCAGCAATGTGAACTTGCTAGTGCCTCAGCCACGCAGCAGCAACGTGAGCATGGTAGTACCTTCGCCACACAGCAGCAGCAGCAGCAGCAGCAGCAGCAGCAGCAACATGAACATGATAATAAGGTTGCCACACGGAAGCAGCAGCAGCAGCATGCAGTGGTTCAGAGACGGCAGAGCTGCTTGGAGGTACTGTTTGCTCGGCAGATCCAACAGCAGAAGCAGGCTCAAGAGGCAAGTCAATTATACATGCACCTGCAGCTGCAGCAGCAGCAGCAGCAGCAGCAAGATGTGCGGGAGCAGCAAGTAAAGGAGCGACTCGCACAAGCTCAGGAACAGCAGCAGCAGCAGCAGCAGCAGCTGGGTGTGCACCACACACAAGAGCATCAGGAAGAGGTGCATCAACAGCATCAACTGAGGTTACATCATATGCTAGAGCAACAAGCGCAGCAGCAAGCATGGCAACAAGCGCACCACACACACAAGCAACAGCAGCAGCATTCACTGCCTCAGAAAAGGGGGTTTGTTGTGCGCCACAGGCTGGGGGGCAGCAGCTGCAGCAGCAGGGCCAAGAGTCTGCGACGCAGACTGAATTGTATGGTGAGGATAGATCTTCAAAAGATTGAGAATGTATAGGGTTGGCCAGGACCAGACACTTATTGGTATTGATGGTGTACATGCGGTATTCTTAGCAAGAAAATCACAATACATCCGGTCATATACGGTGTAGATATACACACTACCTGTGAGTGTTTCACTTGCACTTGCACTTGCATGTTGCCCACGACGCTGATCAGAACCAACCTTTGTTTAATCAGCTAATCAGGCATTGAATTCCCTCTAATGAGATAATGACATTCCTCTTATGGAATTCCATGTTCCTCTAACGGGATCTAAGTAGATGCTGCAGTTGCCTAGGACAGCAGCCCAATACGTTTTCTCAAATTAGACATCGAAATTTCTTTAAGGATACCACAGGACCTTTCTAACGGAAGTTCTGTATACCTTACTGTCTGATTTGAGAAAGTATGTTAGAACGAATATCTCAGATCAAACAGTAGGGTGTTGAGGACAGCGATCCAGTCCACTTTTTCTTATGATGCTTTTTCTTTGATGCTTTTTCTTTGATGCTTTTTCTTATGATGCTTGATGCCTCTTGTTCTCTCACCCAAGTCCCCAACTCTCACCCAGCTCTAGATCCAATCCACTCGAGCTTTCTAAAAGAGCTTGGTGTCCCTCGTCCTCTCACACAGGCTCCCAACTCTAGATCCAGTCCACTCGAGCTTTCTAATGAAAGCTTAATGTCCCTCGTCCTCTCACGCAGGCTCCCAACTCTCACTTAGCTGTAGCAAGGAAGAGCCACGACAACAATGGCTGTATCAGTAATAGCAGCAGTAATAGCGGCAGCAATGGTGGCAGTGACGGTGGCAGCACGAGCACCAGCCACAAAAGCAGCGGGGGCATTAGCATAAGCACTGGTGGTAGTGGTGGTGGTGATGTTGGCGGCGGCGGTGATGGTGGTGGTGGTGGTGGTGGTGGTGGCTGTGGTGGTGATGTGATTGTGGGTGAAGGTTGGCATGAAGAAGGGGTAAAACAAGCAGAGGAGGGGCCGGAAAGTGGGCAAGGGGATGCGTACAAGAACAACAAAGGAAGGGGGCAAACGGGAGAGGTGGCTGGAAGCAAGCTGTTCAGGGAG
>Ga0307951_1001578_pt1 | contig 13977 bp, 13 predicted proteins | sample OrgLakmetagen374_FD_201842 | JGI IMG/M metagenome (GOLD analysis project Ga0307951, IMG submission 201842) | Saline water microbial communities from Organic Lake, Antarctica - #374 | ecosystem: Environmental > Aquatic > Non-marine Saline and Alkaline > Saline | place: Antarctica: Organic Lake... | reverse complement strand
AAATGATGTAAGTTCGTCTATATTGTTTTCAGTATCTGGGATTATTAAAAGATGATAATCATCTTGGATAAATTGACCTCCACCATAATTTATATTATGCGCTCCAATATTTATTAATCCATCTTCGTTTATTATAATAACAAGCTTTTTCATATCTCTATATTTTTATTCTTGAGGCATTCAAAACCTCATTTAAATTTATTTTTAATTTTGCTTCATTTACATAAGTAGATAAAATACTTAAATTTACGAAACTATATTCTTTTGGTAAGCCTCTTGGGATTCTGCCAGATGTAAGAACTATTTGTCCATCTTGTTCTTTCCCGATTAATTTTTCCAAAGTAGGTTTTATAAAACCATATTGTCCATGAACAATACCAACTTCATTTTTTATTAATTCATAACATTTCTCTATGACACCTAAATGAATTACTAAAAAATCTATTTTATTATTATCCTCATATTCTGAAATAGGTTTTATAAATTTTTTAATTCCTTCTATTGTTCCCTCTATAGTAAAATTAGTTTGATTCAAATCTACTATATCAGGCGACGGAATAAATACTCTTGTTCCTTTCCATATATCTCTATTAACTATTATTTCTCCTTTATTGGATTGGGTTTGATTACCACTAGCTTGTATTCTTTCGTCAATAATAACGACATTAGATTTAACAGAATCCAAAAACTTTAAAGTTAGCTCTTCATCTAAAACCATATTATTCATTTTAGGATTAGGCTTAATAAGTTCTATAACTCGCTCTTCTTTATGGGTATTAATTTGTTCAATTGAAAACTGTTTAAATTTTTTTATACTATGATTTCCAAACGAAAAACTGTAGCAATTCGCATCTACTTCACCAACATTTGGCTCATCAAAACCTAATATATTTCCAAATCCAATTTCATTTATAAAATTATTCTCAAATTTTTTAGAAACAATGGCTCTCAAAACCTCTAAATTTAGAGACTCAAAATTTCTATTTTCTAAAAGTTCGTTTAAATATTTTAACCAATTGACCCCATTTACTTTATCAAGCCTTTCGAGTAAACTTTTATTATGTTCTTGTTTGAGTTCATCGAATTTCAGTATTCTCTTAGGTAAATAAGGCCCTGTTTTATTACCCAGATCCCCTGAATATAACATTTGACTATGAGGATAAACTTTATTTTTATCAAATTTAAATCCTGCTGGCAAATTGAAATTATCAGAGTTACTTAAAATTAACACACCAGAATGAAGAGACTGTTGAAGTATAATATTTCTATCATTTTCGCTCGTTTTTTTTGTGAAAATTAACTTTAATAAATCTCCATTTTTTGTTCCATCTACTATCAATAATTTTTTGGGTTTTGGTATATAAAATCTATATCCTAAACAGTTTACTCGCTCTTTAGTCTCATTATTGTTATTAAGATTCTTAAGAGATTCTATTGTATATGGATTAACAGCTCTTAGCAACCTTAGCTCCAATTTTTCTTCCGTATTAAATGTTTCCTCAGTAGATCTAGGTTCACATTTTATTCGTCTTTTTACTTCGTCAATTTCCTCTTGATTAAATTTAAGTTCGAAGTCATCAGCTTTAATATCTTCAATAGGTATCCCGCGTAAATAAGCTGCACAGGCTTCCATTTCAATTAAACCAAGGGCGTCTTGACGCAGAGTTAAATCATCATTTAAAATTTTTCTGTTTATTAATATATTTTGATCTAAAATCAGTTTATCCAATTTATTAATCTTATTGCTAACAATAGACCTCTGGTATTCTTCCTTTTGTAATTCAGAGTCGGTCAAATCAATAGTTGTATTTTCTGGAACGCTAATATTATCGAAAACAGTAACAGTATAATGTGAGGGGTCTAACCTACTTGTACTGATCCTAATTGTAAATACATAATTTATATTATCTGCAACATTCAATTTAGAAGAATGCTTAGCTGTATTACGAATTAAATTTTCTAAAATAATGTAAAATGCTTGATTGCCCATTACATCATTTGCCATTGCAACTGAAACGCCATTATTTTCATCCTTTAACTCAGGAAAGTGTTTTTCCAGTTTTATAGTATACTTAAAATCCTCAACTCCACTAATCTTATCTAATAAAATTCTATTATCTGTAAAACCTTTAAGTACTTCATTTTCGAAATCTGGTGACGAAAACAAATGGGCTTCTGTCGAAACCACTTCAGATAAAAACTCTTGACGTGATTTCATATATGAATTGAAATAAGCCATCCTTTCATTGGCTAGTTCTTGTTTGGCTAATAACTCTAAGGTGTTTATTCTTAAACCTTCAACGTTTTTGCCATTATTATCAAAAAAGCCTTGTTTATTTATTTTGTCTTGAGCCTCAGCAATTTCTTTAGCGTCTTTTTTTTCCAACCAATCAACAAATGATTTACGATCAGCAAGATTATTCCAACGAATAATTAAATTCTTATCTTTAGTATACTTCTCTAAATCTTTATCAGAATTTATTTTGAAATGCTCAATCCAGCATCCTGAGCTAAGAGTATCTTGAATATCTTTTAAATAACTAAAAGGATGAAATTGGGATTTATCACTAATAATATTATTAGAAGCTACCTCATCTGCACTTACCATCCTGCTAAGTACGTGAGAGCCAATATTATGCGATTGGTTTCTGGCCATGCAAGAGGAAAGGGATGACTTCATAGCTTGTGGTAATAATAAATTACCAATTAGAGGACCAAAGAATTCACTTTGCACTAATGGTGCAGCTAACTCCTGAGTAATAGTCTTTGTAATATGGAAGCCAAAAATAGTTTCTTTAGTCTCGTCAAAAACGGTGTTTCCTGCATTTCTTTCTATTTCAAAAACAGATTTTACGTAGCAATTAAAAAGAACAGGTCTATTTAGTTTTACTGACTCATCATTATCAAAGGGAAGATTTTTTGTTACAAGTTCATTAAGACCTATATTTTTGTGATTTGTAAATAATGGGAAAACGAAAAAATCTGGTAATATTTTTTCTTGTTTAAGTAATGTTTTGTAGGGTTCTAAATGTACACGGCTCATCCAAGATACCAACTTGGAGTTATTCCATTTTTCAATGTCGATACGATTTTTAAACTCGTTTTTTGCGTTTTTAAGAAAACACTCACTTATTCTAGATAATAAATCACCTAATTTTGTTACGTCAAAATTATATGCTTCATTTATTTTGTTTCTGTAATATAATTCATACGAGGACTTTTTATATTTATATCGCCATTCCTTCTCGCTGTAAATGTTAAGCTCAACTCGCAAATCTTCCTTTAACTTGTAATAAGTATTAGGAATCGTATCTCCCGTTAAAAAGACACTACAAGTAAACTTCAATAATTGTTTAAGTCCGTATTGGTATGGAGTTTTTTGTATGCTTTTCAAGTATTTTTCTAGACACTTTTCATTACAATACTTGTCTAAAAGTAAAAAAAAATAAATTTCTTCATTTAAAACAACATAAAAAGGGTGTTTATCTAATTCCTTTTGTATGTCAGTATTTTTGAACCAGTCGTGTATTTTATTTGGTATTCTATCGCTTCCCTTTTCAAATGTTAAATCTTTTCTTTGGTCGGAATTAATCGCTTTATCATTTTCATAATAATCGAGGAAATTATATGATTTTGGAACGTTCCATTTTTTTTGAAAATCCCTAACATTTGTTTTTAAGACCTCGCTATTAAGTTTTATAAAATTTTCAGACCAATGTTCTCCATTATCCTCAGTTGTTATTTTGTAGTAGCTAAAATCATACACATTAGATCTTAAATCGTTTAAGCTTTTAGAGTCTTTTTCATCGGTATAGTATTGAGATATTATGTTGTTACCATCTCTTCTTAAAATTTCATAATAGCCCCATATTATGTTTAATCTTTTATTATAAAATTCATTAAAGTATTTTTTTAATTCATCTTTATTGTTGTAGTTTAAAGTATGAATCCGTTCGTTAAATTCATTGAAGTGATTTTGGTATTTCTCTAAAAAATCTGCCATTACTTTAAGATATTAATTGTTTTGCTACAAGCTCAAATTCAGGTTTATTGAAAATGCTCATATTTCTATTCTCCCCTAATATTTCAACAACCTTAATAGGTGGCTTAGAAATTAAGGTTGGCGATGGTGCAAGCACAATTATTCTGTCCGACATAAAAACAGCTTCCTCATAATCGTGACTTATAATAATCGTAGTGATGCTGTTTTTTTTAAGAAAAGTTCTAAGGTTTAACATAAGATCTCTTCTAAAACTTCTTTGAATCCCAACTAATACTTCGTCTAAACACATAATAGAAGATTTAGTAGCAAGGCATCTAGCAAGCGCAGTTCGCCTTGCCATACCTCCAGAAAGCTCTTGGGGCAGTTTGTCTTGTGCCTCCTTTAAATCTAGTAATTCTATAACTTCATTAACTATATTTAGATTGTCATTGTTGCTATCTTTTGACCATAACCCAATATTCTCCCTTACGCTAAGCCACGGTAATAGTTCATTAGCTTGTGGTGTATAAGAAATTGGAAATTCAAATTGAGACGCTGGCTTTCCATTTATTGAAATTGTACTTGGATCTTCAGGGCATATTAAATTTAAAACTCCTTTCATCAATGTAGATTTACCACAACCTGACGGACCAAAAAAAGTTATGATTTCTCCGTTGACTATTTTTAAATCGAAAGATTCTATAACATCAAAATCACCATACTTGATGACAGGATTTTTAAATTCTATAACTGCCATCTAAATAATTTATTTTTAAAGAAATATATACTTCGATCTATAAGCACTCCTATAAGCCCAATGGTAATAATATAAGCAAATATCTTGTCTGTTGCTAAGTATCGCTGTGCTCTTATGATGGCATAACCCATGCCGTTTTCGGCACCTAAAAGTTCAGCAATAATTAAATAAGTCCAAGCCCAACCAAAACAAAGTCTCGCATTATCCATAATCAAAGGGGCACTTCCTGGGATGATTATTTTTTTTATATGGTCTGTTTTTTTCCACTTTAGAGCGGCTGTAAAAGCAGGGAATTTATTATTTAAAAGATTAGCAGAATCATAAAACATAGGTATCATTTGAGCAAAAGTGCCTAAGAAAATAATAAAAATCTTGCCAAAATCCCCAATTCCAAACCATAAAATTGTAAGTGGAATAAAAACAGGAATGGGTAGGTATCTAAAAAACTCGACCAGATTGAAAACTACTTTTTTTACATTTTTGTTAAGTAACGAAACTAACATTAAAGGATATGCGACAATAAATGATAACCCAAATCCAATAAGTACTCTTTTAAAACTATATAGAATATCTAACCAGAACATTTCTGTTTGAGAGAGATCTATAAGTCTAGAAAAGGTAGCTATTGGAGTAGGTACGTATAACGTTCTAATTTTTACAATATAGCTGATTACAAACCAAATTGTTAAAACTATCGAAATACTTATAATTATTGTTATCGTAGATGAAATCCTTTTTTTCATATTTACTAATCTAAAATAAGGGAGGAGTTTATTATTTGATCTAAATTGTCATTAGATTTGATAAACCCACTAGATTTCCAAAACTCTCCTATACTTTCAGTTAATTCATAAATATTTGCATTTGTACTTTTGTCAAATAACTTGATGTTTTGAGTTTTGGACTGAATGTCAACAACCTTTAATATTTCTTTAACCTCTGAGACATCCATTCCCATTCCTTTTGAAATAATAGTATAAGATTCCTCTGGGTTATTTTTATAGTATTCTACACTTTTAAACCAGGCGGACATAAACTTTTTATAGATATCACTTCTCAGAGCGACATCATCTCCATTTACAATTATTAATCCAGGTATCAAAGTTGGGTATTCTTTAGTAGAAAATAATATTGAAGAACCTTCATTTGATAGGGATTGAGATAAAAATGGCTCATAAGTAACCGCTGCATCAACAGATCCTGAAATAAATGATGTTCCAGCAATTTGTGGATCAGCAACGGGTTTTAAGGACACAGAATCCAAGGGTATTCCTTTTTCATTTAATAAATACCTTAAAAAGAAATCGGAGGGAGATGCTTCTGCATAAGCTATTGTTTTTCCCTTTAAGTCTGTTACGTTTTTAATCCCCATTCCTACTACAAGACCATCTCCACCTACAGACTCATCAGTTATGCCTATTATCTCTGCTTTAAAAGAGTTGTCGAAGTAAATTAATGCCTGGTCCATTGTATTGGCAATATCCAAATCAATATTACCAGAAATGAGAGAAGCTCTTTTGGTATCAAAATTTTCAATTTTTTGAATTTCAAGATCAATGCCATTCTCTTTAAAGAATCCTTTTTCTTCGCCAATATAAATAACTCCGCCTCCAGGCCAAGAGTGAACACCTGCCACTAATTTATTATTTAATTTATCATCTTTACAGCTAAAGGCAATTAGTGCCACCAAAATAATTAATGTTAGTTTTCTCATTTTAAAAATTTTAATTTAAGTTTTTCAGTAAAATCTGAGTGGATATTATATGATAGAATTATTTTATTTATAAAATCTTGATTAAAGAACTCCTTATTATACGCTTCCTCAAAAGCTTTATTTGTAAACAAGTAAAGCCATTTTTTATTAAAATTAGCCCTAGTTATCCTTTGTTCTAACTTTTCAATAGTGTTTTCAAACTTAATTTTTTTTGGATCTTCATATCTAAGTTCTTCGTCTTTAAATATGACCCAATTATTTTCTAAATATTCAACGCCTTTTAAGTAATCGTTTTCTTCAAAATTGTGAGCAAATGAAAAATAGGTAAAAAGTCCAGAAACATTATTAAACAGATCTTCCTTAATACTATTTAATTCATTGTCAGATATCTCGTATGTTTGGATAATATTAAACAATATATTTGCTTCATTTTTTGAAATTTCACTTTTAAAAATCCTATCAATAAATAATGATTTATCCTTTTTACTAGGTATTATTTCTCTTGCTCTATCTATAAAAATATGATTGTAACAATCTGCTAATAAATCTTCATTAATTTCTTTTTGAGAAAGTAAATCCTCAACGATATTGATGATTAAATAGTCTAATATATATTCCTTATTTAAATCCATAATTAGTAATCAATAAGCTTCTCATCACGAACAACAATTAAACTACCGGCAGGGTCAGGAATAACTCTAACTTCAACTGGTTTAGGCTCAAGAATATTATAACGTGTTTTGTCGCCTTTCCATAGTTTAGTAAATTCTGTCATAAATGACTGTCCACTTTTTAAAGGTTCTGTTGTAATCCATCTCCAAAGTTCATTGAAATCAGCCTCTATATAAACATTCGTTGCGTAATCCAACCAAGGAGTGAAATCAATTCCTGCTTTTTGAAAAGCAAATTTCGCATAAGAAAATGCTTCTATTTCAAACTCAAGAAAATCTTGTTTATAGTTTCCTCCATATTTATTTTTATAATCTGACATTAACTTATCAATATCTAGTGGTTTCGGCAGTTCCAAAAAGTCTGTTATAGGTTTGTATTTATTTTCATTCATTCTTTGAACTAAATGTCCATAAATATGCCCTATACTTAAAAACAGACTCAAAAAGTCAATCTCTCTTGGATTAACGCAGATGTTATTGCCTTGTAATTCTGCCACTGGGAGATGACGCCATTTCTCATTTTCTTTTCTTTCCCACTGTTTAACTTCATCAAAAACTCTATCCGTGAACGTAACATAAATATTTCCTTTTTCTAAATATGTTATTACTTTCTGTAACATATCTATTTTTTTATCCATAGTAAGATCTAAATCCTTTTCATATTGGTAAACAGGCATAAACTTCAATTCATAGAATCGAGGTTCATTTAGTTTATTCCAGTGTATTGGATTTTTAAAATCGTATGTATCGCTCATTTTAATATTTGCTGATTAAAGAACAAAAATCGAATATACCAAGTTTTCCCCAGTTTTCCCCCTGCAAACTATTCATATAAAGGCACACCTAAAGACTTTACAAACCCTAAAACAAGGTCAACATTCCTGTTTTGCATTTCGTTATGAGTGATTTGCATTTCGTTGTATAAATGTACCTCTAGTTCAATTGCGTCTATTACAGTACAGCTCTTGTTAATGGCACTTTGTCTTTACAAGACTTATAATTTTTAGCAAAATAAATGATGTTTTCTGTTTTTGTTAAATCCATTGGTTTACTTATTTTTAGCTTACGGAAATTTAGTTAGTACTTCGCTTTTTCTCAAAATAACTGTCTCTCGTAACTTTAAGCATTGCCACTAATCGATTATATAATTTACCTGAGCTAAACCTTAGTGCTAGCATTCTTTTAGTAGCAGCATCATAAAAAGCGAAGGTGTTTTCATACTGCATTAAATCAATTTTGTTGCAGCAGTTAATAGCTTCCTCTTCATTTTTTAGATCTATAGTTTCCATAAGTCTATCAAATATCAATTGCTGATTGTCCCGATTCTTTAGGTCAGACTCCTTGATTACTCTAAATAATACCACAGTTGCGTCATCGTCTAGCCGCTGATGCACATCTTTGGTAAGCTGTCTAAAAAAATTATCGTAGTACAAGGTTTTATGCATTTTTGTAAAAGAAACTCTCTTTTCAGGAACTTAACTGTAAAAGTTTAGAAGTAAAAAAGACATGGTCTCCTTTACTTCTAAACTTTTAACCTTAAAATGTAAAGGTCTTGCTCCAATTACATTTGTAACCTTTAGCTATTACAATGATACCACCTTGTATAATAGGAGGGCCATCTTGTTTTCTGCGTATCACTGCTTTTATTTGGTCTTGGGTTAGTAAGGTAGTTTCAGGGTTTGTAATACTATACAGTCTAGAATCTCCTATACTGGTATAATACATTTTTGAATTTTCCTTATCTAGCACTACTGCTACAAAAGTGGATTTCATCTCACGGTAATATTCAGTTTCAGACAGTATGTGTTCATTTACTTGTGTTATAGTTTCGGTTATTTGTTTTGGAATTTTGCCATTACACGCATTACCTAGTTTCTGCTCAGCAAAGGTTTCAATAAAACATTTTACAAAAAATGCAACAGCAGTACGAGAAGCTTTATAATCGCCTGCATAACCGCCAACACCAGCACCATCAGCTAGAATAAATAGCCTTATGTTTTCTTCTTTTAATTCGAAGACCTCTCACTAGTCCCCGTTTTTAGTGTTACTAGCCAATTTATTTGAAGAGGTAGTGTAAGTTACTTGCATAGTTTTTGTTTAATAGATTATATTTTTTATAATTTAATTATACGTGTCTTCCAACTCTTTTTTAAATGACGCAATCTTTTTTGGGTCTTCTTTAAGCAAGAGGAGGATTTCTTCATCATTCAATTTTGGGTAAGATTTTCGGTAATAAGGCAGCATTGCTTTGCATAACAAAACATTTAAAAAGGATTGATCTGCGTTTTCAATTTTTGTAGGTGAATCAAAAACTTTATTGTACTCAAAGCCTAGATTAATTTCTTGCAACACAAGCCTGCTGCCTAGGAATACACCCAACAGAAGTTGTACGTGAACAAGATTTTTCAAATCAAATGATATTTTAAGCTTCACATCTTTTGTAATAATAAATAGAGCAACGATGTCTTTTAGTTTAACCAAACGAGTGGTAGCTTTTATACTGGTTTTGTTACTGATAAAAAATTGCCTAACTTTTTTATTGTCACGTCCATCTTCACTTAAAAGTTTGATTAAAGGGACTGCAACTCCATCAGATTTTGCTATATAATCTATTGCGTCATTTTCAATAACACATTCTAAAGATAAAGCGAGTTCTTTTATTGATTTTAGATGTTTCAAGAAATTTTTTATCATATTCTTTGTGGTTTCAAATTTAAAATCGGGCCAGCTTCGGGAAGTATTATTTCAGCTTCCCATATTGACCATGGCCAGTGCCAACTATTCTATTTAACTAATATTTTTAAGGTTCAAATTAGTTATAAATTCGTTAATAATTATCATTGTTCTGTTATAGAACTCATTGTGTGATATTTCTTGTCTTTTTAGGATGGTATTATCGTTATTAATTTTTGAATAGATAGTTTCTGGTAATGAAACTAGGGCCTTGTAATGGTCATAGTTTTTTGCAAATTCGACTATATCTTCAGGTTTTGTTAAGTCTAGTTTTCCTCCGTTATATTTAGGTCTAGTATTCTCTAATTTTGCAATAAACTCTTTTTTAAAAATAGTGTTTTTTTTGAGTTCCTTAATTATATCAAAATCACTTAAATCTGAAAACGAGTTTTTATGTCGAAATAAAAGCACCTCATAAATCAGAAAGTCAAAAAAGTTCTCTTTTGCATTTTCAATAAATGTTGGAAGTTCTAAATAAACAGTAGAGTTTGTATTCTTAAAATTGAAAAACGCACCTCTATGAATAAAAATCCTTAAAAAACTGATTAAATATTGTTCTGTAAAAGAGAAGTTAATATTAAATTTTAAAGGCGTACTAAAAATCAAAATATTTATACTGCGTTTATATTTAAACAACCTCAATTCTTCTATTGGGTAAGCTATTTTAGATTCAAAAAACGGTTTTATCTCTTTTGCATCCTCATAAGATTCAAGCTGAAGTCTTGGCAATTTATTTGGTGTTAATTGACATAGCTGATTTTCTTGATTTTGAACTATATGACAAGACATATTCAATCTAAACTCTTGATAATAAAGTAAAGGTTTTTGCATTAGTTTGCTTATTTTTTAGAAGTGATTTTATTTTTAAAGCTGAGCTGGCTTCGGGAAGTCTTATTTCAACTTCCCATATTGACTGTGGTCAGTGCCAACTATTCTATTTAACTAATCATTCATCGTATCAAGTTTTAAGGTTAGACTTCTTTTAAGCTGGCGCTAAAGTCTAATACTTTTAGGATTCCTGAGTTTTCCCACTGTTTAAAGATTTAGTTTCATGCGTGTCAACCCATCATCGTAACCCATATAATAGGTATTAATCACCTCTTGGAATACTGATTCTTGTGGTGCAGCAAGTTTAAATAAAGTCATACACGATTTCAGTTTAAGATAATCTGGTGTTCCAAATATTTCGAACGCGGTTTTTCCTTTAACTTCTAATAAAGCTTGAGTTATTTCATATAATCGCGATCCTAATATGGGATGCTTCAAGAAATCTCGAGCTTCTTCTAAAGAGCTAATTCCATAGTAATAAGAAGTTGTCGTTTTTCCGATGCCTTTAAGTTGAGGAAAAATGTACCACATCCAATGCGACTGCTTTTTGCCATTCTTTACTTCGGCTAAAGCCATACTAAACATTCTATCGCTTGGTTCTAAAAAACGATCAACACTATTTTTCACTCCATAAAAAACATAATCTGAAATTGTAGAATGTTCGTGAATCGTGTTAAAGTTAAGATTATTTTTTAAATTTTATTAACATTAAAACAATTACATAAGATCGTTACATAAATCCAAGTGGATTCCTTTTAATTTTTCACTTCATTTTCCAAACGAAAATAGCTGACGTTTACATTTCAAAGGGGACATAACAAAATAGGGTTAATTTGTAATCGTTGTTAAGCAATGTGCCACTTCTGGCTTAAGAACAAATGGAGTCATCAGTTTAAAACCTGTCAATCGAGGCAGTCGGTGTGTAGAGGAATGATAATGCAAAGTCCAAAGTTATCGTTTATGACAAGGTACAAGACCATATTCCTTTTGAGCACTACTAAGAAAAGCTTTTCATCTAAAGAGATGCAACGACTACTGGGCTTAAAACGATATGAACCATCATGGGCATTGGTTCGTAAATTTCGTAAAGCTATGGGAAAACGAGATGACCGCTCAACTTTAAAGGGAATGATGGAGATAGATTGAGGATACTTTAAGGCTGGTGCCTCAAAATTAGCACATCAACACATAAGGGTACTCCATAAGAATGCGGAAGTACTCTTTCAGGTTAGCTTGTAGCTGCCTTAAACATTAATAATAATCAGATAAAGAGAAATATCGCTTAATTATTAACACAGAATCTATCGGAACTCCGCCCGTACTTTTAAGCTCTAATGACTTTTTTAAAGTCATTAGAGCTTTTTTAATAAATAGAGGAGTGGAGTTCGTTCCGATAGCAATCGGAACTCTGTCCGCACTTAAGAAAAAGCTTCTCTTAATCGAGGAGCTTTTTTTATGCTTAAAATTTAACGGAGGAGTGGAGTTCGTTCCGATAGCAATCGGAACTCCGCCCGTACTTAAGAAAAAACTTCTCTTAATCGAGGAGCTTTTTTTATGCTTAAAATTTAATAGAGGAGTAGAGTTTGTTCCGATAGCAATCGGAACTCCGCCCGTACTTTTAAGCTCTAATGACTTTAAAAAAGTCATTAGAGCTTTTTTAATAAATAGAGGTTTGGAGTCCGTTCCCATAGCTATCGGAACTCCGCCCGTACTTAAGAAAAAGCTTCTCTTAATCGAGGAGCTTTTTTTATGCTTAAAATTTGAAAAAAGAGTAGGAGAGATAAGAAGTTGATATTGAAGCAAACAAAAGAAGTCAAATTTTGATCTGAAAGTCCTACAACTGATACCTCATAAACTCGTAGAATGATTATGCTTATAAATTTGAATTTCCAAATCACACAGAGATTTGATTTTTGGAGTAAAAAAGACTCAAAGTTTAGACTTTACTAAAATTCATCTTTTTTCATAAAAAAAGCTTAATTTATAAAAAGAATTACTTAAATTTAGTTTTTAAATGAGTTTTATGAAATTAATTTGTGTTTTGATGTGCTTGTGTTTCAGTTTTAGCCATGCTACTACGGACCCCACAAATCCTAAAAAAATTAAAGTAGTTATCAACGCTGGACATGGTGGAAAAGAGGGGGGTGCTCAACTCAACTCTATTTTAGAAAAGCAAATTGTTTCTGATGTTTCCGAACAGCTAAAAGCTTTGTGTGCTGATAAAAATATTGAAATTATTTTATTGAGAACTGAAGATGAGTTCATTTCCCTTCAAGATAGAGTGTCACGTATAAAAACCTTATCTCCAGATTTAGTTATTTCTTTACACGCCAATTACTCTCAGGATAGAGACAGAAATGGTGTAGAGGTTTTTATAGCAAATAATGATTTTACAGACAGGTCTTCTTATTTTGGAAGCAAGATTTTAGAATCTTTCAAGAAAAAAGACTTTCAAACTTCAACGCTTCAATCAGCAAATTTTTATTTACTAAACAACGTAGGCTGCCCTGCAGTGAACATTGAACTTGGCTTCCTATCCAACGCGGAGGACATGAAATATCTAAATTCGGAATTCGGTCAAAAATTCTTAGCCAAACAAATTGTTTCTTCTTTAAATTAATAAGCATTTGGTCGACTATAAAAGGAGTCATTATTCTTTTAGAAAAGTTTAGATTTTAGTCTATTTTTGCAAGAAAATAAATTCATTGACTATTTTAAAAACAGACGTTGCTATAATTGGTGGAGGTGCTGCAGGTTATTTTGCTGCCATTAATAGTGCGGAATTAAATCCTGCATTAGATATCATCATTTTAGAAAAAGGTAAGAATGTTCTAAACAAGGTTAAAATTTCTGGAGGAGGTCGCTGTAATGTTACCCATGCAGAATTCGAACCTAAAGAACTCTCCAAAAATTATCCTCGAGGACAAAAAGAACTATTAGGTCCTTTTCATCAATTCATGACTGGAGATATGATGTCTTGGTTAGAAGAGAAAGGGGTGAGTTTAAAGATTGAAAGCGACAACAGAGTCTTTCCGACTTCCGATTCTTCGCAAACGGTTATAGATTGCTTCCAAAGAGAAGTTAATGCCTATGGTATCCAAGTCAAAACGCAAACAGGAATAGAGGAGATCAACCCAATCGATAACCAAGATTACTTTTGGGAGTTAAAGAGTTCTCAAGCAATTTTTCATACAAAACAACTTATTATCGCTTCGGGGAGTAGTCCAAAAATGTGGAAACTCATCCAAACTTTAGGACATAAGATTATAGATCCTGTTCCCTCTTTATTCAC